>ENA-UERG01003078-UERG01003078.1-human-gut-metagenome-genome-assembly--contig:-NODE-3078-length-11012-cov-7.225423_pt1 | contig 11012 bp, 19 predicted proteins | sample MGYA00242954_ERZ507954 | MGnify/ENA primary metagenome ERZ507954 (study PRJEB26167, sample SAMN06115478) | human gut metagenome | host: Homo sapiens | place: China:Sichuan | collected 2015-01-21... | reverse complement strand
GGCAATGTCGGTGACCTAGGAATGGAAATCGAGCAGCACACCAACATGGAACTCATCAAAACAAATCAACACATTCTCAAGGGCGATCTTCTTCGACACCTGGATGATGGCATCCTTTTCACTCGTCATATGAATATGATCCTCGCGTCCGTATTTGCTGATTTGCTGCTCTTTGTACTCATGCAGCTGACGATGGAACTCCTGCATGAACTCGTGGAAATGCACACGACACTTGCCTCCATTCACGGTCACCGTTTTGTAAAACAAATCCATGAGATACCTCGAGGAACACGCGGAATGGGACTCATCACGCCGCGTCGATCGGGAAGGGGCGACATGGATGTCATCTCCAGCAATTTCTGATAGGACAGGTGGTGCGGATTCAGAGCCTCTACGCTTGGTTTCGGCTTTTCCTTCTCTGGAGCAACCACCGGTTGTTTCCATGTGTGGTTGAATTGACTAAAGGTACGGTACCGGCTCACCTCGGTGGGAAGACGAGGGAACTGGTTGATGGATGAGGTGACTGCTCGACGCTTCTGAACGGAATTTGATAACGTTGTCGGCTCCAAGTACGGTTTTATATAGAACGAAGACTGGTCCGGATCGTGCTTGCCCATATACAGGAGATCGATCTTCGCTTCCTCCTCTTTGTCATAGATTCCGTACGACAACTGCTTTCCGTCCTTCACCTTGATCAATTCATACTATACATCACGAGTTACGTCCTTTTCTCACGTTGGGAACAGAACCTCGGTGGTACCGTTCCAGCACATCCTGAAAATGATCCAGATACCGCACAACGTTCAGTTGACAAGGATCCTCCTTGATCAGGTGCTTATCCAACGCGTTTCGATAGACCTTTGAAAACGTGGAGAAGTTCCTTGTTAGCAAGCGCAACATCTCACAACACGACTCCTCTGCAAAAGAACAGTGACTGTTTGAAACAAACACTCCCTAAAATCACCTTCTTCCCTTCCCCTGCTTCTTCATATACGCCTTTCTCTCGTGCTTGTTCATCTGCTTGATCTTGTTCTGCTCCTTCTTCTTCAGGTCCTTCTGTAGCTCCGCGCGACTCTTCACCTCGTCCCGCACGCCTATCGTCAAGTCTCCACTCTCTTCCCTCTCAGGATATGTTTCTCTCCCTTCGTCTTCTTCTCGCGACCCCTCCGCCGCCCACTCGTCTCCCTCGTCTCGCCCGTCTCCCCCATCGCCTGCTGGTCCACACGGTGTTTCTGTCGCCACTTCTCGTACAGCTCCCCGCGCTTCACCTTCGACTTGCCGCGGATCAGCTGTCCACTCTCGTTGCGAATGTGTGCATTGTCGCGCAGCTCGCCGACGGTGCCGCGCACGTACCGCTTGCGCTTGTTGTCCCACCGCACGATCTTGCGCCGACTGGCCATCGCCTGCGCGTCGTCCGGCATCAGCTCGAACAGCGCGTCGTTCACCGACGCCGTCAGCTTCGCCACGTCGTCCTGCGCCACTCCCAGGAACGCGCTCTCGCTCTCGCGTCCCACCGGCATCTCCGCGCCGATGAAGTGCTGCTCGTCGCGGTAGCTCGTCTGCTTCTCACTTTTCATCCTAAAACTCACGGGCGTCTCCGGCTTCGGCGCAGCCTGGGCTGCCAGCGAACGCACGTTGATCGTCTTCTGACCGCTCTTCCGCAGCAGCGCCCGCATTGCCGCGCTGATGTGCGGCTTCCCCGGCATGGGAACGACAGGCTTCGGCGCCAGGTGGCCCTCGGCGGCCGTCTCGCGCTCGTGTTCGTTCAGAAGGGCTTCTTCTTTCGCCTCTTCCTCTGGGTGAGAAAGAGAGATCGTTCCTGCCCTTGCGTTTCGCTTCCTCCTTCTTCTGCTCGATCGACCACTGATGCATGCGTCGCTTCCGCGCCATCATCTGCATGTGTTTTCAATCATTTTCTTACCTCACTCGCGCCCTTGCCGCGCTCCAGCTCCCAGACCGTGCTGGAAGGACGGTACGCGTGAATATCTTCGCACGCGCGCTCCAGCGAGACCTCGCTCGCAGGCAACTGCGATAACAACAGCGGATGAATCGGCGTCACGTCCACCTCGCTCGCGCGCTGTTTGCTCTGCTTGCTTGCCTTCGCACGCGTCTTCTGGTACAATTCGTTGCTACGTGTCGACAGGCTTGTTCATCTACGCGTGCTCCATCGACTGCTGCAGCTGCCACGCCTCCTCGTTCTCCGACAGAAACGTCTCCACCGCGTGCGTCTCCGCGTCCACGATCGAGCGAGGGAACCGGCCGTAATGCACGCGCTCCGGCGTCAGGTCGCTCCACGCGTATCTGCTCATCATTCTCCTTCCCCTCTCTCACCCCTCCGAGCTGCTCTGCAGCGGCCGCCCGAGGTACAGCGCGATGTCCAGGAGATACGGCAGCTCCATCATCGTCACCTGTCTCTCACCTCACGCTCTTACGCCCACAAACACCACCGAAGTGCCCTCGCGACCGCCACGCGCCGTGCGGCCGGTGCGGTGCACGAAGAGCTTGGGCGAGGAGGGACAGTCGAAGTGGACGACGGTGGTCACCAGCGGGATGTCGAGTCCGCGCGCCGCCACGTCCGTCACCACCAGGATCGGAACCAAGTTCTTCTGGAACAGCGACAGGTTGTGCATGCGGTTCGCCAGCTCCATCGAGCCGTAGATCGCCGCCGCGTTCAGACGGTTCGCCTGAAGGATCGACTACGCTGGAGACGGGGAGAAACGACCACCACTAGAAACTCCGCGTGGTGACGCGTCGCCACGAAGATCAACACTCCCTGCGGCGACGGGATGATTTCACGCAGGAGATACACGAGGGCACCCGCTTTATCTTCCTGTGCGTCACGAACGATGGTCATAACTACCTGTCGCACCAGGAAGAAACAGTTGCAGAGATTCGGCGAGAGCTTGTTGTCCGTGTCCAGACGCACCATCTCCGCGTCGTGGAGACCTGCGCGCGAGAACTCCAGCAGCATCGACGGGAGTGTTGCCGAGATCAGCATCGACTGACGGTTGGACGGAAGCTCCTTGCAGATCTCGTTCAGCTGCGGCGCGAAACCCAGCTCGAACAGCTGGTCCGCCTCATCGTAACACACCTGCGTGAAGGATGTTGTGGAAACGAACACAGGATATGAACTGCACCGACTTCAGATTGAAGTCCGGAACCTCCAGCAGAAGGTGCATCAGTCGACCCGGCGTGGCGAAGACAATGTCGGGGTTCTTCGACAGCGTCTCGAACTGCTGCTCGATCGACTCGCCTCCCACGATCACACACGAACGCAGACTCGTGAAGTGCGATAGCTTGCGGCACACCTGGAACGACTGGTACGCCAACTCACGGGTCGGAGATAGCACGATGCCACGCACTCCGCCCGACGTGTGATGCTCCTTCAGCTTCTCCAACATCGGAATCAGAAATGCCGCCGTCTTACCACTTCCTAGAGCATGAAGTATCATTCACTGCCGTCCTACCCGTTCTCGCCATCGCCACCACATCCTTTCCCGTCAACGCCACCGGAATACTCGCCTTCTGGATGGGCGTCGGAAGCTTGTATCCCATGCGCAACACACCCGACAAGATCGCCTTGCTCAGTCCCATCTTCTGGAAAGAACCATTCTTCTTCGCATTGGACTTGGGGGCACTATCTCCTCACTACCGTCACAGTAAAACAAACGTTGCTGAGGTGGAGGACTCATGTAACTCATCGATCTTCTTCTCGTCGATATCCTCTTCCACAATGCTCGCTAATTCCTTTTCCATGATTTCTATTTGAGGTGACTGGAAGGGGAGAAATGTCTGGTTCACTCTTGTGAGAATTGTCTCGGCAACAAACAGGCAGACGAAAAGGAAAAAGAAGGAAAACACATCAATTCGAATCACGCTTCTTCAGCACGGAACGTAGCAACTCCTTCAACAGCCGCTTCTCGATCCCCAAGTACCGGTTGATGAGCGTCAGCTGGTCACTGTACTGTCCTCGCCTACACTTCACCTCCCCCGTGGCTCCGACCTCGATCGCGTTCGGTCACTGATGGACAGCGTGATGTACTCTCTCATCCGTTCGCGAATCGCCGACGCCAACAGCAACCTCTTCTCCTCCTCCGAGTGCGTCTCCACTCCACGCAGGATCGACAGCATCGTCAGGAACCTCGCCGAAACGCGATCGACCTCTGTGGGGACACAGAACTGCTCGTAGGAAGAAAGACCCTTCATCTCCAGCTCCTTCATCAACCTCTATTGCTGACACGACGAAGCCTAAGAGACCTCGAATCCAGCATCCTCTGTCGCCAGCTCCAGCGGCCAGAAGATGCAGTCCCTCTTCATCGCCAGCAGCAGGTCTCCGCGATAGCTGCGTTTCACTCGCCTCTCTCGCCTACGCAAACATGTACCAGTTCGGAAACCCCTGTTTCACCATGAAGTCGTTAGTGAATCGCGTTGACTCGCTCGACACCACCACGAAGGACCCGTTTTCGTGTCGCACGTCCAGATACTCGCCCACCTCCTGGTAGATGCTGTTCTGACCGAACAGCAGCGGGGGAAGCAGAATCGGCTCGCCGTCGCAGAACACGCTCTTCGACGTGAACACAAGATACGACCACTAGATGTCACTTCCCTCGCATTCCAACGCGAAACCGCTCGAACGTGAACAACTTCGACGTGAGGAAGATTCGTCGCAGTTTCGCTTCGCTTTGCAGCATCGACTGCACTCTCGTGTAATGGAAGCGAAGGGTCGCATTCAACGCTCGCAGCTGCTCCAGCACGCGACTGCCGTACAGCGCCAGCGCCGTGTCCTCCGCCAGCAACACGGGATGCTGCAGCTCCTCCTCCGACGGCAGCAACAGCAAATACGCCGCAAAGTCCGACCAGCGCTCGTTCTCGAAACGCTCATATACCAACGCAGTCATCGTCAACAACTCTCCCGGCATCCCTTTCTCCAGATACGACGCGAACAACTTCCCAAACTGCGGGTTCTCCAGTGCCGACTCCAATCGAAACGCTCCCGACTATCGTGTCATCTCCCACGATCGTCCACCTCTTTCAGCCGCAGAATCTCGTCTCCTTCCTTCACCGCCCTCTTCGCGACAAGTCCGTAGCCTCCCCACGGCGTGCCACTCACACTGACAGAAACCGTCTCGCTGTGCTGCTTCACCCAGTCGTTCAGCGCCAGTAGTGGCTACCTCTCACGCCTCTCCCTCTCCCACTTCCTGCAGCTGCGGCGTCTCCTCTGTCTGCAGTGGCTGCTCGCGCAGGTGACCGATGGCGAGGTCCAGCAGGTGCTTTCTCCCCACGCGCCATTGCAGCGCCAGTCGTCGCGCCTCGCTCAGTCCCAACCTCCGTAACTCCAGCTGGTCACGCGCGATGCTCGTCGAGAAACCTCTCCGCACCCTCTCCAGATGTTCCCGCAGCTGCCGTCGCAGAACCGGCGTCTCGGCGTCCCAGTGTCGCTTGGAGTCCTCGCTCCAGTCGTCCAGCGCACAGCGACGCACCTCCACCGACTCCCAGTCGCCGCGCGAACGCACCTTCGTCTCATAGTAGTCCAGACAGCGTCGCAGCTGTGTTTCAGAGGCGTCTCGCAAGCGGAAGAAGGCGAGCGCGCGGTCGTTGAGGAAGCGCGTGATGTCCAGACAGACGGCGTCGGCGCCGGGGAAGCCGAGACTCCGCAGCAGGCGATCGAGGAGAGGCGAGGGAGGAGTGGGCGGCAATGAAACGAGGAGACAGTCGTGGATGTTGCTGATGGGGACGAAGCCGTGGCGCAGCAGGTAGAAGTAGGAGGGGAAGGGCGCGTAGTCCAGGTAGATCGGTCGACCCGCCTTAATGGCTCGGTCGGTGAGGACGGAGAGCGTGTTGCGCTCGCGGTCCACGCGATGTGTCTTATCGGGAGACCGGTCGACGTGGTCGTAGGGCTACGGAAAAGAGCAGGAGAGAGACGACGCTGTCGGTGGAAATGAAGTTGCGGAAGTCCATCAGTGGAATAATGAAACGGCTGGCGGTGACGGAACGTGTCGTGGCCATCGTGAAACCCCACAGAAACCCGTCCTCAGAACATGCCCAGAGACGATCGCTCCAGGGAGCATTGATTCCCATGAAATACTCACACAGATGATTGGAGAAGACGTGATAGGTTTGGTAATAATCACGACGCTGTTGCTTCATGCGGCGGATGAGAGCTTCATCTTCAAACGCCTCCATCTCCTTGTTGGAAAAGGATGAAACGATCGTTGGATGTGATGGGAGCATCTAGAGTTCATTGAAAACACATCACCTACGCGAATCCAAGGATACCATCTGGACTGCGTTCCCTTAATCCGTTCCTGAATCAGATACGCAGTCAAAATGAGGTCGTCGTCCATCTGGGAGTACAACTCCCTCGCATCTTCGTCGATCCATTTCATTACATTCTCTGGATATCTACCCAATGAGAATTTCAACAAAACACGACATGACATCATCCAGAGAGATTTCAAGGAGAGTTGCATTCTCAGCGATGGAACGTATCGCCATCAGACCTAAATAGAAGCAAAACCAGACTTCCTACCTCGACCCATTCCGGTGAAGTTGGTGATACGCATCGGAGCGATCGTAGCTATTGGAAAGAGGAATAGAGAGAAGTGTACCCATGGATTGGACCCATTCCATGAATTCGGTGGTATTCGCAGATTCGGATACTATAGACTGCGGAGCCCGATTGCGCCGAAAAGCAAGGAACAGAACAATGAGAATCACCCAGAAGAGCATCAAAGAGTGAGGTCAAACAAACAGAGGAAAACAGTTTCTAGTGAAGCATAGACGAGATGAAACCCGTAATCTTCTCCGTCTTCCGATCTTTCACACTGCAATTGCAGGCAAACACGTCGCAAGGAGCATCCTTCTCGAAAGAGAACTTCTGTCCCTCCACGCCGAGCTTGTTCGTGTTGCTCTCACCAACCGCCTCCACAGATCCACGACTCTCCTTAATGATGTCCCTACGAATGAAAAATAAATGCAAATAATAACAGTTCGTTCTCGAGCTTCTCAAACACCACTTGGTTGTCAGCACAGGCTGGGAGATCCGACTTGTTCACAGCGAGGAGAAGAGGGCATGGATGGGCGACGAAAGCAGGGCTCACGAAGAGATCGTAGAGATTTCTAGAGAATAAGATAGGAAACCATCAATACTCCGCGATGGAGCTCACATTGTACTCCGTTCCGTCAATCAGATACACGATTCCAGCGGCCTGAGGAATATACTTCACAATTTGTCTGCACATTACACTTGCTAATCGAGCAAACCCATAGAGAGCAGGATGACCAGGCATGTCAATGATCTTGCCACTCACAGGCTTCGTTTTCTCTCCCTCACTGGATGGAGCACAAGCAAGAGTGGCGACATTCTCCTTGATGGATGTCACCGTATCAGGGAACACATTCTGGGTCATCTGGGGGTGAAATCCTCATTACAATTCATACAGTGTAGAACAGAGAAGTCTTTCCGCTGTCGCAAGGTCCCAACAACAGAATGGAGTTACCGCGTATTGTCTTGCCCTTCGAACCTGCAGGACGAATTATCCGGTACACTGACCCATGATTGAATTGAAAAGAGAGAATACCTGCAACAATTCCAACGAGGAGAAGATACAGCACGGTGAGAATGAGCAGGATCGTGATCTTGAACGCTTGTTTCTACGTCTAAGTCACTGAATGGACAATTCACGTCAGTCACATGGAGGAGAGTCGCCACCTTGAACTGAACGTAGTAAAATAAAGTCAGCGACCACTGGGGTAACATACTGATATCAACGGAAGGAACAGCCATCACGTATAAATCAATGATTAAACGAGTCTCAAACAAACACACCATAGAGAAGATAGAGTATTACTATAAACAGAGAACAGGTTTACGAGCGATCGACCTTGGCCATGTGCTGGATGAGATCGACCATACGGTTGGAGTAACCCCACTCGTTATCGTACCACGAGACGAGCTTCACGAAGTGATCGTTCAGAGCGATACCGGCCTTCTTGTCGAAGATGGACGACAGAGGGCACGTCTTCAGGTCACGCGACACGATATCCTCGTCCGAGTATCCCATGATTCCCTTCATATACGTCTCCGAAGCCTCCTTCACAGCGGCGCAAATCTCCTCGTACGTCGCCGACTTCTCCAGCACGCACGTCAGATCCACCACCGACACATCCTCCGTGGGGATACGGAAGGACATACCCGTCAGCTTGCCGTTCAGCTGGGGAATGACCTTGCCCACAGCCTTGGCGGCTCCCGTCGAGGAAGGAATGATGTTGAAGCAGGAAGATCTGCCGCCTCTCCAGTCCTTCTTGGAAGGTCCGTCCAGCACCTTCTGTGTGGAGGTGACCGAGTGGACCGTGGTCATCAGACCCTCCTTCAGACCGAACTTGTCGTTCACGATCTTGGCGAGAGGAGCCAGACAGTTCGTCGTGCACGAGGCGTTCGACACCACCTGCAGGTCCTTCGTGTACATGTTGTTGTTCACGCCCATCACGAACATCGGAGCGTCCTTGGAAGGAGCCGAAATCACCACCTTCTTGGCACCTCCCTCCAGATGCTGCGCAGCCTTGTCGCGGAGAGTGAACACACCCGTCGACTCCACCACGTACTCGGCTCCGTTGGCGCCCCACTGGATCTTCTTAGGGTCCATCTCGTTCGACACCACGATGCGGCGACCGTTCACGATGATGGCGTCCTTCTCAGCCTTCACCGTTCCCTGGAAGGGTCCGTGGGTCGAGTCGTAGCGGATCATGTACTCCATGTAGTCGGGAGTGATGAACGGATCGTTGATCGCCACCACATTCACCAGAGGGTTCGGCTGGGTCGCACGGAACACCAGACGACCGATACGACCGAATCCGTTGATACCCACGTTCACGGGTCCAGCGTTCTTCACCGTCGAGTTCGCGTTGATGATGTTCACAAACTCGGGCTTCAGCGAGGCTCCGCCCACCAGGAAACCGTCAATGTCCGCCTGCTTGCCCAGTTCGTTGCAGTTCTTGGCATTCACCGATCCTCCGTAGATGATGCGCACCTTGTCGGCGACGGCACCGCTCACGTTGTCACGCAGCCACTTACGCAGAATGGCGTGGACCTCCTCCGCCTGAGCGGGACTGGCCGTCTTGCCCGTGCCGATGGCCCAGATGGGCTCGTAGGCGATCACAGCGTCGTCCCAGTTCTTGATGGAATCGGCGTAGGCCTTCAGCTGGCGCGTCAGAACCTCCGCGAAACGACCCGACTCACGCTCCTGAAGCGACTCGCCCAGACAGCAGATCACCTTCAGTCCGTTCTTCTGAGCGTAGGCAGCCTTGGTGGCGACCTCGGCGTCGGTCTCTCCCTTGCCACGACGCTCCGAGTGTCCAACGATGGCCCAACCCACGTGGATGTCCTTCAGCATCTCGGCAGAGGTCTCGCCGGTGAAGGCACCGTTGCCCTGAGTCCACACGTCCTGCGCAGCAACCTGCACGTCGGGACGGATCTTGGCGACGGTATCACGAAGATACGCAGTGGGAGGAGCGATCACGACCTCCGCGTCGTTGTTCAGATTCGACATGTTCAGAGTGTTCACAATCTCCTGGACCTTGGACAGGGATCCGTTGCACTTCCAGTTTCCACCGACAAAGAGCTTACGGGCAGCAGTTCCAAAGGAGCGAGCGACAATCGCAGAACGAGAAAGCATAAGATATCAAGCAAATGAAGAAAAGAATGAGGGTCTAGAACCTGTTGAGGGTCTATTGATTCCATCCAATCAGAAGGGACAAATCGAGTGACGTGATTGGCTCGCGCGTTGTCGTTGCGCCAGTACTTCCGGTGAATCTGGAAAAGAGACCTGTCAGATCCAAAGATCGTTTTGATAGGATTCGTGGGAGGAGGAGAGTTGGAAGATGATACTGGAGGAAAAGGAAAGAGGGTTGGGAATGGGGGTTTATCATGGAGGAAACGGAACGTGACATTGAGTTCTGTGATTGTCACTGTACTAGGAATCGTTTCAGAAGTGTGAACTGTAGTTTGAATCTACTAGGAAACAGATGAAGGAAGGGGAGTGCAGACAATATCGAAGACATAATGATACACCTTAGGCGCATAGGATTTGACCTTTTCAACATGCTGGATAACGCAATGATAGGCTTTTCCCTTTTCTTCTCCCAAGCGCTGCAGCTCATTGGGAAGTTCCGTTACAAACTGTTTGTACTCATCATCATGAACATTCTCATGGACATGGAGCACGCCTCCTTCTCGTTTGAGCATCTGCATGGCGAGAGGCCATCCTTCGCGTGACGAAGGGAGCAACCCCAGCAAAATACGATCCGCTAAGTCATGATAGGGTTTCGTCGTAATTCGGTTGTCTCCGTGGATAATCTACAATCTCACGTCATATTCGCTCAAACCTCGCAGATTCCCGACACGCCATTGGCATCGATGTTCCTCCTGAGTGCCTTCACGCTGTCGTCGTTGATCTCAAAGCAATAGACATGCTTTGCCCCTGCCTTTGCAGCAATGGGGATGGTGAAGTACCCGATTCCCTACATGCGAACGGAGAAACTCCCCTACAGCATACAAGTCGACCACGACCTGATTGACAGCTCGAATGTCGCCCATTCTCCTCCGTTCCGTGTTGTTTCCGCTGGCGAACATGACTCGCTCGAAGGGCCAGGAATAGAAAACTCCGTTCTGTTTCACGGTGACCCATCCGTCCTCCTTTTCTCGCTGAGAGAAGACGATGCGCGAGTGACTCTGTCGCTTGGGACCTGCGTCTCACCGCGCCATCGGACCTACCGCAGTCGATTTCCTCGTGGACTCCCACGCGCTGGCAGTGGTAGCAGTCGGCCAGGAGGCGCAGAAGGGAGCTCTCTCGCTCGTTCAGTGGGGGAGGGAGAGGGGTTGAGGGAGTGGCAGGAGTATCCTTGGTGATATTGTTTGAAGAATGAGTGATACCGTGTGTTTTTTCTTCTGTGATACTGTTTGACATATCATGAGTGATATTGTTTGACATATCATGAGTGATATTGTTTGACAT
>ENA-UERG01003077-UERG01003077.1-human-gut-metagenome-genome-assembly--contig:-NODE-3077-length-11024-cov-5.725404_pt1 | contig 11024 bp, 6 predicted proteins | sample MGYA00242954_ERZ507954 | MGnify/ENA primary metagenome ERZ507954 (study PRJEB26167, sample SAMN06115478) | human gut metagenome | host: Homo sapiens | place: China:Sichuan | collected 2015-01-21... | reverse complement strand
TTAGACGCAGTGCTAAACAATTACTTATACGACTTCTTGTCGCACGGAATGCTTAAAGATACAAAAAAGGCAACTAATTCGCAATGAAGTAGTTGCCTTAAATTTTATTATTTTAGGAATATCCCTACATAAAGAGAATCCCCTGTCGGTGTGTACCGCAGGGGATTCTTTTATTAATCAAATTAAGCTCTTACTATTAGAAAACAGTAACTTAGTCTTTCAGTTTTGCTCTGATAAAGTCACGGTTCAAGCGGGCGATGTTGCTGATAGAGATGTTCTTCGGACATTCAGCCTCGCAAGCGCGGGTGTTGGTACAGTTACCGAATCCGAGTTCGTCCATCTTAGACAACATAGCTTTCGCACGGCGCAGAGCTTCCGGTTTACCTTGCGGAAGCAAGTTCAACTGGCTGACCTTTGCAGAAACGAACAACATAGCAGAACCATTCTTACATGCAGCTACACAAGCACCGCAACCGATACAAGAAGCGGCATCCATAGCTTCGTCAGCGATGGGCTTCGGGATCAGGATAGCGTTGGCATCCTGCGGAGCACCTGTACGAACGCTTACGTAACCACCGGCCTGCATGATCTTGTCATAAGCAGTACGGTCTACCATCAAGTCCTTGATGACAGGGAAACCGGCCGAACGCCAAGGCTCAACAGTGATGGTGTCACCATCGTTGAAACGACGCATGTAAATCTGGCAAGTAGTAGCACCTGTTGCAGGACCGTGCGGATGTCCGTTGATGTAAAGAGAACACATACCGCAGATACCTTCGCGGCAGTCGTGGTCGAATACAACCGGTTCTTTTCTTTCGCTGATCAGCTGTTCGTTCAGAATATCCAGCATTTCGAGGAAGGAAGTATCACCGGGGATATCTTTCATTTGGTAGGTTTCAAAAGCGCCTTTAGCCTTCGGGCCTGCTTGACGCCATACCTTCAGTGTAAATGATATATTTTTATCCATTTTCGTCTAATTCTTTTAAATGTTTAACTTCACCGATTAGCTCTTGTAGTTACGGGTCTGAACCTTGATAGCTTCGTATACCAGCGGTTCTTTGATCAATACAGGAGCCTTTTCATCGTCACCCTGATATTCCCAGCAAGCTACGTAGAAGAAGTTTTCGTCATCACGTTTTGCTTCTCCTTCTTCAGTCTGGTATTCTTCACGGAAGTGACCACCACAACTTTCGTTACGGTTCAATGCGTCGTAAGCAACAAGCTCACCCATAGTGATGAAGTCGTACAGACGGATTGCTTTGTCAAGCTCTACGTTCATACCTTCCTTAGAACCGGGGATAAACAAGTTCGTTTCGAATTCCTTGCGGATTTCTTTCAGTTCGGCGATACCTTTCTTCAGGCCTTCTGCCGTACGTCCCATACCTACATATTCCCACATGACATGACCCAGTTTCTTGTGGATAGAATCAACAGATTCTTTACCCTGGATGCTCATGAACTTGTCGATCTTAGCTTGAACAGCTTTTTCCGCTTCCGCAAATTCGGGAAGGTCAGTAGAGAAACGGGGAACAGTAATCTGGTCTGCCAGATAGTTCTGGATAGTGTAAGGCAATACGAAGTAACCGTCAGCCAAACCTTGCATCAATGCAGAAGCACCGAGGCGGTTTGCACCGTGGTCGGAGAAGTTACATTCACCGATAGCGAACAGACCCTTGATAGTGGTTTGCAGTTCGTAGTCTACCCAGATACCACCCATTGTGTAGTGGATAGCCGGATAAATCATCATCGGATTATAATATTTCACACCACTGATTTCTTTTGCCAGTTCGCCCGGATTAACGTCAGTGATTTCTTCATACATATCGAAGAGGTTGCCGTAACGTTGAAGAACAACGTCGATGCCCAAACGGTTGATAGCTTCGGAGAAATCGAGGAATACGGCCAGACCTGTGTTGTTTACACCGAAACCGTGGTCGCAACGTTCTTTAGCGGCACGGCTGGCAACGTCACGCGGAACGAGGTTACCGAATGCCGGATAACGGCGTTCCAAGTAATAGTCGCGGTCTTCTTCAGGAATATCACTTCCTTTGATTTCGCCTTTCTGAAGTTTCACAGCATCTTCTTTTTTCTTCGGAACCCAGATACGACCGTCGTTACGGAGAGATTCAGACATCAAAGTCAGCTTAGACTGCTTGTCACCATGTACCGGAATACAAGTCGGGTGAATCTGAACGTATGCAGGGTTAGCGAATACAGCACCCTTGCGGTAGCAAGAGATAGCAGCTGTACAGTTACAACCCATAGCATTGGTAGACAAGAAGTAAGCGTTACCATAACCACCAGTAGCGATAACTACTGCGTGAGCGGCAAAGCGTTCCAGTTTACCTGTTACAAGATTTTTAGCGATGATACCGCGGGCACGTCCGTCAACGATAACCACATCCTGCATTTCATAACGGGTATACAGTTTTACAGTACCTGCGTTTACCTGACGGCTCAATGCGGAGTAAGCACCCAGCAACAACTGCTGACCGGTCTGGCCTTTAGCGTAGAAAGTACGGGATACCTGTGCGCCACCGAAAGAACGGTTGTCCAGTGTACCGCCATATTCGCGAGCGAAAGGAACACCTTGCGCTACACATTGGTCGATGATAGCGTTAGACACTTCAGCCAAACGATATACGTTTGCTTCACGGGCACGATAGTCGCCACCTTTTACAGTATCGTAGAACAGACGGTAAACCGAGTCACCATCATTTTGATAATTCTTCGCAGCATTGATACCACCCTGTGCAGCGATAGAGTGTGCACGACGGGGAGAATCCTGAATACAGAAATTGAATACTCTGAAACCCATTTCACCAAGTGAAGCAGCGGCAGAAGCACCTGCCAGACCCGTACCCACAACGATGATGTCCAAACGACGTTTATTAGCGGGGTTCACCAATTTCTGGTGAGCTTTATAGTTGGTCCATTTCTCAGCCACCGGGCCTTCTGGAATTTTTGAATCTATCTTGATCATAATATTATTTACAATTTAATCATTTACAATTTACTATTTAGCAAGCACCGCCACAAATCAGTGTTTTCACGAAGAATACCACTACTACCAGTGCGAAACCGAGTACAACAATCGTAGAATAGATGTTAGAAATACATTTCCAACGATTGATCCATACTTTGTTGTTCCATCCCAGTGATTGCATAGAGCTCCAGAAACCGTGAGTCAGGTGGAACCACAAAGCAAACAGCCAAACGAGGTAAAGAACTACGTAAACCGGGCTAGAGAAAGTCTGCTGGATGTGATAAGCACCGTTAGCGGCATAAGCCAGCGTCAGTGTATCAGCGTGCATGCCCATGTTGTGCATCAGTTCCGGCAACTGCATTTTTGCCCAGAAGTTGAAGAGGTGCAAACCAAGACCTACGATAACGATCAGACCCAGCACCAACATGTTTTGAGATGCCCATTCTACAGTTTTTGGTTTGTCAACCACTGCATAGCGTTCGCTACCACGCGCTTTGCGATTCTGCATTGTCAGCCAGAATGCGTAGATGATGTGAATCACAAAAAGAGCGGCTAGTCCTGCGGTAGCCACTAACGCATACCAGTTTGCTCCCAGGAACTCACAAACCATGTTGTAACCATCAGCCGAGATGATTGCAACCAAGTTCATCGCCATGTGAAATGTTAGAAACAGGACAAGGGCGATACCGGTAACGCTCATCACCACTTTCCTTCCTACAGATGAATTACTTAACCACATAAATGATTGAATTTAAATTATTTAATTGTTAGAACTAAAATTTCGACGTTTTACACCTCTTACGGACTGCAAAAATAGGGGAAATAGATTGATTGAGCAAGGAATTAAAGAAATAATTCTTTAATCGCTAATCTTTCCGATTTTTTCACCATTGGCTGCTTTCTTGCGTAAGGCGCGTGGAGTGTCACCAAAAGAGTCTTTGCAGAAGTGCGCAAAGTGGGACAGAGAGTCGAATCCGTATCGGTTACATATCTCTGTGATTCGCATATTAGTGTGTTGGAGGTCATCCAGGATGCCTTCCCGTTTTTTCTCCAGTATCCATTCGTATACGGGGATTCCGTACATGTTTTTGAAGAGTCGGCGGAAGGTCGTGGTTGTGTAACCTCCCAGATGTGCAAATTCTTCCACACTTTTCACCTTGCTGTAATTTTGTATCACGAAGTATTGGAAGCTCTCCGTATAAGTACTGATCGGGTAGAAGAAAGTCTTTAATTGAGGTAGCGGATAGAAATTGGTAATCAGGAATACCAATTCCTTACATTTCAGTTCGATATATTTGCTGCAAGGAGATTTTTCATTGAGGAAGTCGGGCATACTGCTGATAAGGGAATGAATTCTTTCGCTCATCACCAGAGGGGTGTAGGTCAAGGGTGCTTCCGCTTGATCTTTTATCTCATTGTAACGGTCTTCGCAGAGTAGAGGGAGTTCGTTGAACCAGAATGTGATGTATTCAACGTCCGTAAGAGCCAGTATTTCTATTTTAGACCCGATGGCCTGTAGGATAAACTGCTTTTCGTGTAAGGTATTTCCCGGGTACTCTTCACTATTGATAAGTAATTCGCCTTTAAGCATGAAAAGCATACAATTTTGCGTGCACTTATCTTTAGGAATGTGTTCTCCTTTGGGTAAGTTCTTATATACGAGAGTGTTTTCAGTAGCTCTTGGACACCCTGTACAATTCTTATATTGTATACAAAATGAATCTTCTGGCATCGGTCTTATTCGTGAATTATTATCATCAGGGAACAAAGATAGGATTTTTTGTGTAAACTTGTGCTCTTTCTGTTGATTATTGGAAGTTATATAGTAATTTTTGAACATCATTTTATGCTGAGAGTGCATACTTTTGTGGTTGAAACTCATAAAATATTAATCGTTATGCTAATACCTAGAAAGATTATCTTTTCTTTGTTTCTGTTGGTCGGTGTATGTCTTTATGCACAACAGAAATCTTTTGTAAGTTCTTATGTGCGTGGAAATTTCTACAACCGGGGACGTGTCGCTATTGAAAGTCTGCGGGCAAGCGACGACCTTATTCTATTAAATGTCCATCCCAATAAGGACGGATCGCTCTCTTTTGAGAACCCTCGTGCATTTCAAGGTAAAGGAGTCACTACTTGGGAGGAATTGATAAAATCCATTCGTGCTGAGGTGAAAGGGACGAAGGCGAAAGTACGGATTGGAGCTTCCGGTGGTCAGTGGAAGGCGATGGTGGCTGATGAGACCGCCCGTACGGCATTTGCAAAAAATATAAAGAAAGTGCTCCAACAAAATAAGCTTGATGGCATTGACCTGGACTTTGAATGGGCGGAGAATGCGAAAGAATATGAGGATTACAGTTTGGCTATTCTCAAGATGAGGGAAGTGCTGGGCGATAAATACATTCTCAGTGTATCTCTGCATCCGGTTTCTTATAAGATAAGTAAGGAGGCGATTGCTGCCGTTGATTTTATTTCACTTCAATGTTATGGTCCTTCACCGGTTCGTTTTCCGGTAGAGAAATATTGTTCGGATATACAGATGGTATTGAAATATGGTATTCCGAAAGAGAAGCTGGTGGCAGGAGTTCCCTTTTATGGAGTGACAAAGGATAACTCGAAAAAGACTGAAGCTTATTTTAGTTTTATGCAGAATGGGCTGATTACGAGTCCGGCAGAGAATGAAGTAAATTATAAAGGAGAAGTGTATGTGTTTGACGGGCAAGATAATATCCGTATCAAGACACGTTATGCGAAAGATCTGGGCTTGAAAGGAATGATGAGTTGGGACTTGGCTACAGATTTGCCGTTGGATAACAGCCAATCATTGCTTAAAGCCATGATTGAAGAATTGAATAAAGAGTAGAGTCGTAGACTGTAATTGTCATTTAAACGCAGATTCTCGCAAAGAACTGATAATCAAATCTGCGAGAATCTGCATTTAGTTTTTTATACTTGCTTTATCTGTTTCAGATAATCTGAGGGTGAGACACCGAATTCTTCTTTAAAGCATTGGCGGAAATAGCCTGTACTGTTCATTCCTACTTTATAGGCAATTTCAGATATATTAAACTTCCCTTCGAGCAACAGCCGTTCCGCATTCTGCATTTTCACCTTCCGGATGTATTCGTTGGTTGAAAGTCCGGTAAGTGCTTTCATTTTCCGGTAAAGAGTGGAACCGCTCATACACATCTTGTCGGAAAGATAAGTGATGTCAATCTTCTCAGAAGAGAGGTTTTCTTCGATTAAAAGAGTTATTTTCTCAATAAACTCATTATCCAGCTTGCTTAGAGCCTCGGCTATTATGATACGTTTCTCGTTCAAATCCGTCTGATTGCCCGAAACAGGCTGTGCTTGGAATTGGGTAATCAGTTTCTTTCTCGATTCGAGTAGATTATTGATTCGGCTGCGCAAAAGAGAAGCGCTGAACGGTTTTGTCAGGTAAGAGTCAGCGCCTACCTCATAACCTTCTTCTTTGTCCTGTAGCGAATCTTTGGCTGTCAGCAGAATAATAGGAATATGGCTGGTACGTACATCCTCCTTTAACTGTCGGCATAGGGTAATACCATCCATTATAGGCATCATAATATCGCTGACAATGATATCCGGGATGTGGCTGAGCGCCTGTTGTTTTCCTTCTTCTCCATTATCGGCTGTGATTACCTCAAAAGAGTCGGAGAAGGATTCGGCAATGTATTTCTGTATTTCTTCATTATCTTCTACAATCAGTAAGATCGGTTTGCCATTGTCTACTGTAGGTTCTGAAGTGTTTTCGGAGGTCGTTGCTTGAGCAGTATCCTCTTTTGCCGCAGGTTCGGTAGAGTCAGCGTGCAAGGCGTTGGGATAGATATTATCCGTCAGGAGGCTGATGTAGAAAGTGCTGCCTTCGTTTTGCACACTTTCTGCACGGATTTCTCCTTCATGCAGCTCTACGAGATTCTTTACCAAAGCCAGACCAATACCGGTTCCTGATGCCTGATGTTTGCCGCTTTCCTGATAGTAACGGTCGAAAATATGTGGCAGTGCTTCGGCGGAAATTCCGTATCCCGTGTCGCTTACTTTAATTTCCGTATATGCCACCTCATTGCGCACGGTCTGATACAGGCTTAGGGTAATACATCCTTGTTCCGTATATTTGATGGCATTGGAAATCAGATTGTCCAATACGATGGTGACGATTTCCTTGTCAAAGAAAAGAAGCATTTCTTCTTTTTCTATCTGAATTCGGAAATCAATCTTTGTCTTTTGATTCAGTTCTTTGTATTTGAGACCTATTTCATAGATCAAAGGGGCGATGTTGCTTTTGCAGACACACAGCCTTTTGTTTTGTGTCTCTGTCTTTCTGAACTCCAATATCTGATTGATGAGGTTGAGCAGGCGTAATGCACTTTGGTGGATGACCGACAATTTCTGAGCTTGTTTTACCGGGAGTGAGGTATCCTTTTGCATATCCTCCAGCGGACCGAGAATCAAGGTTAGCGGTGTACGCAGTTCGTGTGTGATGTTGGTATAGAAACGCAGGCGTTCCTGATTTAATTCCTGTTCTTGTTCGTGATTCTTCTTTTCCAATGTGTAAAGGCTTTCCAAATCCAGCTTTTTCTTATATGCGTGAAGGATGAGATATACAATGCCGACAGATATCAGGACATAGATAAGCTTTGCCCACCAGGTGAGCCAAAGGGGCGGGTTAATCCGGATAGTCAGGGAGGTGGCTTTTTCCGGCCATTCCTGGTTGTGAATGCGCGCTTTGATAAGAAACTCATATTTTCCGGGAGGAATGTTCCGGAATGTCACGCTATTGTTTTCATTGACTGTGTACCACGAATTTTCTAGTCCTTTCAGCATATACACATATTCCACTTGATTGACCAGAGAGTAGTTTTGTACGTTGAATGTCAGCCCGAAGCTATTTTGTGCATGGGGCAGTTCAACCTGTTCTCCTTTGGATACATTGATGAACAGGTCATTATTTTCGAGATTGCTCAACCGTCCCAGTACTTTCATTTCGGTGATGATAGCCGACGGATTGGCTTGGTCGTTCATGGTGATATCCGGATCGAAACAACATACTCCGTTGATTGAACCGAAATAAATCAGTCCGTTCTTGTTTTGCGTTACGCAGCCGCTTGAGAAACTGCCTGCCGGGACATCGTCCGAATGACCGTAATTGTAGAAGCAGTTTTTATCCGTGACGTAGCAACTGATTCCTTTATTATTACTGAACCAGATATTACCTTTCTTATCTTCCGTTATGGCACAAATATTGGTATTGAGTAGGCCATCTTTCCGTTGGTAAGTTTTATAGGTCAGTGCGTCGGTTGACGGGAAGCATACCAGTCCTTCTCCTGTCCCCATCCACATTCTTTTCTGTCTGTCTTGTATGATCTGGTTGATGGTGTTGGAGCAGAAACCTTCCCTTTGTACGAAGGTTTGAATCAATTGCAGGTCCGGACTGTATACTCCAAGTCCGTCTCCGAAAGTACCGATCCAGAACCGACCTTTCTCATCCTGTGCGATGGCACGTACAAAGTTACTGTGCAATTCGCTGTTTCCCGTATGATAATGCCGGATGATTTCCATGTTCAGAGGATTCAGTACGATGATTCCTCCACTGTATCCTACCCAGATATTATGTCGGGAGTCTTCGTAGATTGTACGGACATCCTGATTGGATTGTCCCATCAGAGAGATGGAACGGAAAGTTCTGTTGCGGCTGTCATAGTAACTGATTCCTCCTTGGAAAGAACCGAACCATAAGTTGCCTTTCGAGTCTTGCAGGGAAGTGAGTATAAAATTTGAAGGAATTTCTCCGGTTTCTTTTTTATAGATAGCGGTGCGCTTGTCTCCTTCAAATACATTGACTCCTCCTCCGTCCGTACCGATCCACACCCGTCCTTGTCTGTCTGTGCAAAGACTGCTTGCCACTTTGTTGTTCAGGCTGTTCTCATTGCCGGGAATGGGAGAGTAGCTCAATGTTGTGAATAAAGGAGGGGTACTGCTGATGAAATTGATTCCTCCTCCCCACGTCCCTATCCAGATATTGTCAAAAGAATCTTGGAATATGCATCGGGCACTTGCATTGGAGAGACTTCGGTTATCATCTCCTTCTTGTATATATTCGAGGGAGATTTGGTCCGGTGAAAGAAACATACTTTGCTTTAGATCCAGTATGGTAATGCCATTCAGCTCGGAGGCTATCCATAGTTTGCTGTCATTTAGTTGTTTGATGGCGAGTATGCGGTTACATAAGGCTTCGTGCTTGTCGTTTTTGTTATTCTTGAAGGTGATAAAGTTACTATCGGCAGCGTTGAAGAGAGCCAGTCCTTTGTCTGTTCCCAGCCAGATATTCCCGTTTGTGTCTTTGGTGAGACATCGTACATCATTTCCGGGCAGGCTCATCGGATTATCCGGCTCGTGTCGGAAGTTTTTCACACTTTTGTCTTTCAGCGAGAGAATGCTGAAACCACCGCTAACATGGCCGATATATAAATTCCCGTCTCCTCCGTCCAATACGGTCCATGTTTGTTCGTCGGGCAATCCGGGAATCGTGTTTTTATTGTAATGGGTAAATTGTCCGCTGTTGATGTCGAGATATTCTATACCTCTATAATAGGTACTGATCCACAGACCGTCTGCACTTCGGGTAGAAGGGGCGATATCCGTTACATCATTGGTAATCAGACTATGCGGATCCTCCGGATTGTGCAGATAGGGGATGAATTCCTGTTTGTCATAGTTATAGGCATTTAATCCGTCACGCTGGGTCGCTATCCATATCACAGGACGTTTAGTGTCGGCATACACCCGGTTAAGTTCATTACCGGTGATTCCCTGACTGTTTTGTGAGGGGTCATTCTTATAATAGGTGATGAAGTGGGTTCCATCGAACTTGTTAAGCCCTTCTTCTGTAGCGAACCATAGGAAGCCTTGTTTGTCTTGTGTAATGCTAACTACATAATTATTAGACAGTCCTTGTTCGATTCCCAACCGTTTTACGGAATAAGTTTGTGCTGCCGACTGATAAACGGACAGCAAGAATAAAAATAAAATAGAAGCAATGTGTCTTTTCATAACTCGTGCCTATTCGTTTCATTTACAGGCTCAAAAATAGAAATAAATATTTTATTTAGAGTATGTAAATCGTGCATTGCATGATTTATGTAGCTTCTCTGCATGATTTTTATCGGTTTCTATAGGAAGAATGGGTTACATTTGCAATATCGATTCGCAAAATATTTTATTTATGTGATGTCGTACCAAGATAATATTAATCATTAAATACTAATTATTATGAAAGCTAATTTGTTGTATGGCGCGGCTATATGGACTTTTCTTTCAGCCGCAGCTTTCTTTTCCGGATGTAGCGATGATGATGCCTATAAAGATGTAGATGGGCAATCGCCTACTTTAGAATTAACTTCTGATCATGTTCGTACATTGACAGGCTATGAATTTAAAATAGCCGGTAAGATTACAGATAAAGATGGAATCCGTTCTATCCAATTGAAGTGTTCCGAGCTCTATCTGGATAAGATGATTGATTTGTCATCTATCTATTCAGAACCTTTGTATGAATATGATTTGAATTATGGTTTCACTATTCCGGCAAAAACGGAAGGTGATAGTTTCACGGTGAAAGTGGCAGTGACTGATTTGGGAGGACGTGTATCTGAGAATAATGTTTTGATTACGATGGACGGTGATTATACAAAACCTATACTTTCTCCTTCTACAGGTTTGTTCTCTACAGATATTAATATTGTATTGTCGGAAGGCACCTCTCCAAAGTTTAAATTTACAGCTAAAGATGAAGGGGAAAGTGATCGTGGATTGGGATATTTGGAATTGAGAGTACCTGATTTAGATATATTGGAACGTGTAGAAATGGAAGAAGAGGGAATAAAAAATGGTACATTGGAATGTACGGTTACATTTCCTTCCGATAAGACAGGTACTTATCCATTGACTATATGTGCTGCTGATTGGTTGGGTAATATTACAGAAAAGGAATATACGGTACTTGTATCTAAGGTGGAAGATT
>ENA-UERG01003065-UERG01003065.1-human-gut-metagenome-genome-assembly--contig:-NODE-3065-length-11057-cov-6.405373_pt1 | contig 11057 bp, 11 predicted proteins | sample MGYA00242954_ERZ507954 | MGnify/ENA primary metagenome ERZ507954 (study PRJEB26167, sample SAMN06115478) | human gut metagenome | host: Homo sapiens | place: China:Sichuan | collected 2015-01-21... | reverse complement strand
ACGACAATAGAAATTACATTGGGGTTTTTAAGATACAAGCCACGCAATGCATTCCAAAAAGAAATGTAGTATGTGCCATCTGCCCAATTCGAATTGTCGCTTGGAACATCAAATGTTATTGCCTCAATCTCATCAAAAAGCAATACAATTGGTTTTGATGTCTCTTTATAAAGTGTCATGATGTCATCTTCAAAACAAACAGCCGCATTACTATCTAAATATGATTGCTTAGAGTGCACATCCCTTTCTTTTATTCCTGTTTCTTTATAAATATCGCGAATGATTGTATATAATGCCATTTGCCAATTTGATGAAGAAAGCTGACTTTGACATGGAATATATATTGCAGGATAATTATCGTTTTTTAGTAATCTTTTTATTGCATATAATAGTGATGTTTTCCCGCTTCGTCTTAATCCGAAAATGCCACTGTGAATATTATTTTTACATTTATTCACAATGTCAAAGACATAATCTCTTCGTCCAAAAAAGAAAATGTCATTTTGTATGGGGTTCGACGAAGAAAATAGATCGACATCGAACAAGTATTTTCGGAATCTGTTTAGAACCAATCCTTCGTTAGGAGAGGATAATAATTCTTTGTAACTAAACGGAATAACTATTGAATTTAGATTGGTATCTTTAAGGATTGTCGATAATTTTTGTTCTATTTTTTCATCGCTACTGATTACGATTTGGCACCCTCTATCTATTCGAAGCTTGGAACTAATCTGTTCGATAGCATATGTTGCTGCATCTAATGTGCGTGGTTCAAATGAAACGTAATCGGAAAATACTATAACAATTTCTCTGTTTAAGTTGAATGTTAAGCTGAAATCGTTTGTCGGTTTAACCAAACAATACCTATATGTACTATTTGCAATGGTTAATGGGGAACCGCTATTTGTTAGGTAAAACACTTTCTTTAGATAATTTAGGATTTCTTTTTCATCATTGTTAAAGTCGTCAAATTTAAACTTTGGATTGATTCCAGGATTAACAGTATTTTTTGAATTTGATATATCTGCACCTTTCTTCCTAATCTTAACAGCCTTATCATTCTTAAAATTACTTTGTTTTTCCACCTCAAACTCAACATAATCACCTTCACTTAGTTGGTAGATTGTACAATTAAGAAGATCATTCTTGTGAAAAAAATAAACAGCATTATCCTCACCGTTTATACGGCCACAGTTACCCTCAATATAATATATGTTCCCTTTCATTTATCATACGCTCCTTAAAAATTTTTATAAGTTACTGCTAAGTGTCGGAAATTTTTTATGTCATAATTATTATATCACAAAATGTTTCTTTTTTCAAGCGTATCTCTTTTCTTCTTTACATTTTTTATAGAAAGTGCTATAATACTTTCGATAATAAAGGAGAAGTTGCATTATGGACTTTGCGGAAAGGGTAAAATATGTAAGGACTACGCTAAAACTATCGCAAGAAGATTTTGCTCACGAGTTAGGCGTTAGTTTTGCTACTATAAACAGATGGGAAAACGGGAACTATAATCCAAGTAGATTGGCACGTAAGGCATTTGAAGAGTATTGCGAAAAGAAGAATATTCAAGTAGAGGATAAGTAACGATGGAAGATAAAATAGGATACATATATGTTCTGACAAACCCGTCTTTTCCTGAATATGTAAAAATTGGTTATGCGGACAACGTTGATGCAAGGATTGCGCAATTAAATAGAAGCGAATGTACTCCGTTTGCGTTCAAAAAATATGCAGTACTGCCTGTGGCCAACAGGCTTGCCGATAAAAATGTTCATAAGCTCATAGATCGATTCAAACCCGAATTAAGAGCAAAAGAAAATGTAAACGGGAAAATACGTGTTCGTGAATTTTTTGCAATGACAGCACAAGAAGCCGTGGAAATTCTTGACACTATAGGTGGCATTTATGGAGAAACGCCTCAATTATTCGAACAGACAGTTGAAGAAAAGCACGACCAAGAAATAGCCGAAAAAGCCGCAATTGCATCCGAGCGAAAATCACCGTTCTCCTTTTTTAAATGCGGAATTAAAGAAGGCGAAATAATAACATATGTACACGATGCAAACATTACTTGCACTGTTGCCAATGACAGAGAAATCAACTATAATGGCAAATTAACATCGCTTAGTGCTTTAGCAAAAAAATTGCTTAATCGCAAAAGCGGAGTACAAGGAACTCTTCATTTTGCATATCACGGCGAGATATTGTCTGCATTAAGGAAACGACTCGAAGACGAGGGTCGATATAAAGAAATTGAACAAGCCGAAACGGACACAATCGATTCTACCAAAGATGATGGAAACAACAAAAATGGCGTATTACTTTATTTTACAATGGAAAAATACCCCGCAACTTGTATATGGAGTAATGACGGATTTTTGTTGTTAAAAGGTGCTAAAATATCTATTTCAAGTAGCCAAAGTTGTCCTATTGCAATCGTAAAAATGAGAGAAGAAAAATCGATAATAATTAATGGCGAACGCATTTTGTCTAAAGATATATTGTTTGAAAGTAGTTCAGCAGCCGCAAAATTTATTGCAGGTAGCAGTGTAAGTGGCAATGTATATTGGAAAAATGCAGATGGAGTTTTATTAAAAACTCTGCAAAAAGGAGAATAATATGAACTATATCGGATCTAAATATTCCTTGATTGATTTCTTGGAAACATCTATAGATAAAACATTAAAATTGCACAATGAAACGAAACAACCGTCCGAAATGGTATTTGCCGATTTGTTTGCAGGTACGGGCGTTGTTAGCGGTTCATTCAAAAATCAAGGCTATTCTATTATTGCCAACGATATTCAGTATTACAGTTATGTAATCACTAAACACATGATTGAAAACAACGGCAATCTTGACAAAGAACGTTGTGGTCACCTTATTGAGGAGCTTAATCATCTTGAGGGTGTTGAAGGATTTGTATATAAAAATTACTCGTATGGCGGCACAGAAGGTCAAGAGTTTCGTCGAATGTATTTCTCTGATTTCAACGCAAAGAAATGTGATGCCATAAGAATAACCATTGAAGAATGGTTAAAACATGGTAAGATAAATGAACACGAGTATTTCTTCCTTCTCGGTTCGTTGCTTAATAGTATAGATAAGTATGCCAATACCGCTTCAGTATATGGTGCCTATCTGAAAACACTTAAAAAGTCCGCGTTGAAAGAAATGGAATTAGTCTCATTGCCAATAATGAAAGGAACTGTCGAATGCAAAGTATACAACGAAGATATAAGCGAATTGATTAAAAACGTTTCCGGTGATATTTTGTATCTCGACCCACCATATAACACCCGTCAATATTGTTCCAACTATCACCTGCTTGAAACAATAGCAAGATATGATGACCCTGAAATTAAAGGGAAAACAGGCTTGCGCGATTATTCCGATCAAAAAAGTGTTTTCTGTAATAAGAGCAAAGTCGCAGATGCTTTTAGTGATCTAATCAAGAACGCCAAGTTCAAATATATCTTCTTAAGTTATAATAACGAAGGTTTAATGTCGTTTGATACGATTGAAAAAATCATGAGAAAATATGGTAAATACAAAGTATATATGCAACAATATCGTCGTTTCAAAGCGGATAATGCAAGAGATGCAAAATCCGATTCAACAATAGAGTGTCTACATTGCTTGGTTAAGGAAGATATCTGATGGGCAAAATTAACGATTTGGATATGTCCAAGTGGAAAGAATTAACCGATGTTTGGACTGACAGCCTTTGGATTATTCCGCAAAGGGATAATTCCGGGGCTCACGACGGGCATTATCACGGTAACTTTGTTCCGCAAATACCTCATCAATTGCTGATGCGCTACACAAAAGCGGGAGATTTTGTCTTAGACCCGTTTGCCGGTAGCGGCACAACCCTTATAGAGGCTCAGCGAATGGGGCGTAATTCTATCGGGATAGAACTTCAACCAAGTGTTGCAGCAGAAGCAATAAATAGAATTCATTCCGAAAGTAAAGACGGCATTGTTGCCGATACATTCGTTGATGATAGTAGAGTTTTTGATACCCGGAGAATTCTCAATACATACAAAATCGACAATGTTCAATTTATTATCTATCATCCGCCATATTGGGATATAATCAAATTCAGCGAAGACGAAAACGACTTATCTAACTCGGAAACATTGAATGAATTTATAGATAATTTTCGCCAAGTTGTAAGAAATACATCGGCAATACTTGAAAAAGGAAGATATTGTGCAGTTGTAATTGGCGATAAATACGCAAATAGCCAACTTATTCCGCTTGGGTTTTATTGTATGCAAGCAATGCAACAAGAAGGATTGACTTTGAAAGCGACAATAGTAAAAAATTTTGAAGAAACAAAAAGCAAAGCAAATCAAAAAGCACTTTGGCGACAACGTGCTTTGCAAAACGGGCTGTATCTATTTAAACACGAGTACATTTTTGTATTCAAAAAGGAGAAGTGAGCACTTCTCCTTTTCCTTATAGATATTTTGTTAATTCAATTTCGTTATTATTTACATTAAATCCAATGTATTCTAAGTTTGAAACTTCAACACCCTCTATATGAAAATTGAAATTTTCATATAGATTTTTGAGTTCTCCATCAATACCACCTCTTGCGATAACGGAAGGGATAACGTGTATGTGTTTGTTTCTGTATTTCGGTATTACATAATCTGACAGCCATTCTAAATACCAAGGAAGCTGTTTATCTACGATATACTGATATGGAGTAACTTGTTTTAATTCAATTACTTTAATAAAAACATCATTGTCAGTTTCTTGCTTAATCATTAAATCAATTCTCTGCATTCCAACGCCACAGGACACTTCATTCCCAATCCAGACATCATTGTTTGGCAATGGTAATAAAATAGTTCTATACATTGCATTGTCAATATTTGCAGTAAGATACGCCTGTAAATGGGCTTCGAAAGCATTATTTCTATTGAATTTATACAGCAATCTATTTTTTATATTAATTGAATTTTGAACGCCTTCATAAGTATTTTCATTGTTGCTTGCTTCAATTTCTTTTGTTGAGGTGTTAAAAGTAAAATTATTTGCCTCTAGGGTGTTTCCATTATTTTTCTGTATTAATTTTTCTTTCAGGTCATTGAATTCATAATCCATTATCATTGTGCAACCGCGATTGCCTTTGAGTTTTCTATAAATTAAACTCCAACATAAATCAGATGGATGATTTTTTCCTTTTAAAGAATCTAAATACTCGTGTTCTGTTATCCCCTTGCTATAAACGTTGTTGCCTGAAATTAAAACTCTAAAAGACAGTCCTTTTCCAAGCCTATCTATTAAATAATTATTTCCATCATTTTCGTCAAAAAACGGTTGAGATACAACCTTAAATACACCATAGAATGTTCCTGGCGCACCACCAGTCGATTGAAGATAAAAAATTACATTATCACCAACTCTTATTCTGGATATATCCGCAATCATTCCAACCAACATTCTTTCCGTGGTTGAATTAAACACTATGTTTGCATTTAATAAAAACGATGATTGCTTATCTTTCGCTCCTGTTCCTGCAAATTTATACTCCAAATGATACTTAAATGTAGTTTCATCAACAACAAAAACATGCGTTGTCATTGTTTTTTCTCCTGTAAATGTTTCTTAAATTCTATTGGGTCATACCAATAGCAACCTTCGCAAGCGCTCGGTTCATTATGATGTTCGGCAACACCTTTGTAATATGACATCGGATATCCTAATTTCTTAGCATCGTATCGAATTCCGGTTCTCATGCATTCTTTGCAATATTGGCGTTTTGCATCATTTGCTGCCTTGCTTAAAGGCTGAAAATCTTCCAAACGCTGATCTTCGTTACGCATCACTCTATCTTCGTTTTTCATTCCGTTTTTATGGTCTACTTCCGGATTTGAAGTTCCTAAAACAACGCAACGGCGGGCCTTTATTGCTTTTTTTATGTCGGCTCGTATATGTTGAGAATAGTCCCCGTCATTAAATCCATTTAGACGGATTCTATCTATTCCATTGCCGGGCGTTATGCTTTTATCAAATTCAATAATGTATTTTTTAGCGAGGGTTGACTCTTTTCTCGCCCAAGATGCGCCGTTACCGAATTTTAAGTCAGCATATTCGCCAACAAATTCACTTGCTGAAACCCAACGACTTACTCCGTTTGTATCAGGCTGTGCGAGTTTTATAAATAACTCTGTTTTTGTCATAGGTATTCCTCCTTAATCAAAATGTAAAAAATTCAGCGAGACTAACTTTCAGTGCTTTTGCCAATTTTTCAATGTTTACAATCGAAATATTCCGTCTGCCACATTCAACGCTTGTGACGTAGGTTCTATCTAAGCCTGCCAAATCGGCAAGTTCTTCTTGACTAATCCCCAATTTGTTTCTTAATTCCTTAACTCTTTTCCCGACTAAAAGTTTAATATCCATATATCGACTCCTTTAAGATGAATAAATTATAACATTTAGTGACTTTTTTCACAACGGACTATAAGTCACATTAAATAGCTATAGAATGCAATAAAACTTCAAATGGCACTTTGGCGGGTGCTTGACTTATACAAGCGCGCCGCTTCGCGTCGCGGTCAAGCACCCGCCAAACAACTCGCTAAAACACGGATAAAAAGGTCAACTCAAAGCCGAGCGGATCGGGGCGTTCGCCGCTAAACCGCTTGGCGAATCGCCCCGTAATCTCCGCATTCGGCATTTTTTGAGTTGTCGTGTCTTTTTATCGCCTGCGTTTTTTTCGCTCCGTTTTGTTTCGGGCGGTGTTTCCCTGCGCAGTCCTTTTTTTACTACCGCAAAAACCATTTTTCAGTCCTTTTCGAGTATGACTTTACTCCCTGAAAACATCAAAAATCCACGCAAAACCTACTTCAACCCATTCACGCTTTTTCTTCGGCGTATGGTATAATCGTAGACGTTACAACGACATCACATTTTGGGACATTTCGGTCACATAGATGTCCTTGTGTTTGCCAAATTCCCGTGGTATAGTTGTAACGCAATCGAATAGTCAAAGGCGTATAGCAAAAATAGCAAGCCGAGTTTTTAAGTCAGGAGCGAACTAACTATCAAACGGCGTTAGGACAGATAGCGAAAAGCATTACACATATCCGGTTTGTTACGATGGATCATAACTCTCCGTTTCACTGGCACCGCGAGATGGAGATTCTCTACATCTTAAACGGGCATGCCACCGTACATATGGAGGGCGAGGAATACGAGCTGAATCCGCTGGACGCGATTGTGATGGACTATGCCAGAATTCATGAAGTCATCTATGCGCTGCCGCAGACAATGGGAATCTGTATCCACGTGTCAAGGCAGCTTCTGCGGCGCTATCTGCCGGAGGCGGAACCTTTTGCGATCCGCTGTGCGGGGCAGCGCCTCCTTCCCGGACAGCAGGAATATTACAATGAGATCTGTGGGTATCTGAAAGAATTGACGGTGCTTTATGTAAATCAGAATGAGACATACCGGTTAAAAAGCACGGCGCGGATTCTGGAACTGCTGGCATGTCTGGTGGAACATTTTTCCGAACCGGTCTCCCTGGTGGCAACGCAGACGAGGGCGGGCAATATGGAGCGGCTGGAGCAGATCTGTATGTATGTGGATCATCACTACCGGGAAGAAATGACGCTGCAGGAAGCAGCGGATGAATTGGGGCTCAACCGGGAATACTTCTGCCGGTTCTTTAAGCAGAGCACCGGTACTTCGTTTATGCGTTATGTGAATCAGGTGCGGCTCAACTATATCTATCAGGATCTGCTGCACACGGACGATCCGGTACAGGAGATCATGGAGCGGCATGGCTTTTTTAATCAGAAGCTTTTTTACCGGATGTTTAAGGAGCGTTACCACTGTACTCCGCGCCAGGCGCGCCGGATGGCGGAAAACAATCCTTATGTGGAAGCAAAATAACCGCGCTGTATATGCAGGGGGGAGGATATAAGTTCCGGATGCAGCCCGGTGTGAAGCATCCTTGAAGCAAAATACGAGCATTTCTTCCACGTCGTGTTTGACATTTTATTCTGTGTCTTTGCCACGTTTTGACAATCCACAGGATGTGTCCGACAGGTTGCAGACAATGGGCGGACTTCCTGGTGTCCCTAATATCAGCGCTTCACAGACAATATAAAACCGCGCGAACCGAAACTCGCAGGCATCTGCTATTGAAGACACGGCAGATACCTGCTCAGACATCGGCTTCGCGCGGTTATGTTTTGTTCAGCGATGACAGTAAGGGACACACACGAAAGTCCTAAAATTGTCTGCAACCTGCAGACACACCTCGTGGAGTGCTCAAAACTTGGAAAGACACGGATCATCGAGAATGTCAAACACGGTGCGGCTAGAAATGCCGGATTTGGCGGTTAGAATGCTTCACACCGGGCTGCATCCGGAACGATACGACGTTCCCACCCTTCACATAAAATATTAAACCAGTTTCACACGCTTGCGGGGCGCTTTCCTGATCGGGGAAGCGTCCTCTTCCGGTGCCGGTGCAATGGGCGGAGGTGTAAGCACTCTGGCATTGTCCAAAAGATCATCCATGCTCTTCTTCTGGGCAGCTTTCTGCTTGCGCTGTGCGATGGCAAGCTTTTTCTGCCGGAAACGGTCAGCCGTCTCACGGATGTACTGGTCTGCGACAAAATGCTCGAGCGCCTCCTCATCGATCGCAATCCGGTTGTCCATGGTTTTCATGATGTCCGTCACACGCAGGGAATCTCCGATGACCGGATCACTCAGATCGTAGATCATATTGTTGGAGAACTTTAAGATCATCGGGCGGGTAAAATCCGCGGCATTTTCCACGAGGACGAGCGCCTTCTCACCGTCGGAGAGATCAACGCACGCGCCGGTCGGGAGAATGTGGATGCATTCCGCCAGTGCGGCAACGACGCGCGGATTGTAGGTCCGGCTGTGTCTGCGCAAAAAAGACATCGCGGCAACCTCCGAGACCGGCGGATTGTTAATATTCATGGCGGTAAGCCGGTCAAACTGATCTGCCACCTTTAAAATATCACAGAGCAGACGTGTCTCCGGGGAAGGATCCTTGATCTTTAAGGTCTGACTCTTCTGGAAGATGAACTGCTGGATAATCTCTAAGGAAATCTTCGGAAGATTGCACTCCTCATAGCGCGGGCGGATTGATTCATAACCGCGTTCCAGATTCATCTGGATAAAATTCCGGTCGCTGTCCGAGAGGTCGTCGCCCTTGTCGAGGATGGCCTGCGGAACATACAGATAACCGAAATCATACAGCAGGGAAGCCGTGATCAGCGCCCGGATATCTTCTGCCGGGAGCTGCATCTCATTGGAGATCATTGCGGATAGGATACCGACACTGACCGAGTGTTTGTATACAAAGTCCGCGGAACTGCGGAGTGTCTGCGTAAAATTCAGCTTGTGGTCAAGACTGCCGTAATGCCGCTGGATATCATCGACCAGCGAGAGCAATGTGGACGGGACAAGATTGTCGACAAGCTTGTCCATGTTGTCCTTTAACTTGAACATGTAGATGGTCTGGAACTGTTCAAACTCCAGATCTTCCCGCGAAAGCGGCGGCAGCGGTTCAGCCGGCTCCAGAATAAAAATGCCGATCAGACCAAAATTCTCAATACTGTTAATACCCTGGATCGTGAGCCTTGTATCCCGTTCGTATAACAGAACCCCCATCCTGTTGTAGATTGGCTTTGCAAGGCGCATACCGGGCTTTAGATCAGCAGTTTTGACAAATTGCATGCTTATCTCCCCCTCTTCCGGTATTGTCATACCAAAATCCTCTTTATCTTCCCTCTATGATAGCATATTGAAAGCTGAAATACAATCTGATATGATACTCTTAGAACCGGGGTTTTTGAAAGAAAATCCTACTTTTCCGGAGAAAGAGGTACTTATGATACAGATTCCGTGGAGACGCGTGGCAGGAGCGGCGCTTGTGATGTGCCTGCTTCTGGCAAATACATCTTATGCCGAGACGACACAGGACAACATAAATGATGCGAAGAATCAGATTGAGGATCTGAAAGATCAGAAAAAGGATGCCGAGGATACCGTCAATGACATCTCCGGCAAAAAGGACGCACTGGAGTCGGATCTTAGCGGGTTAAACGGTCAGCTTTCCGATATTGTCGCACAGATCAATGACCTGGAGGGGCAGATTTCGGACAAACAGGGGGAGATTGACCAGGCGAAGGAGGATCTGGCTGCGGCGGAGGCACAGTCTGCGAAACAGTATGAGGATATGAAGCTGCGGATTCAGTTCATGTATGAGAACGGAAGCACGCCGGTATGGCAGATGCTTGCGGAGGCGGAATCTTTTTCCGACTTCCTGAACCGCACGGAATATATTACCGACATCAACGCCTACGACAGAAAAAAGCTTGTGGAATACCAGAACCTGCAGGAGCAGATAGCCGCCCAGAAGGAAGAACTGGAGAGCGACATGACTGAGCTGGTGGCGATGCAGGATGACATGAAGAAAAAGCAGGCGAACGTCAGCAGTCTCATCAACACCACCAAGGCGAATCTGGCGCAGACACAGGAAGATCTGGCGGATGCGCAGTCCAACGTCGCGGACCTGGAGGATAAGATCAACCAGATGGTCGAGTACGAAAAGCAGCTGGAGATCCAGAAGGCGAAGGAGGACGCTGCGCGTCTGGCGGCGATTAAGGAGCAGGAGAATACCTCCACCGTGGTCTATGTGCCGACGGACAGTGACCAGTACCTGCTTGGAGCAATCATCCAGTGCGAGGCGGGCGGAGAATCCTACGACGGGAAGCTCGCGGTCGGAAGCGTCGTGATAAACCGTGTGAAGAGTTCGTATTTTCCGAACTCTGTCTCGGGTGTGATCTACCAGAGCGGTCAGTTCTCGCCGGTGGCGAGCGGCAGACTGGCGTATCGTCTGGAAGCGGGTGTGGACGGAAGCTGCCTTCAGGCGGCGCAGGATGTGCTAAACGGCAATATTACGGTGGGCTGCCTGTATTTCAGACAGAATAACGGCATCATACAGGGAACCGTAATTGGAAACCATGTATTCTATTAGAAGTGAA
>ENA-UERG01003059-UERG01003059.1-human-gut-metagenome-genome-assembly--contig:-NODE-3059-length-11072-cov-36.948431_pt1 | contig 11072 bp, 20 predicted proteins | sample MGYA00242954_ERZ507954 | MGnify/ENA primary metagenome ERZ507954 (study PRJEB26167, sample SAMN06115478) | human gut metagenome | host: Homo sapiens | place: China:Sichuan | collected 2015-01-21... | reverse complement strand
TTGTATGAGCCTGCAAAACCATCTTCGCTATGCTCCTTGTAGATAACCCTAGCTTTATAACTTGTACTTGCCATTGCTTTGTCTACCTCCTAAAAATTTGCAAAAAAATAAGAGCATTTCTGCTCTTTGTTACATCAATCTGTCATTTGCCGCTATCATTCGTCTGAATCTAGCGGTACTCTTGTGTACTTTATTGCTGATTGAAAATTCTGGCATTGCATTGCCTTGAAATCTCATTGTCTTAAGTGCATCTGTAATTACTGTCATAACTTTACGGCAATCAGCTTTGCTTGTGTTAGTGGTAACATCTACTTGGAATGTTGCTAACAATGCGTTAATTGTCTGTCCGTCAAGCGTTTGCCCTTGTTCAATCGCTGGCAGTAAATGAATGTATACTGTTGGGAATACTGCTTGACCGCTGTTTTCCCCTTCATTTGTTATGGCTATCTTCGAATATGTCTTTTTAAGCTGTGTTAGGGTTTTAGCTTTGATAAGCGTTGTGACTGTGCTTTCAAGGTCTATCGCCCAATTGTTTGCATTTGCCATTAACTAAACACCTCTTTCGCTATACGCTTATACTGATTAACAATTTCCATTGTGGCGTTATACATAGGCATTGTAGCTTTAACGCCGTGTGTAGGTTTCCAACTTTCACTTTGTTCATCCCAGAACCACCATGTGTCTTGCCAAGCATGAACCTGTCCCGGGTATGTGCCAACTCCTAGTCCTAATTCATCAGCTTTAGGATTGGCAATAGCGTTATAATGAATACCTGCACCGAATTCGATTGCTAAAAGCGTGTAAAATGGCTCTCTATCTTCCACCTCAACAGTTTTACCGGTAGCAATCAAAATAGCTTGATATCCGTCTTGAATAGGTTTTCTGTCAACTCTCAATGTTACTGTCCTACCTAATGGACTTTCATTAACGCTCATAATTGCCGCTTTGTCGCCTAATTCTGCTAATCGTTCAACAAGCAATTCACACTTGTACTGTAATGTTTGTTTATACAGTTGTAGTTGTCTTATTGCCCCTTGTATTGAGCTTTCTGATAGAGATACATTAATTGTATGTTTAGCCATAATTGCACCACCTTAAAGCAATTTTAATTCTGCAAATACTCTGAATATTTTAGGTGATTGGATAGCGAACCAGTCAACCATTTCTTCATTAATCGCCCACGCACCATAAGAATATGATGAGCTATCTAAGCCACTTTCATATAAAAATGCATGAATAATTTCGTGTCTAAGTACACTTTTTCTGTAATTCTCATAGTTTTGCAGTTCACAATCCTCTTTTTGGTTGCAAATTACAATCTCGTGTGCTGAATTATCTGTATATCCATCCCTGCACTTTCCATCAAGAAGTGGGTCGTCATGTTCGTTTCTGTAATGTATGGCATATTCAGTTCCTAAAACATCAATCTTAACATCTTCCATATTCCACCTACTTTACAACCGCTTTAAGCATATACTTAGTTGAACACAATGCCGGTTTCGTACCTACAATCGTGAAGTCTGCTGATGTTTCATCAACAAGGCTATCATCTGTGTATGTAGGCTTGCTATCAAGCCAGATAAGGTCGCCTTTTTGAACAGGCAACATATTCCTATCTGTCAGTAAAATAGCGTCAAAATCAGCGGTATCAAAGCCATATTCTTTACTCTGTGCTTCTCCGCCGCTGAACGATATGTTAGCTTTAAAATCAACTGGCTCTGAAAAACCTGTTTTTTCCTCAAGGACTTTGGGTATCTTGTTTCCTTCATCATCAAGATAAGGAATGAAGTTACCCTCTGTGTCGGTATATCCCTCATAAAGGATATTGCCCTCATCATCTCTTTCGTAAATAGTTACAGTCTGCCCTTGAAGCGAATACTTCATAGCCTGTTTATTAATATCAAGCATTTACTTCACATCCTTGCCGAAACGCTTCCATAAATCGGATAACTTTTCCCAGCCAAACATTGCAACAAACGCAACGATAAAGCCTGCCATAATAGCCGCAAGTATCATATACCACAGTATCGTCATATGAATGTACTGCATATAAGCAACAAATGCCGCTACAGTAATACCGATTGACAGGACAAATACTACAATATCTGTAGGCACTTTATTAAATACTCCAATGCCCTTAATTACCTGTGTAATTACAGATACAAGAAAAGCAATAGCTCCGATGATTGCTAATATAAGTGTCATATTTGCAATTAATGTCTGAATAATATCCATTAATCTTTACCTCCATTCTTCAAGTGAATTTCTTGTATTTCGTTATACATTTTGGTTACCATACCATTACCGCCCAATGCGTGGTATGCGTTATACATTTCAACAAAATTGTCATAAGCATAGGATGGTATTTCACCGAGTTTCATATACTTATCGTGGTATTCGATAAGCTGTACACGCAAAAGTAACATTGTACCTTTGCTATTGGCGTCTTTGTCCTTTTTTTGCTGTTTAAGGAGCCAGACAATATAACCTAATACGATAGGTAATATTATTGTATATGTCTGTAATAAAAATTCTTTCATTTTATATCTCCTGTAATTATTAATAGGCACACCGCCCACCACCCTTAATGTGTGCCGCCTGCTAACATATTGCCGACATCAGCAAAATGCTAACGCACAATCTTCTATAACACTTTAGCAAATGGAAATACCCCAACAAATAAGCTATCTCTGTCTTTCCAAGTTCTGTTTACGCCGTTCTCATTGTAACTTGCCATAAATGCTTCGCCTGCTTGTGAATGGTCATAAACTGCAAGATTAACGATAACACTTTCAAACTTCTTCAAATCTTCGGTTATCATTTCATCTGTGTAGCTGTCAGGGTAGTTTCTTCTTGCCTTTACATCTTCTGTAGCCTGCTTAATAAGCTGTTCGATTATCGGATTATCTTCTTTGTTATCAAACACTACCACATCAGATGTTGTTTCATCATCATTTGTGACTGTATCAATATGAAATTGTTTAAGTCTGATTTTGACCTGCTCTAATGTGGTGTATTCCATAACTATCTCCTATAATCCTAATTTCTCGATTAACAGCTTCTTTAATTCTGCTCCTGTGAGTTCTTCTGCATTGTCTATACCTTGCCCTGCGGCAAACGCCTGTAAATCAGATGTAGACATACGATTTATGGTTGTTTTGCTATAATCAAAAGAAGCCCCAGAATTATTGTTTTCTGGAACTTCTTCGCCTGCATTATACCATTTACCATTTTGAACTACTATATATGGATATTTCATAGTTGCACCTCCTACTCTTCGCTATGAACCTCATATACGAATGTGCTATCCATATTCTCATATGATGGAAGTACAACTTCTGAAGCAAATGTTGACATCTTCATAGGTGGTCCATACTCTGTCTTTGTAGCGACTGTAATACCTATACCATATGTTGTAACATCTACATCAGCCACTTGTCTTGCTGTTCTTTCTTCTGGTGTAGTACCGAACCAAGTATTACCAAGATTGCCCTCTGGAAGAAGTGTAACCTTATTATCTGGATAGAAATACTGCTCCTTACCATCATCATCAATGTACATCTTATCGTAAAGTACGATAGTGAGCTTTGTTCTCTTCTGCACTACTGAAATAACAGTATCATCATCAACCTCAATAGTTGCTGTAAGATTCTGTGCAAGGATTGAGTTCCTTATCTGTGCATTATCAAGCAGATACTGGAATGTGTTACTATTCATAAGTACATATCTAGCAACCTTACCCTGCTTCTGCAACTTCTTTCTTGCATTGTTAAGGTCTGTAAGTGGCTTTGAATTAGCTGTATCGCTCCACATACTTGTGCCGGATAACTTTGCGTAATGGTCTTTTGCGTATGAACCATCTTTGTCATAATCATAGGCATACTGAACGCCATCACTCACGATAGCAATTACCGGGTGTCCTGCGTTTGTCGCAAGAAGTGACATTCTCATTCGCTCTGGTACAACCTCTGCACCACTTACAAGATTATTTGTATCGTCATACACGCTTGATAAAGCACTAGCAAGATATGGGTCGTCCGCAGACTGAATACGCTCGATTTCAAGCATTTCTTCTTCGCCAACTGTCATTCCCTCACGGAAAAATGCCATCTTTGTTTTTTCTTTGCTTAATCCCTCTCTAGCTCTAAGCGTTGGGATTGTGTCAAAGTTAGATGGCGCAAGTGATACTGGAAGTCCTTTGTGTGTCTTAATCCAGCTTAAATCAAGCCCCTGCTTCTTTCTTTCTGGAAACCACTGTAAGCCAAGATAAGGTATCTGGTTACTAGCGTTTTCTGTTGCCGATAATGCAATAGACTTACTGTCTAATACTTCATTAATTAACATCTGTTTACCTCCTGTTATTATTCAAATACAATCATTGGAAGAGCTGTCTTAACTGTTGCGTCATATGTAACGCCTGAGTGTGCTTCTGCCACCTTTGTATTAAGGTATGCTTTCTTAAGTAGTACTCCCTGTGGTCTATCCTCTGTTACATCAAACCTTAAAATACCCACTACTGTAGCTGTATTGTCAGCCTTGCCGGTTGCTCCGATTGGAGTGCCTGCTTTGACAATTTTCTTGCCCTGCGCATTTTTAGTTGTTACTCCATCAAAATCAAGTGTTAATGGGATTGCTTCGTTAGGCTCTCTTTTTAAAATCTGAACATCTCCTGCGTATGAAGTCTTTTCATACTGCATATTCATTTCCTTTGCCATTTCTTACCTCCTGTTATTACTGAATGTAATGTGATAAAACGTCATTGCTCTTAGGTGCGTTAGATATAAGACTTTCTGCTATCTTTTCAGCATTTGTCTTATTGTCTGCACCGCCTTTATTACTGCCGCCGCCCGGAATATCCTGATGTTTTGCAATCTCCTGTTCCTTAGCCTGTGCCGCAGCTGTTTCTTTCTCGGACATAATCTTGCCAAGTTCGGTGTAATCAAGGCTTCCATCATCTGTAACAACTGTCTTTGCCTGTTCAGCAGTAATCTTAAAATTAGTCATAGCTGCTTCCCTCTGGTCTCTGATAGCGTTAGATTTCTGTAAATCGGCTATCTGCTGATTAGCTGTATCTAGGGCTTTATTTGCCTTTTCAAGCTCTGTCAGATTGCCCGCCTGTATTTCATCAAGCTGCTTCTGTAATTCATCTGCTGTGTCAGCCTTAGCCTTGTACTGCTTTGCCTTGTTTTTCTCGGTAGCAACTTCTGAATTGTTCTGATTAAGAAGATTTGTAATCTGTTCATCTGTTGCTTCTGGAAAAAGTTTTAATACATCTTCTCTTGTCATAATTACCTCCGTTAAACACACGCTTTTGTTACCGCAGGTCGCTCCTGCTGTGTTTTCTGCTATTTACCGCATAGCTGCAAAATGTATAAAATAAAAGCAGCTACCGATTATTCGATAACTGCCTTATTTTGCTGATTATTATTAAGTTGATTAACTATCTCTTGTGCTTTTTGTTCTTGTGCTTCCACATCATCAATAGTCTTGTATATATTATCAAGATATGATTTTGATAAAAGGAATGTCTTTTCTGCATCTCCCCATAAACCAACTGTCTTAATTGCTATAAGTGGATGTATGCCAGCTTGTAAAAGTAAAAGCAACGTCTGCGCCTTGGTGTACATATTGTCTTGTGGACTGTGATTTATCTGTACATCAAAATCTCTAACCGATAATTTTAAGTCTTCTCCTGCAAGTCTTAGAATATTAAGAACCACTACCGCTAACCGCTTTTCGCACGATTTAACAATAGGGTCTTTCAGTTTTGCTCTTGTCTTGGAGAAATCCCATCCGTTTCTTAACTCGACCGCTCCTTGCGTATCTCCGCCTGTGTTGCCCTGTTTGTTTGGTATAGCCAATATAGATAATGTGTTATCCCACAAATCTTCCTTAGCAACTTGGCATTGTGTCTGATTAAGCTCTTGTGTCATAATTTCGACATCCGACTTATTGTCTTTATTGATGGACTTAACTGTAAGAGCGTGGTTCATTTTCATTTTTGCAAATGTTTCTTCATCAACTTCGCAATTTACAAACTTAACCCAGTATTCAACAAACTGCTGTATGCTATCCATTCTGTTAGACTGCATATTATTAATAGAATCCAACATACCTACAACAAGCTCAATATCAGATATTCTTTCGTGGTTATTAGGAAACTCAACGATAGGGATTTCACCATATGTATGTAGTTTTGCTTCAACTACTTTGCTGTCAACAATTCTAAAAGACATAGTGTCGGAAAAAGCCATTTTATACCAATTCCCATCCTCGTCTTTGAGCTCTTGTACAACAAGCATAGGTTCTTCTGTGCTTTCATTGTAAACAACGTAAGTATTCATTGGTGTAGGTGCTACAATTCTGAATGGTACATCTCCATTTTTAGGTTGAACCGCCTTAAATGATGTTCCTGTTGCTGACTGCCACTCTCCAGCTTTAATATCTTTCTCCTGCTTATTGGCATCCGCCATAAAATCATTGAGTATATCAACCGCCTTGTTGATAGCTTCATCATCTTTGCGGCTAATAAACTGGATTGGCTCGCCATATGTTTGTCCTACCTTAAACTGGACAATTTCATATGCGTGATTCTCAACAATCTTGTTTGTAATATCTTCATTGGTCAGCTTATGCCTGTATAATATTGGTTGGTCTCCCTTGTAATAATCCCACAGATACTTAATAACAGGCTTATTCCAATTAAATACGCCTATAGTACTTCCAATAACCTTAACAACATTGTTAGCAGTTATTGTATCTACATTCGTGTATGCAATTTTTCTACCATAACAACCTCTAACAAGGTCTTGAAAATACATTGTGTTCATATCTTGCTCCTAATAAAATGTCATACCACTTGAGCTTCTGCTGTCCGGTATTTCTTTAATTTGAAAATTATCATCATCGTTAGGCACATACCATATCCATTTGTGGCAATGCTTGCACGCTAATTTATGCGTTCTTGGGTCTTTGCTGTCTGCCTTAGTTAAAAACTTATGGCAGTTCGGACACATAATTGACTTGTCTTTATTCATATAAAATTCCATATATTACCTCTTTGCATAACAAAAAGCACCGCCACAATTAAGTAACGGCGCTTCTTGATAAGGAATGTTTTGTTTATGAAAAACAGTTCTGTAATTTCTTACAGATACAGTATATCATTAGTGCAATATGACATTCTATGACATCTTTTACAGATATTCACTCCCATATTTGTCTTCAAAGGCTTGTAATGCTTTAGCGTGTATCCTGTGTACCTGTCGCCAACACCAGTCTGTTTCATTTGCAATTTTTTCAAATGTAAACTTTCTGACATATCTTAGAAACAATACTGTGTAATAATCTTCGTTGTTTATCTGCTCTATCTGCTCTATTATTTTGTTCTTTACATCAATGTATTTATCTATAAGCTTATCAAGGTTTTCTTCCATTTGTTCAAGTCTGACATATCCGCAGCCTGTTTTGTCTGGATCTGATGATGACATAACTCTTTCTTCATTAACAACCGCTGATATGCTGTATGATAATTCTTTATACTGTGTTATTTCTATCAATTTATTATCAATTATCTTGTTGTAATAACTTATCTGATTAAGATAGTCCTTAGTTGTCATAATAGATTAATACCTCCTAAATGGGTTTATAGCAGCTTCAACCTTTGCTACTCTATTACCCTGTGTCATCCTCAATGCAAAGTTTGAAAATACATCTGGTACATCATCTAACTGTTTCTTTCCTGATACTGAATACTGTTTTAAAAGTGACATCATTACTCCGTATGGTTCATTAGGTTTGTAAAGTGATGCGTCTTTAAAAATAATGTGTTGCAAAATCCAGTTAGAACATTGAAATATCCTTGCTTCCTTATTCGTTTCCGTAGGTGTATCTGTAATATTACATATCCAGCCTACACTCTCAACTCTCTTATTAACTTCCATTGCAACCCTGTCACCGCCAGCATTACGCTCAAACTCGCACTCTTGCACTTTATTATTTACAAGCACACCTGCGGCATTTCTGTATTGTTCTTCATAATCTGCTGTGTTGTCACATACGCAATCAACGCAGTAATAATCTTCTCCATATTTTTGCAATACAGGCAGCACAAAATAATCCGTACCTTTGCCCTTAGTATCGCATTGCGCTGTGATAATTTCCGGTTCTCCGTGTGGTAGATTAAGGTATCTGCGGATTTTATCGTCTGGGAATAATAAGCCCTCACGTTCTATAGGGTCTTGTTTATACAGGCAGCGATATGAGATTTCATCCATAAGTAGCTGAATATCTTCAAAATCCTTTACTGTATAGCCACCAAATTCAAAGTCAAAATTACTTTCTCCTGTTACTGGGTCTACATCAGGCACGGATATTACTTTAACTCGTTTGTTTCCCTCATAAGCTTGTATAATACGTCCTATTACGTCTCTAACGCTCCACCTTGTAGCAATATGTATTTCTTTACATGGGTTTCCATCCTCGTCCGGTATCTTTCTTTGTCGTGCATCTACTGCATATTTATCCCACAATTTATCAAGATAGGTTGGGTTTAGTGCTTCTTCAATGCCGCCTATCATATCATCAACTAGCAGAAATTTATTAGCTCTGACTTTACCAGCATTTTTACTGCCGACGGATGTACATTGTACAGATTGAAACGGCTTATATTTCCCTACGTTAAACTGTTCAAGTTTTGCATTTGTACTTGTTACTTCAAGTCCAGGGAACACTTCTCCCCATGTATACTCGTCAGCGTTTGTGACAATATCGTATACTCCATCATAATACATTCGTGTAATGTCTCCGCTGTGTGAATAAAAAAGGTTATATCCGTTTGAGTACCAACCTATAACCGCAGAATGAAAAAACTTTTCGATTGTGGTTTTTCCTGTTCCAGGTGGGAGAGAAATACATAAAATATCATATTTATCATCAATCATGCCTTGTAATGCTTCTATTAAGCCTATTTTGATAAACTGTTTTCTTCTCGGCATATAGAATCTTTCTTTAGGTTCACGTTTCTTTTCTATGTATCTAAAAAAACTGTCAACAACCTTGTGTTGCGCTTCAATCAGTAAAATATCGTAAAACCAATTAATCAGCTCATATTCCGTTTTATTTGCAAACGCATACTTTTCTAAATCCCAAATTGTACCGCCTGTTTTAGTCATGCAGAAGCCCTCTATAAGCTCTTTTGCCCTCTTAGTGAGTTGTAGTCCATACTCAATATCTTTCTCGCCATTTATGGCTACGCTACAAGCGTCTACATAGGCATTAATTAACTGTTCGTCAATTCCATTTTTCTTTATGTAATTTTCGTATCCATTAACTGTGGAAATAAGGCTCTGACTAGCCATAAAGAAAAGCACCTCCGCCTTTTAGCAGAAGTGCCTTATAGACCTCTGCCTATAATTGTTTTAGGGTAGCGACTAACTCTGATTGTTAGCCGGTAATTTTTTTATTTTAATTCATCTGCTGTAACTATATGTAAAATTCCATAATTGCCTTTATCAAAACTGTCTCTTGCACTTTCGTGACATCTTGTGCGTAGCACATCTAATCTACTTTTAATATTGCTATTGCAAATAGCCTTTGCAATAGCAGAAAATGGTTGTGGATTATCCAGCCTTGAATTAGCTTCTGCTATAGAACAATGCTTGTATTGTATTATCGCATCCATTGCCCAGTCTCTCGTGAGGTTTACACCCAAAAACCTATCCGTAACCGTATTCCATATTGCATACAGATTATCTACATCATCTTGCAATGCAACTATTAACATAACCTCACTCCTTTTTTGTGCTATTTCCTAATGATTTTGTTTCCTCTAAGATTTTCATTGCTAAAGCTCTTGAAAACTCCATATTGTCTTTAGGGTATCTTCCTAAGATTGATTTTGCGTACTCATTAACTGCCTCAACAGAAACATCAATACCCATTACTTTTCCAGATAACTCAACACATTCGGTTCTTTTTTCATCATTTGTGCATTTGTTGTCTTTGTTGTATTGGCAAGTAGTTAAGTTGCAATCATTCATTTTTAACACACCCCATTCTGCCAGCTATATAATAACTTCTTGTATCGCAAATTGTCCTACAATCAATAACATTGCCCTTATCAAGGCAAATCTCAAGATGCTCACATTTATCGCACTTTGTATCTTTTTCTTTATATTTCTTCGGCTTGTATTCCTTAAAATCCTTACACTTATAATCAAGTGATGTATCATTCCCTTTTTGGCATTCATAAACCGGATATTCTTCTCCTGTTTCTTCATCAAAATCAAAATCTTCATCACAATATTTGCAAATTGAGCAATCTTTCATATTGCACCTCAAATCTTCGTAAATATATCCAAATCATAGTTATCTCTGATATAGTCAACAACTTCCTGTAATTTGCCCTTTACAAATTCATCTTTGGCAATATCTGGGTGTGTGTAAAACATGCAACTGTCTTTCTTTCCGTCTGCTTTATATTTACGATAGTTAAATGTCATCATAAACAATGGTATTCTTGTTAAATTCTTTGTCTTGCATCTTATCCAGCGATTAACAATTCTCTCAATCATTATTCTTCTCCCATAAATTATCTGGTAATTCCTCGCCGCCATATATCTTGTTAGCGTATTTAAGGAATGTCGGTACGCTACAACCTGCTACTTTTGCTGCCTTTACCTGTGAAGCCTGCCCCGATATGTACAAATTAATTGCTTCATAGAATTTATCTTTGTTTAGTGGGTGTACTCCCATAGCCATAATAATCACTCCTTGCTTTCGCACCAACTGCTCTTACAAGCGTGGTTCATAATGTTGATTAAAACCTTTTCAGAAGAAAAATGAACTAAGCTGTAATCGCATTTTGCCGAAAACTTTGTATTGAAATATTCATCAACTAACATCTTGTAGTCTGTATTATCGTCCATATCACTTATAGCCGCATAATAGGTATCTATATATCCGTCACGCTCTATGTCGGTTTCTTTTGTTAGGTTATCTACTACTCTTGATAAAACCTTATCTGTTAATGGGTAGTGATATTCTCCAGTACATTCTCCGTGTTTATCTAA
>ENA-UERG01003056-UERG01003056.1-human-gut-metagenome-genome-assembly--contig:-NODE-3056-length-11079-cov-3.915470_pt1 | contig 11079 bp, 8 predicted proteins | sample MGYA00242954_ERZ507954 | MGnify/ENA primary metagenome ERZ507954 (study PRJEB26167, sample SAMN06115478) | human gut metagenome | host: Homo sapiens | place: China:Sichuan | collected 2015-01-21... | reverse complement strand
ACAAACAGCCCGCCGTGTGGTACAATGAATGCAGAACTGAATCGTACGCTTTGTAACTGACGGAAACGTGGAGTACCACAAGGGAGCATTGCGCATCGTTCCAGAATGCCGACCGTCTGGGCAATCCTGTTTCGCAACGGAACAGGATTGCCCTTTTTGGTTGCCAAGATATTGGCAAATATGATATTGAAAGGAAGTCCGCGATGAAAAAAATCGGAATCGTCATGGGCAGCGACAGCGATCTGCCCATCCTGCGCAAAACCATGGATACCCTGACGTCTCTGGGCATTCCCTACGAATGTCACATCTACTCCGCCCACCGCACCCCCGAGGAGGCTCGGGATTTTGCCGTATCCGCACGGGCAAACGGCTTTGGCGCGCTCATCGCCGCCGCCGGTATGGCCGCGCACCTCGCCGGCGCCATCGCGGCAAACACCACCCTTCCGGTCATCGGTATTCCCTGCAAAGGTCCTTGTCTCGACGGCATTGACGCTCTTCTTTCCACGGTCATGATGCCCTCCGGTATTCCGGTGGCCACCGTAGCCGTAAACGGGGGCGTGAATGCCGCTTTGTTGTCCGCCCAGATTCTGGCAGTGGAGGACGCAGAGCTTGCCGCGAAGCTGGACGCCAGACGCGCCGCCGACGCGGCCAAGGTGCTTGAGAAAGACGCCGCCCTTCAGGCGGAACTGAACGGCTGAGGGAGGAAAAGCAATGGGCGGTTTCTTCGGGGCGATTTCCCATAAGAATTGCATTTACGACGTTTTCTTCGGCACGGACTACCACTCCCACCTCGGCACCCGCCGGGCCGGACTCGCCTTTTACGATACGGAAAAGGGCTTCCAGCGGCAGATCCACAGCATCGAAAACACCCCCTTCCGCACGAAATTTGACGACGACATGGCCAAATTCAGCGGAAACGCCGGTATCGGCTGCATTTCCGACACCGACCCTCAGCCTTTGCTGGTGCGCTCCCACTTGGGGATGTTCGCCATCTCCACCGTGGGCATCATCAACAACGCCGAACAGCTGGTGGCCGAGACCTTTTCCGGGCCGGGGCATCAGTTCATGGCCATGTCCTCCGGCAAGATCAACACCACCGAGCTGACCGCCGCCCTCATCAACCAGCGGGGCAGCCTGATCGACGGCATCCGCTACGCGCAGGAGGTCATCGACGGCTCCTGCACCATTCTGCTGCTGACCTCCGACGCCATCATCGCCGCCCGGGACCGGCTGGGGCGGCTGCCCGTTCTGGTGGGGAAAAATAACGACGGCCTGTGCGTATCCTTCGAGTCCTTCGCCTACCACAAGCTGGGCTATCAGGACCATTACGAGCTTGGCCCCGGTGAGATCGTGAAAATGACGGCGGACGGCCTTACACAGCTGGCCGCCCCCGGCACGAAAATGAAGATCTGCGCCTTCCTGTGGACGTACTACGGCTACCCCAACTCCAACTACGAGGGCAAAAACGTGGAGGTCATGCGCTACCGCAACGGCGAGATCATGGCCCGCAAGGAAATGGAAGCCGGCACCATGCCGGACGTGGACTTCGTGGCGGGCGTGCCGGACTCCGGTCTGCCCCACGCCATCGGCTACGCCAACCAGTCCCATAAGCCCTTCGCCCGTCCCTTCGTCAAGTACACCCCCACATGGCCCCGCTCCTTCACCCCCGCCAATCAGGAGATGCGCAATCTGGTGGCGAAAATGAAGCAGATCCCCGTGCCGGAGCTGATTCAGGGCAGGAAGCTGCTGTTCGTGGACGACTCCATCGTCCGGGGCACCCAGCTGCGGGAGACGGTGGACTTCCTGTACGAAAGCGGCGCGAAGGAAGTGCATATGCGCTCCGCCTGCCCGCCCATCATGTATGGCTGCAAATATCTGAATTTCTCCCGCTCCAACTCCGAAATGGAGCTGATTGCCCGGCGGACGGTTCAGAATCTGGAGGGCGACGAGGGGCAGAAGCACTTAGACGAGTACGCCGACGGCACCACCCAGCGTGGCAAATGTATGCTCAAGGCCATCTGCGAGGAGATGGGCTTCGATTCCCTGGGCTACCAGTCTCTGGACGGCCTGCTGGAGGCCATCGGACTGGACAAAGACAAGGTCTGCACCTACTGCTGGAACGGCAAAGAATAATAGATAGAGGAAACTCTGAATAAATCGCCTTCGGCTGAGCAGCGGATCTTTTCCCCCAGCCGTGCAGTTTCAAAAGTGGGAAATACACAAAGTATTTCTCCACTTTTGAAGCCTTCGTCTGGTGGAAAATCTCTCGCTGTCAGCTCTCGCCGATTTATCCAGAGCTTCCTAAATTTCCGGAAAAGGAGTATTATCATGGAACACAACAATTCCCAGTCCGCCAGCTACGCTGCCGCCGGTGTGGACATCACCGCCGGATACAAGGCCGTGGAGCTGATGAAGACCCACATCGCCCGCACCCGCAACTTAGGCTGTCTGGACGACGTGGGCGGCTTCGGCGGCTGCTTCGGCCTGAGCTTTGCCGGGATGGAGGAGCCGGTGCTGGTCTCCGGCACCGACGGCTGCGGCACCAAGGTCAAACTGGCCATCCTCATGGACAAGCACGATACCATCGGCATCGACGCCGTGGCCATGTGCGTCAACGACATCATCTGCGTGGGCGCGAAGCCCCTGTTCTTTCTGGATTACATCGCCTGCGGCAAAAACGTGCCGGAAAAAATTGCCGAAATCGTGGGCGGCGTGGCGGAGGGCTGCGTCCAGTCCGGCGCGGCGCTCATCGGCGGCGAGACCGCAGAGCACCCCGGTCTGATGCCCGTGGAGGACTACGATCTTGCGGGCTTCGCCGTGGGCATTGTAGATAAAAAGAAAATCTTAGACAAGACGAAAATGGCGGAAGGGGACGTGGTCATCGCGCTGGCTTCCTCCGGCATTCACTCCAACGGCTTCAGCCTGATCCGCAAGGTTTTCCGCATTGACGAGAACCCCGCCGAAATTTACCGGCCCTGCGATGCGCTGGGCGGGAAAACCGTCGCCGAGACCCTGCTGACCCCCACGAAGATCTACGTCAAGTCCGTTCTGGCGCTGCTGAAAGAAGTTGACGTCAAGGGCATCAGCCACATCACCGGCGGCGGCTTCTATGAGAATATTCCCCGCTCCATCCCCGACGGCCTGTGCGCGAAGATCGACAAGAGCGCCGTCAGGGTGCTGCCCATCTTCGATTTAATTGCAAAGACCGGCAATATTCCCGAGCGGGATATGTTCAACACCTACAACATGGGCGTGGGCATGAGCATCGTCGTTCCCGCCGCCCAGGTGCAGACCGCGCTGGACATCCTCACCGCCCACGGCGAGGACGCCTACGTCATCGGCACCATCACCAAAAACGACGAGGAAAAGGTGATTCTGGAATGACGGCCAAAATCGCAGTTCTGGTCTCCGGCGGCGGCACCAATTTGCAGGCGCTGATCGATGCTCAGCAGCGGAGCGAGCTGGGCGGCGGAGAGATCACCGCCGTGATTTCCTCCAAAGAGGGGGCTTACGCTCTGGAGCGGGCGCGGAAAGCGGGTATCCCCGGCTATGTGCTGCCCCGGAAAAACTTCGACTCCAACCGCGCCATGACGCTGGCGCTGGTGGAAAAGCTGAGGGCGCTGGACATTGATTTAGTGGTTCTGGCGGGCTGCATGGTCATCTTCACCGAAGAGCTGGTGCAGGCCTATCCCAACGCCATTATGAACGTCCACCCCGCCCTGATCCCGTCCTTCTGCGGACAGGGCTTCTACGGACTGCATGTCCATGAAGCGGCGCTGGCCTACGGTGTCAAGCTCTCCGGCGCGACTGTGCATTTTGTCAGCGCGGAGTGCGACGGCGGCCCCATCATCGCCCAGAAGGCCGTCCCCGTTCTCCCCGGAGACACCCCCGAAACCCTTCAAAAACGCATTATGGAGCAAGCCGAATGGAAGCTGCTGCCGGAAGCCGTGCGCCTGTTCTGTGAGGGCAGGCTCCGGGTGGAAGGCCGCACCGTTATCATCGAACAGGAGTGAAAAGTGCTATGAATGTTTACGAAATAAAGTCCATGGCCGAGCGCCTCAGCGGCAACACCTACCCCGGCCGGGGCATTGTGCTGGGGGTCGCCCCCGACGGCAAGACCGCCGTGGCCGCCTATTTCATCATGGGACGCAGCGTCAATTCCCGGAACCGGGTCTTCGTTCAGGAGCCGGACGGCATCCGCACGGAAGCCTTCGACCCCAGTCTCATGAAAGACCCCCATCTGATCATCTACCATCCCGTGCGGGAGGCCGGTCAGGGTCTCATCGTCACCAACGGCGACCAGACGGACACTGTCTGGGAGTACCTCGCCAAGGGTGAAAGCTGGGAAGCCGCCCTGCGTACCCGTCAGTTTGAGGACGACGGCCCCAACTGGACGCCCCGCATTTCCGGCTTGCAGGCGGGGGACGGAAGCTATAAGCTGTCCATCCTGAAAGCCGCCGACCCGGAGGGCGCGGCATGCGCCCGGTTCTTCTACGAGTACCCCGCCACCCCCGGTCTGGGCCATTTCCTGCACACCTACGTCTGCGACGGCAATCCCGTGATTCCCACCTTCCAGGGGGAGCCGGAACGGGTCAGCATCCCCGGGGACATCAACGATTTCACCCGGGAGCTGTGGGAAAATCTGAACCCCGACAACAAAATCTCCCTGTTCGTGCGCTACACCGATCTGGAAACCCGGAAATATCAGCAGCGAATCCTCAACAAGCACTCAAAGTAATACCGCATGGAGGGAAGGAACATGAAAGAATTTGAACTGAAATACGGCTGCAACCCCAACCAGAAGCCCGCGAAGATCTACATGGCAGACGGCTCCGAGCTGCCCATCACCATCCTGAACGGCCGCCCCGGCTACATCAATTTTCTGGACGCCCTCAACTCATGGCAGCTTGTGAAGGAACTGAAGGAAGCCACGGGCATGGTCGCCGTGACGTCCTTCAAGCACGTCTCCCCCACCTCCGCCGCCGTGGGAAAGGTGCTGCCGGAAAACCTGAAAAAGGCGTGCTTCGTGGACGACGTTCCCGAGCTGGACGACAGCCCCCTCGCCTGCGCCTACGCCCGGGCAAGAGGCACCGACCGGATGTGCTCCTTCGGCGACTGGGTTGCTCTGTCCGACGTGTGCGACGTGACCACCGCGAAGCTCATCGCCCGGGAGGTCTCCGACGGCGTCATCGCCCCCGGCTACACAGAGGAAGCGCTGGCCATCCTGAAAACCAAGCGCAAGGGCGGCTACAACGTGGTGGCCATCGACCCCGACTACGTTCCCGCCGAACAGGAGACGAAGCAGGTCTTCGGCATCACCTTCCAGCAGGGGCGGAACAACTTCAAGATCGACGGGCATCTGCTTCAGAACATCGTCACCAAAAACAAAGACCTGCCCGAATCCGCCAAGATCGACCTGATCGTGGCGCTGATTACCCTGAAATACACCCAGTCCAACTCCGTGTGCTTCGCCTATGACGGGCAGGCCGTGGGTGTGGGCGCGGGTCAGCAGTCCCGCATCCACTGCACCCGGCTGGCCGGCTCCAAGGCCGACACCTTCTTCCTGCGCCAGCACCCCAAGACCCTGTCCCTGCCCTTCCGCGCCGACCTCGGCCGCCCCAACCGGGACAACGTGATCGACGGCTACATCAACGGCAACGAGGAGGACGTCTGCGCCGACGGCATCTGGCAGAACTACTTTACCCGTCAGCCCGACCGGCTGACCGAAGAGGACAAGCGGGAATTCCTGTCCAAATTTGACGGCGTTTCCCTCGGTTCCGATGCTTTCTTCCCCTTCCCCGACAACATCAAGCGCGCCAAGGCCTCTGGTGTCAAGTACATCGCCCAGCCCGGCGGCTCCATCCGGGACGATCTGGTCATCGAGGAATGCGATAAGGACGGCATGGTCATGGCCTTCACCGGCATGAGACTGTTCCACCACTAAGGGGGATTGTTTATGAAACTGTTAGTCGTAGGCGGCGGCGGACGGGAACACGCCATCATCAAAAGCCTGAAAAAGAATCCCGCGGTCACGGAAATTTTCGCTCTCCCCGGCAACGGCGGCATCGCGGCGGACGCAGTGTGCATCCCCATCGGCGCTACGGAAATTGACAAGATCGTCGCCTTCGCGCAGGAGCAAAAGGTAGATTACGCCGTGGTCGCGCCCGACGACCCGCTGGTACTGGGCTGCGTGGACGCGCTGGAAGCGGCTAAAATCCCCTGCTTTGGCCCCCGCGCCCGGGCCGCCATCATTGAGGGCAGCAAGGTCTTTTCCAAGAATCTTATGAAAAAGTACGGCATCCCCACCGCCCGGTACGAGGTTTTTAGCGACATGGCCGCCGCCCTTACTTATCTGGACACCGCCCCCATCCCCACCGTCATCAAGGCCGACGGTCTTGCGCTTGGAAAGGGCGTTATCATCGCCCAGACCCGGGAGGAGGCCAAGGCCGCCGTCTGGGATATGATGGAAAATCACGTCTTCGGCAAGTCCGGCGACCACGTGGTCATTGAGGAATTTCTCACCGGCCCGGAGGTCTCCGTGCTGGCCTTCACCGACGGCAAGGTGGTCAAGCCCATGGTGTCCTCCATGGATCACAAGCGGGCGGGAGACGGCGACACCGGCCTGAACACCGGCGGCATGGGCACCGTCGCCCCCAACCCCTACTACACCCCGGCCATCGCCGAACGGTGCATGAAGGAAATTTTCCTGCCCACCGTCGCCGCCATGAACAGCGAAGACCGCACCTTCCGGGGCTGCCTTTACTTCGGCCTGATGCTCACCCCCGACGGCCCCAAGGTCATTGAATACAACTGCCGCTTCGGCGACCCGGAGACGCAGGTGGTGCTGCCTCTGCTGGAAAGCGACCTGCTGACCGTCATGCAGGCGACAACCAACGGCACGCTGGCGGATACGGAGGTTCGCTTCTCCGATAAATATGCCTGCTGCGTCATCACCGCCTCCGCCGGGTATCCCGTCAGCTACAAAAAGGGATTCGAGATCACCATGACCCCGGAAGCCGCCGCCCACACCTATGTTGCAGGCGCGAAGCTGGAAAATGGGAAGCTTCTGACCTCCGGCGGCCGGGTCACCGGCACCACCGCCGTGGCCGGTTCTCTGGCAGACGCCATCCGGGAAGCCTACCGCCTTGCAAGCGGCGTGCAGTTTGAAAACGCCTACCGCAGAAGCGACATCGGCCAGCGCGCGCTGCAAGCTGGGAATCACTAAAAATTCTGAATAAATCAGGTCAGGAGGAAATAACCCCATGGTTTATCGGGTATTTGTAGAAAAAAAGGAAGGTCTGGACAACGAAGCCAAGGGTCTGCTGAATGAGGCCAGAACCTTACTTGGCATGGAGCGGCTGGAAAATGTCCGGCTGTTCAACCGGTACGACGCGGAAAATATCACGGAAGACCTGTTCCGGTACGCCGTGAAGACGGTCTTCTCCGAGCCGCAGCTGGATACCGCTTCTGCGTCCATTCAGCTTCCCGGCGCTTATGTCTTCGCCGTGGAGGCGCTGCCCGGCCAGTTTGACCAGCGGGCGGATTCCGCCGCCCAGTGCATCCAGATCATCTCTCAGGGCGAGCGTCCCCTCATCCGCACCGCCAAGGTCTACGCCCTGTATGGTGCGCTGACGGACGGGGACATCCGGGAATTCAAAAAATACGTCATCAACCCCGTGGAATGCCGGGAAGCGTCTCTGGACGTGCCGGAGACCCTCGCTATCCGCTATGACATCCCCACGGAGGTGGCGACCCTGACCGGCTTCACGGGCCTGAGCCGTGACGAGCTGGCGGACTTTATCGCGAACTACGGCCTTGCCATGGACTTGGACGACATCGCTTTCTGCCAGTCCTATTTCCAGAAGGAAGACCGCGACCCCACCATCACGGAAATTCGCATGATTGACACCTACTGGTCCGATCACTGCCGCCACACCACCTTCGGCACCATTCTCGACCACGTGACCTTCGAGGACGCCCTGCTGCAAAAGACCTACGAGGACTATCTGGAAACCCGGAATGCCCTTGGCCGCAGCGAGAAGCCCATCTGCCTGATGGACCTCGCGACCATCGCCGTCAAGCACCTGAAGGCCGCGGGCAAGCTCCCTAAGCTGGACGAGAGTGAGGAGATCAACGCCTGCACAGTGAAGATGGACGTCACCGTGGACGGCGTCACCGAGCCGTGGCTGCTTCTCTTTAAGAACGAGACCCACAACCACCCCACGGAGATCGAGCCCTTCGGCGGCGCGGCCACCTGCATCGGCGGCGCCATCCGTGACCCCCTGTCCGGGCGGAGCTACGTCTACGGCGCCATGCGCGTCACCGGCGCGGCCGACCCTCTGACCCCCGTGTCCGAGACCATCCCCGGCAAGCTGCCCCAGCGGAAGATCGTCACCACCGCCGCCGCGGGCTACTCCTCCTACGGCAACCAGATCGGCCTTGCCACCGGCATTGTGGATGAGATTTACCATCCCGGCTACGCCGCCAAGCGCATGGAGATCGGCGCGGTCATCGCCGCCGCCCCCGCGGAAAATGTCCGCCGGGAGCGCCCCGACCCCGGCGACGTGGTCATCCTGCTGGGCGGCAACACCGGCCGGGACGGCATCGGCGGCGCGACGGGTTCCTCCAAGGCTCACACCCAGCAGTCGGTAGAAACCTGCGGCTCCGAGGTGCAGAAGGGCAACGCCCCCGAGGAGCGGAAGCTCCAGCGCCTGTTCCGCAATGGCGAAGCCTCCCGTCTCATTAAGCGCTGCAACGACTTTGGCGCGGGCGGCGTGTCCGTGGCCATCGGCGAGCTGGCCGACGGTCTGGAGATTGACCTGAACGCCGTTCCCAAGAAATATGACGGTCTGGACGGCACCGAGCTGGCCATCTCCGAATCTCAGGAGCGGATGGCCGTGGTCGTGGAAGCGAAGGACGCGGCGCGGTTCCTCGAACTGGCCGCCACGGAGAACCTGAACGCTGTCCCCGTGGCCGTGGTCACGGAAAGCCCCCGTCTGGTGATGAACTGGAACGGCAGGAAAATCTGCGACATCAGCCGGGAATTCCTGAATTCCAACGGCGCGGCCAAGCACATGGACGCCGCCGCCGAGAAGGCGCAGAGCTACGGCAAGACCGTCACCGGCAGCTTTGCCGAGAACTTTCTCGCCGTGGCTTCCGACCTGAACACCTGCTCCAAGCGGGGGTTGTCCGAGCGGTTCGACTCCACCATCGGCGCGGGCACCGTGCTGATGCCCTTCGGCGGCAAATATCAGCTCACCCCTATTCAGGCCATGGTGCAGAAAATCTCCGTGGAGAAGAAGCACACCGACGACTGCTCCTTCATGGCCTTCGGCTATAACCCCTTCATCACCTCCGCTTCTCCCTATCACGGCGCGTATCTGGCTGTAGTGGAGTCCGTGTGTAAGCTGATCGCCTCCGGCGCGTCCTTTGAGGACACCTACCTGACTTTCCAGGAGTATTTTGAGCGCCTCGGCAAGGACCCCAAGCGCTGGGGCAAGCCCCTGGCCGCGCTGCTGGGTGCCTTCCGGGCGCAGATGGAGCTGGGCATCGGCGCCATCGGCGGCAAGGACTCCATGTCCGGTTCCTTCGAGAAGCTGGATGTTCCGCCCACGCTGGTCTCCTTCGCCGTCACCACAGGCAAGACCGGCGAAGTCGTCTCCCCCGAATTCAAGGCCGCGGGTCACAAGGTCTGCCTGCTGACCCCCGCCTACGACGAAAACGGCCTGCCCGAAACCGCTTCCCTGCTGGAAACCTTCGATACCGTCACCGAACTCCTTCGCAGCGGCAAGGCCGTGGCCGCCTACACCCCCGGCATGGGCGGCATTGCGGAGGCCGTGATGAAGATGGGCTTCGGCAACGGCTTGGGCTTCGCCTTTGACGACGCGCTGACCCTTGACGAGCTGTTCGGCTACGCCTACGGCAGCTTCGTGCTGGAAATGGCGGACGGCACCGTGGGCAAAGTTCTTGGCGTCACCACCGCAGACGGCAGCTTCTCCTATCACGGAGAAGCCCTGTCCCAGACTCAGGTTCTCGGCGCCTACGAAGACAAGCTGGAACCCGTCTACGCCTGCAACATCCCCACCCCGGCGCAGAGCATGGAGACCTTCTCCTATGAGGCCACCCAGCGGAAAGCCCCCGCCGTCAAGGTTGCCAAGCCCAAGGTGCTGATCCCCGCCTTCCCCGGCACCAACTGCGAATACGACTCCGCCAAGGCCGTCCGTGACGCGGGGGCGGAGCCGGAGATCATCGTCATCAACAATCTGAGCGCCGATGGCATTGCCCGCAGCGTGGAGCGCTTTGCGAACGAACTGAAAACCGCCCAGATGGTGTTCATCCCCGGTGGCTTCTCCGGCGGCGACGAGCCGGACGGCTCCGGCAAGTTCATCACCGCGTTCTTCCGCAACGCCGCCGTCAAGGAGGGCGTCACCGCCCTTCTGGAGCAGCGGGACGGTTTGATGTGCGGCATCTGCAACGGTTTTCAGGCGCTGATCAAGCTGGGTCTGGTGCCCTACGGCAAAATCATCGACACCGACGAGACCTGTCCCACCCTGACCTTCAACAACATTTCCCGCCACCAGAGCCGCATTGTCCGCACCCGGGTCGCCTCCAACAAGTCCCCCTGGCTGGCGCTGACCAACGTGGGCGACGTGTACAATGTCCCCATTTCCCACGGCGAGGGCAAGTTCCTGGCCTCGGAGGAGCTGATCCGTCAGCTGGCTGCCAATGGCCAGATCGCCACCCAGTACGTTGATCTGGACGGCAATGCCACCGCCGACGTCCACTTCAACCCCAACGGCTCTCTGTACGCCATCGAGGGCATCACGTCCCCCGACGGCCGGGTCTTCGGCAAAATGGGCCACAGCGAGCGCATCGGCTCCGGCCTGTACAAGAACGTCCCCGGCGAGTACAACATCCGCATGTTTGAAGCGGCGGTCAAATACTTCAGATAACTCCCCTTCCTCCATAAAAGGCGCTGTCTCACAAAACCGTGAGACATCGCCTTTTCAGGTTTTATACTATTTCCTGATTAAAATCTTAATTTTAATCAGGAAGGCATCGCCTGACGGCGCTGCCAGT
>ENA-UERG01003052-UERG01003052.1-human-gut-metagenome-genome-assembly--contig:-NODE-3052-length-11097-cov-7.972958_pt1 | contig 11097 bp, 17 predicted proteins | sample MGYA00242954_ERZ507954 | MGnify/ENA primary metagenome ERZ507954 (study PRJEB26167, sample SAMN06115478) | human gut metagenome | host: Homo sapiens | place: China:Sichuan | collected 2015-01-21... | reverse complement strand
ATCTACCTCGCCCCCAGCGTGTATAGCTGCGCCGGGCCGCGCGATGCCTATGAATACTACGCGCGGGAGTGGCGGGGCGATGTAGCCGATGTGCGCATCGTCAGCCCGCTACCGGACGAGGTAAATATCTACTTCGTGATCGAGGACGAGAACGGACTGCGCGTCCCAAACAGCACGGAACTGACGGCCATGGCGGCCTATCTGGACGACGAGACCATCCGCCCGCTGTGCGACAAGGTGACGGCGCTGGCTCCGGGCGAGGTGGAATACGCCATCACCGTGAAATACTGGATCGCGGAAAGCGACCAGCGAAGCGTGAGCGAAATACAAAACCGCATCTCGGCGGCGGTGGCGGACTTCCAGACATGGCAAAGAAAGCTGGGACGGGACATCAACCCCACGGAGCTAATTGCCCGGCTGCGGGAGGCGGGGGCCAAGCGGGTAACGCTGACAGCCCCGGTGGACACCGTGATCAAGGCAACGGAGTTGCCGAAATGCACCGGCGCGACCGTGACCTACGGAGGGCTGGAGGATGATTAAAGGGCTGAGAGATGCGCAGATCGCGGACGGTCTGCCCCACGTCCTCGCGGAGCAGCCGTGGGTCATGGCGCTGTCACTGGCGATGCTGGAGCTGCACCGGAAAACGATGGACTACATCGACGCAAGCCAAATCTATACCGCCATCGACACTGTGGCGGAGGAGGTGCTGGACGCACTTGCCGTCAACTGGAAGCTCGACTGGTACGACACGAGCTATGACATCGAGCAAAAGCGCAGGATCGTAAAATCCGGCATGACTATTCGCCGCACCATGGGAACCGTGGCAGCGGTGAGCCAAACGGTCACGTCGGTGATCGGACAGGGGCGAGTGGAGGAATGGTTCGAGTACGGCGGGAGACCGGGGTGCTTTCGCATCGTGTGCGACAACACAGAGGACGCGGTGACGGCCATTGAGGAATTCAGGCGCATCTTAGAACCGGTCAAGAGGGCGTCGGCGTGGCTGGACGGCGTGACGTTGCAAACAAGGGCGGAGCATCATCTGTACACCGGTTTCGCGGTGCGTGTCGGGCGGATCGTGTCATTGGGGTGCGAGATTCCGGCGGCGCTGGACGTGACCTACATGACAGACGAGGCGGGAAACCTGTTGGCCGACGAGACTGGAAATAGGATCATTGACGAGGAGGTATGAACATGGCACTAAAACTGACGCCCTCCGGCACAGACCTGCTGCTGCGGGCTATTGCTGGGGAGGTAAATATTAAATTTACGGCAATCCAGTTGGGCAACGGCGCGGACGCGGGGAAAAGTGCGGCGGCGCTGTCCAATCCGCTGCTGACGGCGGAGATCAGCAGCTATGAGGTTGGGGATGTATTCGTGACCCTGCGAACCACTTTCAGCAATTCGGAGGTAAGCGCAAGTTTCAGGGCGACGGAGGTTGGCGTACTGGCGCATGATCCGGATACGGAGGATGGGACTTTACTGTACGCCTATCAGTACACGCCGGAGGGAGAAAGCGACTACATTCCCGCCAGCGCCGACAAGGTGCTGGAGACGCAGATGGACGTTTTGGTATACATCGGAGACGCCGAAAATGTGACAGCCTCCATCTCCCAAAGTCTGGTTTACGCCAGCCGTGCTGAGTTGGAAGCGCACGTTCAGAACAAGGGTAATCCGCACAAGGTCACGGCGGAGCAGGTGGGACTGGGGAACGTGTCAAACGTCTCCACAAACGACCAGACGCCGACCTACACCGAGGCGAGCGCACTCGTGGGGCTGAAATCCGGAGAAAAGTTATCTATCTCGTTTGGCAAGATCGCCAAGGCGGTATCCTCGCTCATCGCCCACACAAAGAACGGCGAAAATCCGCATAAGGTGACGGCAGAGCAAGTGAACGCCGCCGCCAAGGATCACAAGCACAGCACCAACGACCTGACCAGCGGCGTGCTGGGCGTTGCCCGCGGCGGAACGGGGGTGACTGGGTATGACAAGCTCAAAGAAAAGATCGGATCTCCACGGTCGGCCCGCTTCGTAGTCGGGACAAGCGTCTCCGGATGGAAAAAAAGCGACTGCGACTATCTCTGCGACGGGACTGACGACCAAGAGGAAATCAATGCCGCGCTTGCCGCACTGCCGGACAGCGGCGGAACAGTGATCATTTTGGACGGAGATTACAGCATCAGCAAAAATATCACCATTGCGCACACGGGCACTGAGTTGGCAGGCAACGGTGGAGCGGTGATCACAGGCACTGCAAACCAAATCTATGTAGTTTGCGGGAAAAATGATTGCTATATTCATGGCTTGACGGTTGCCGGACCGTCCGGCGAGTTCAACTGCGACAGAATCAAAATCATAGGATTGCGAACGACCGTTGAGAATTGCCGCACCATCCGAGGCGGAATTTCTATGCAGTACTGCACGAACTGTATTGTTCGAGGAAACTATGTCGGCAATAGCGGGGGAAAAATTTCAGGAATTGATGTAGCATACGGATCGGAAAATCTGATCGCCAACAACATCATTGGGGGATATTTTGCGATATACGCAGCAAACACGAAAGGGCTGGCGATAATCGGGAACGCGATCGATATGACCTCGGGTGATGGGATATACGCAGCAAACACCAGAGGTATCAGCATCACCGGAAACATTATTCGCAGTAATAAAGAAAAAGGTGGAACGCAAGAGGCGCTAAGTACGGTTAGATGCAGAAATGTCACAGTGTCAGGAAACTATATGGAGGACGCATACGGCGGCTGTTATCAACTGCTGAACATACAAACAACAAAGAACTTTGTTCTTACCGGAAACACGTTCATCAAAAAACGGGAATCCACCGATGTCGGACATATATGGGAGTGTGAAAACGGCATCGTGCGCTTAAACAACGTGATCGGAGCGAGCGGAATCACAACCGGATTCAGAGTTGAAAATAATACAGACGTTACAATCTCGGATAACCTTGTGTCCGAATACGACGAAACAGCAGACGTGTAAGGAGGAGAATAACACATGGCAACCGTGAAATTGACGGACAAGCCTGTGGTGCAGGAATTGATGGACGGCGATCAGGTGGTGCTGATCCAGAACGGCGCCGTCCGGCGCATCCCGGCGGAGCAGGTGGGTAGGCAGACGCCCACCATTGACCTGTATTCCGCGGGTGTAAATGTAGACATAGCGCAATTGGGGGAAAACCTCTCATGCGAGGTATCCACAGACATTGTGACCCAGCTTGTGGCTGCCGCCAAAAACGGTGGAGCGCTGCTCAAATTCGGGTACGTGGAAAATGAAATACACTTACCGGTACAGGCATATTTGGTTGGTATCGCAGTTGAAGCCATGGAGGTGTACGAGTTCAGCGGCAAGGTGTTTTACGGTTCGTTGGGCGTCAATGTTGTTTTCACTGTGCAGTTGCAAGATAGCAATACCCAAATATATTCTTGCTGCACAATCGACCAACCGCTGCTACCAATCCCGGAACCGTCTGACGACGGGGCGTTTTTAAGAGCGCAAAACGGCGAATGGGTGATGGCGCAGGTTCCCACGGCGGAGGAGGCGACGTTTTAATGGCAGAGTATCTGGTACAAAATGAAAGCCTCACGGCGATCGCGGACGCTATCCGCGCGAAGGACGGCAGTGCGGACAAGCTGACGCTCGCGCAGATGCCGGAGAAGATCGCCGCGATCCAGACCGGGACGGATACGAGCGACGCGACGGCGGCGGCAGGCGACGTGCGCAAGGGCAAGACCGCCTACGCCAAGGGGCAGAAGCTGGTCGGCACGCTGGAGGAGAGCGGGGGACTTACTTATGTGGTCGGCACGCCGGTGTCGTTCACGCTCACCGGCTGGGACCCTGACGTGCAGGGGACGACCTACAAGCTGAAAGCCGTGGGCTATAAGCCCGGCGCGAACGGCGTGCAGTTGGGGCTGCCGTCCGATTCCTCCACCGCCAACACGCAGGCGGTGGTCGCGTCAGCGTTGACCATCGCGAACACGAACGTCACTGCGCCTGACAAGGAGAAGAACGTGGCCGGATTCACCGAGATCACCATTTCTGCCGTGACCGCGCCGAGCCGCGAGTTGACCGTTGCCATCTTCGGGCTTGTGGAGGTGGAGCGAGTTAAGGTGACAGCGCCCGCCGTTGTGGGTATCTCCGCGCCCATCGCGGGAGAAAAACCTGTGTACGGCATCAAGGGAGAGCAGTTCACCGGCACGATCACATGGACGCCCGACCTGATCGACAGCAAATTTGGCCCGCAGACTGTCTACACCGCCACCATCACGCTGACGCCGAAGGTCGGCTACACCCTTAGCGGCGTGGCGGCGAACTTCTTCACGGTAGAGGGTGCGACAAGCGTCAGCAATGCCGCAAACAGCGGCGTTGTGACCGCCGTATTCCCGAAAACCGGTACGGCAGTGGTATGGGATAACGATCTGTGGAAGGTCACAACGCCCGAGACCGGGAAGAATCCTGTCCTGACGTTTGAAGGCTCGAACTATACCGGCAAGGTCGTGTGGTCTCCCGAGGTGTCTACATTTGCAGCGTCCACGGTTTACACCGCGACCGTTACGCTGACGCCAAAAGAAGGGTTCACTTTTGACGGCATCCCTGAAAACTTCTTCAAACGCTCCGGCGCAACGAGCGTGACCAATGCTGCGAACAGCGGTGTAGTTACGATCGTATTCCCGGCCACAAAGGAGGCAACGGCATGAATGAGCTGAACCACGTTGCGGTAATTGCCGACGGAAACGGACGCTGGGCGGAGCGGCGGGGTCTGGAGCGCTCCGCCGGGCACGAGCAGGGCCTGAACAAGGTGGAGGACATGATGCACTGGTGCGTGGACATGGGCATCCCGGCCCTGTCTGTCTACTGCTTTTCGTGGGAGAACTGGAGCCGTCCCAAGGAGGAAGTGGACGCGCTCTTTTCCATGGCGAACCGGTATTTTGAACGGTATCGGGAATTTGCGGCAAACAACATCCGCGTGCTCATCTCCGGGACGGACAAGCGCGTGCCGCCTGAGAGCATCGAAAAAATGGAGCGCATCCAGCGCGAGACCGCCCACTGTGACGGCCTGACGCTGAACCTGTGCTGCAACTACTCCGGGCGAATGGAGATCGTGGACGCCGTTGCCAAGGGCGCGCGGACGGAGGAGGAGATCACGGCGGCGCTGTATCAGGATCTTCCCGAGCCTGACCTCATCATCCGCACGGGCGGCTTTCAGCGGCTCTCCAATTTTCTGCTGTGGCAGTCCGCCTATTCAGAGCTTTATTTTACCGAAACGCTGTTCCCGGACTTTTCCATAGGCGAGTTCCGCCACGCGGTGAAGCGCTTTGGCGATACAAAACGAAATCATGGGGGACTGAACGATGGCTGAATACACATCCGAACAGTACAAGTTTCTGCTGATGAAGCGTCTCCAGCGGCATTTTTCCATGAAGAATGCCGAAGATAGGATTTATACGCAGAACTTCTTTTGTGCGCTGTTTGACGAATCCGTGACCGTGACGGAGGAGGCATACAACAACTTCTGCCGCCTGATGGACGATAATCTCGCGTTTTGCGCGGAAAAAGGCTGGTACGAATGCGAAAAAATCAGTACCAGTGATGAAGCCGCTAAAGAACAAGGCGTTTTGTTGATTAACGCATTTGCGGAAATTGGTATTGCAATGGAAATCGGCTCAGGCAGCGCCAGTTTTACAAAGCCAAACGGAAAGGTTATGAAATACACGGTCGACCCGACCGGTAGGAACTATTTCTACATCAACGCAAGGGCGGGTACGGAATACCGATACGCCAAGGCGTCCGCTCCCGCCTACAATATGCAGGGGATGGACGTGCCGGAGGGGTTGGATGGTTTCAAAAGAGCTGGCAACGGGACATATTGGCGCTACAACGCGGAGACAAAAACCGTGACGATCTCCGGCGATGGCTCCCTCGACAGAGTTCCAGAGGAGCAAATTTTAGGAGAAAAGTACACCACGGTGATTTGCGGCGCTGGGGTTTCTCGGTTACTTGATTATAGCATGTCAGTGGATGGCGCGGTCTTGGTGCTCCTACGACCGCGTGACGCCGATATGGAGATCGAACCCCATTTTAACGCGGGCGGTGGCACCTGCGGAGACACCTATTACAAAACCGTCGTTTACACGGACTGCGCCGCTGCCATCGCAGCACTGAGCACGGAGGAGCAGTCGAAATACGTCACACTGCACAGCCTATCTGAATGGGAGGGGTAAGGATGCACTACAAAAGATTGAACGCGGAGGATGCCTTTGCGGAGATCGCGCGGCTTGAGCGAGAGCATGAGGATGGCGTGGTCGTCAACATTGCGGAAAAGCACTGGGTCGGATCAGCGCCGGACGATGCGTTTGGCGACGCTGTACGGGAATACGATATGCCGGTGTTCCACAGCGACTATCGCCCCGGTATGGTGGATCTCGTTTTCCCCGGCGATCTGTGCATCTGCGTGGTGGAGAAGAACCGCAGTCTCGCCGGAGACCGCATCCTCCGCGCGGCGTGTGACTATCTCACCGCGCGGGGTATCCCGGCAGGAGTCAACGGCAGTGACTTTCTGATTGTGGATACGGAGGCACGGAAACTGTATAAAATCGGCAGCTACGGCGATCTTCCAGTCAATGGAATGTGGGAGGCAACGGTGCACATCTCCATCCACGCGGATATGGGGCTGATTGAGGCTTGCCGCGACGAACCGCCGGAAATGACGCGCATCGGGCTTGACCGGTACGGCGTGACGGCGGAGGAACTGCTGGCGGCGATCTCAGGGGAGATCAAGGAGGACGTGACATGGCAGCGACGGTAATTGGGCTGAACTGGCTCGATCTCATTTGCACGCTTTGGGCGCTGCGACGCGGCTGTGCGGAACTGAATCCCCTGATGCGGAGCGTTGTCACGATGGTTTGGTACAAGGCTGCGGTCGTGCCGCTGCTGGTGCTGACGCTGGCATGGCAGGGCACAAAGGAGGCGCGGCGGGGGCTGCGTATCTGCGCAATCGTGTACGGTGCGGTGTGCGTGTGGCACGCGGCCGGAATTTGGATGGTGAAATGATGGAGGGGAACGAATGACAGATTTGGCAAGCATCGCGGCGCTGTGCTCCGAGGTGACGATCATCATCGGGGCGGCGGCGCTGCTCATCAAGCCCGTGCGGCACAAGCTGCTCGGGCTGGACAAGCTGACCGACGCGCTCAAATGTCAGCTCCGGCACGATATGCTGCACACCTACTACCGCCACAGGGAGGGGCGCACTATCCGACAGTACGAGCTGGAGGACTTTCTCTATCTCTACCGCGGGTACAAGGCCCTCGGCGGCAACAGCTTTATTGACCGCATCAAGTCGGAGATCGACGAATGGGAGGTGGTAAGTTGAAAGATCACCCGGAGTTTGAAAACAATGTAACAGAGCTGACCAGCGACCGGATCAAGACGATATATCGCCGGTGCTTGGACAGCAACGACTTTTTGCAGTAAGGAGGACGCACAATGAACATGCTGGATATGACGATCATCCGCCTAGCCGCAGGGCTTGTGCTGCTGATCGCCGCGAACATTGCCCTCGGTTCTATCAATGCCATCATTGATGGGGAGTGGGATCAAACAAAGTTCCGCAACGGCTGCATCAAGAGTGCAGTTGTGGCAGCGGCGCTGGTCGCGGTCTACTTCGCCGGATACCTCAACCCCGATCTGATGGTGGTGGAGGTCGATGGGCAGACCGTAAACCTGATGACAGCGGTATCGCTGGCTATGCTGGCAGCCTTTACCGCTTATGCCGTTGATGTACTGAAAAAGCTGAAAGATATGCTCTCTACCGCGACACCCGGCACAGATCAGACGCCGGCCGCGCTGCCGGAGGAAAAGACTGATGAAGCCCCCGACGCCCCGAAGGAGGAATGACCTATGAGCAATAGCCCTCTTGTCAGCTACACAAAGCTCAGCCCGTATACCTACGGGAAGCGAAATCATGTCATTGACACCATCAGCATTCATTGCATGGCGGGCAACCTGAGCGTGGAGAGCTGCGGGCAGATGTTCCAGACGAGTAAATCCAGCAGCAACTATGGAATCGGCAGCGATGGGCGCGTTGGCATGTACATCGAAGAAGGGTATGCGAGCTGGTGTACCTCCAGTAGAAGCAACGATAATCGCGCCGTGACCATCGAGGTAGCCAACTGCGCCGTTGGTGAGCCGTGGCCCATCACGGACGCAGCCTATAAGTCTCTCATCAACCTGCTTGTGGACATCTGCCAACGCAACGGCATCAAGCGCCTGCTCTGGCGCGGGGACAAGTCGCTGATCGGCCAGGTCGATAAGCAGAATATGACCGTGCATCGGTGGTTTGCAAAAAAGTCCTGCCCCGGCAACTGGCTGTATGAGCATCACGGCCAGATCGCGGCAGAAGTCAACGCCCGGCTGTATCCAGCCGGAGAAACGGAGGACGACGATATGGATATCAACAAATTCAAGGAGCTTTGGCGTGAGATGTGCAAAGAGCTTCAGGACAACGATGCTTCCGCCTACTCGGAGGAAGCGCGCAAATGGGCCGTGGATAACGGCATCATTCGCGGCGGTAACTCCGATGAGTTCAACGGAATGTGGGAGGACATGATGACCCGCGAGCAGCTGGTGACCGTCCTCTACCGCTTCGCCCAGAAGTTTGGGCTGAGCTGATGGCAAGGCGCAAGCGCAGAGCTGCGAAGAAGCGCAAGGTCGAATGGAGCAAGGTCGTGTGCCTGCTGGCGATGCTGGCCGGTCTGCTGATCGTTCAGGAATGCTTGTTCCTCATGTATCTGTGCATCAAAAGCGGCTATACCGCCGCCGCTGCATGGCTCACCGCCGCCACCGGCGTTGGCGAGGCGATCATCATCGCCGGAGCAAACGGCTACCTCTCGCTTGCGAAGTCCGACCACAAGCGCGGAGGAATCACCTTTGAGGCAGCCAAGGCAAACAACTTCCGGACCGACACGGATAACGACGGCAGTATCGACAGCCCCGCCATCTGAATGCCGCCCCGCACAATGAAAGCCCCCTCGCAGGATTTTACCGTCCTGTCGAGGGGGCTTTTTCTGTTTTTCAGCGCTTTCGCGTTTATGGGGCGCTGTGGCGCTTTTCGCGGCTTGGGTGTGCGTCTACCCTCCCGCGATGTAAAGGGCGTGTTGCAACTCACCTACGGCGGCGAGAGAGGCGCTTGCGCGTGGCCACCGCGCCTTCCTTTCAAAAATCCCATGTGTCCCGTGCTGGAACAAACTCAATGATCGTTCCTTCCGGCACGGGGTCGCAGGGCTCACCGTCGAAGGCGTTGCCCTGCTTCGTGCAGATGTCGGCCTGTCTGCTCCGGCGCGGGTCGACATCGACATAGAGCCGACCGTCGCACTCGTAGACGGGGCGACCCCAGCTGTCGCGGCCTCTGTGTTCCAGCCGCAGCACCGGCGCGGCGCAGAACTCCTCGTAGCTCATGTGGCCCTCCGCTTTCATCGCGGCACTGGCAGCGGCCAGCTCCTCGGGCGTCCAAGATTTACTCACAGGTATTGTCTCCCTTCTTCATCGTCCACGGTGAAATGATAGCCCTCGGTCAAAAGCACAGTCCCTTTGATTGGCGCGTGGATCATAACGGTACGGCGACCGATGTAATCCGCTGGAATTTCACCGCGCTCGACCATATCCCGAAAGTACGGGCAATCATTCCAGCGGTCGGTGTACTGCTCACGCGCCCACGCTGCGGCGGAGTAGTGCCTCCTCATGCGCCAGTTCTCCGGCGCGGAGACGATAGCCCATGCGGTCAGCGGCCGCCGATCCCCCGTCATGTCTTCCAGCGCCTCCACCGTGCCGCAGGCATCGCAGATATGGACCGTTGCCCTGCGGCTCAGTGCGTTGCGGGTGACGCTCTCCGCGTCCATCGCCATCTTCCCGCAGCGGGGGCAGGCAAAATGCCCGCCCTGCTGCTTCTCTGCAAAACGCTCGATCAGTGTCTTGGCTTCGTTCTCGTTCATAGAAATCTCTCCTTTCTCAGAACTGTTTGATGATGTCCTGCGCGTTTTCGCCGTAGTAACTCTTAATCCATCTATCGGCAAGGATTTCAATGTCAGTGGTGCGCTCGTAGCGCACGTCAATCAACAGCGTTTGCGTTGATGTCTTAACCGTCATGTAGTAGCCTGTGCCGTAGTGCTTGTTGTCGGTGGGGGGAACGAGGGTAAATGTGAGACTTTCGGTAAAAGGCTCGCCCTCACAGGTTGTCCCCTTGACGGTAGCACTCATAGTGTTGTAATCCATATCGTGTCCTTTCTCCCCGTCGTGCCGATAGGTCAGCCGGTCATGCAATTACAACTTGGCGTTGTAGTCTTTCAACTTGACTTGGATGATGATTTCTTCGCGGCCCATGGTAACATAGGTGATTTTGGCTTCCAGAACTCCCGGCATCGCTTGCGCTGGGATTTTGTATAAGCTGCGGAAGTGGCCGATCTCCTGCATACCGGCTTTCACCACAACGGGGATTTCATCGCTGGCCGCGCCAATCTGACTGCAAAAGTCGAAGACAGTAATTTTTCTCATGCTCAATAGTCCCCCTCAATACATTCGTCTGCTTCGGTGTAATATGCTCCGTCGTAGCCTTTTGCCATGACCTTTTCGTAGCAGCCGAAGCAGACCAGCCGGAAAGTGATGCCGTGGCAGTCGCGCGTAAAGGTCATGTCCTCCCGCAGAAACTCGCCCTTGCAGACTGGGCATTCAATCTTCCGCACTTCCTCCCAGCCGGCGTCTTCCAGATCGTCGAAGCCGTTCCAAACGTCCTCCAAGACGATCTGCTTTTCCTCGTTGACAATCAGGCACGCGGCTTCGTCGCCGTAAAGTTCGCTTTCGAGCAGGAACAGGTGTGCGGTAAGCGTTTCCGGTTTGCCGTCCACGTCCGGGGTAATCTTATAATCGCCCTCGTCAATGACGTACCACGTTCCCTTGTGACCGGTGATCTCAATGCCGCCGCTGCTACGATCCAGCTTTTTACTCATCGTCATCGTCCTCCCCATAGTCTTCTTCAAAGCGGCCCTCGGTAATGCCGCCGTAGGTGTAGCCGTTGTCAAAACTCAGATAGAC
>ENA-UERG01003049-UERG01003049.1-human-gut-metagenome-genome-assembly--contig:-NODE-3049-length-11102-cov-7.219592_pt1 | contig 11102 bp, 8 predicted proteins | sample MGYA00242954_ERZ507954 | MGnify/ENA primary metagenome ERZ507954 (study PRJEB26167, sample SAMN06115478) | human gut metagenome | host: Homo sapiens | place: China:Sichuan | collected 2015-01-21... | reverse complement strand
AGAGTCGCTAGGAATAGGTGTTGTATATATGATTGTGGTTCTGCTGCTTATATTTATTGGAATAGGGCTTTTATATCTGACGATTAACGGTGCTGGCAAGAGCATTGAAACGCAGAATACAGAGCTTGTAAGTGAATAAAATGTTAATAAATGTCCGGGATGTGTTTTTTTATTATAAAATGCATCACGGACTTATTTATTTGTTAGCTGGAGTGGTCATAGTGTGGCGGATTGGACGTTGAAGCGGAGTGGGGACGCAAAGAAGTCCAAAATCAGAATTGCCAATAAACCAGCACTCAATAATAACAGTCATGCAAAGCAATTGACATGAGTAAGACATACTAAAACTACATAGATTGTGGTTTGAGTAGGTTGTTTTGCAGGAGTTATGGCAAGTTGAGGACTGAAAGACCTACGAAAAAAGCAATGTTAAAGTATTTAATAGGTCTTTTGCCAGCATAGGGCACTCATAATCAAGCAAGAAGCAAGAAAAAGACCTACGAAAAAGCGACAAAGCAGGTAAATAGTAGGTCAGCAAGCAACTATAACAACAAAATGACAAGCTAATGAACCTACGAAATGATGAAGTTGACGACTTTTAGTAGGTTTATATTTTTTTAAACATTGAAAAAATTGTCAAAAGTGAAGCCAGAAGATTAAAAATTAGCAGGTCCACTCACATTTCTTTGCTTTTTCAATAAGTAAGGATGTGGTATAATGTGCGTTAGCATTGAGCCGTGCCGTATGCAGCAGGCAAGCAGTGCTGTGCTGGCACAAAGCACGGAATGCATGATGCATACGATAGGGCGAAAGCCCGACAGTCAGGGGAAGCGAAGCTTGCCCTGACATGCACGGCGGACAGCCGGGGTGCAAGCAGCAGGCAAGCAGTGGTGTGCTTGCCCTGACATGCACGGCGAAACGAGGAAATATAGAAAACAGGAGAAGATTATGAAAGAGAATCTTAAGAAGCTGGCTAAATACTACAAGCCGTATTTAGGCACATTTATACTTGATATGATACTGGCGATGATGTCAGCGGCGGTGGCACTTGTGATACCACTTGTTGTAAGGTTCATTACATCAAAGGTTGCATATATGAGTGCCAATGAAGCACTTTCAAGAATTATGATTATTGTTGGAGTACTTTTTGTGCTTGTACTGATACAGTGGGGCTGCAACTACTATATATCTAATTATGGACATGTAATGGGCGCAAAGATTGAGTATGACATGAGGGCAGAGATATTCAATCATTATCAGAAGCTGTCATATTCATTCTATGATGACCAGAAGGTTGGACAGTTATTGTCAAGAATAACATCAGATTTATTCGATATTACAGAGCTTTTGCATCATGGACCTGAGAATATAACTATTTCACTGATTAAGATAATTGGTGCATTATGCATATTAAGTTCGATTGACTTAAGACTTACGATTGCCGCATTTGTGCTGATTCCGTTCATGCTTGTATTCGCGTATGTGCTTAACAAGCGCATGAAGAGGGCATTTAAGAGAAACAGGGTAAGAATAGGTGAGATAAATGCACAGATAGAGGACAATCTGTCTGGAATAAGGGTTGTCAAGTCATTTGCAAATGAAGATATTGAATGTGAGAAATTTAAGAAAGGCAATGATTTATTCCTTGAATCTAAGAGAGACAGCTATCATTATATGGGAATGTACAATGCGGGACTTACTGCATTTACAACAATGATAAATGTAATTGTAATCGCAGCAGGCGGTATCGGAATTGCAAAGGGCTGGGTAAATATTACGGATTTCGTTACATTTTTACTGTATATAAATATATTTACGGAGCCGGTTAAGGTGCTTATTGATTTCACAGAGCAGTTCCAGAATGGCTATTCGGGTTACGAAAGATTCTTAGAGATTCTTTCAGTAGAGCCGGAAATAGCTGATAAGCCTGACGCAAAGGAGCTTACTGATGTGAAGGGTGCAATAACATTTGAAAATGTGTCCTTCAGATATAAGGACGGTGTGGACGAGGTGCTTTCCGGAGTTAATCTGTCAGTAAGACCGGGAGAATATGTTGCACTTGCAGGTCCTTCGGGAGTAGGAAAGACAACACTCTGCTCGCTTATTCCAAGATTTTATGAAGTGACGGGCGGTTCGATTAAGATTGATGGAACAGATATCAAAGATGTTACACTTAAAAGCCTGCGTGACCATATCGGAGTTGTACAGCAGGATGTGTATCTGTTTATGGGTACAATTAAAGAGAATATAAGATATGGAAAGCCAGATGCTACAGACGAAGAAGTAATTCAAGCTGCAAAGCTTGCAAATGCGCATGATTTTATTATGAGCTTTGAGAACGGATACGACACAGATATCGGACAGCGCGGAGTCAAATTGTCAGGCGGTCAGAAGCAGAGACTGTCAATTGCGAGAGTATTCTTAAAGAATCCGCCAATTCTTATATTTGATGAGGCAACATCGGCACTTGATAATGAGAGTGAGCAGATTGTACAGGAATCACTTGAGAAGCTGGCTAAGAACAGAACCACATTTGTAATAGCACACAGACTTACAACTATTGAAAATGCGGAGGAAATCCTGATGCTTACTGACGAGGGCATCAAGGAGAGAGGAACTCACGAGGAGCTTATGAAGCTTGATGGTGAGTATGCAAGAATGGTTAAGATACACAGCAGAACATAACATACCAGTTTACAATGTTTATATGCAATGCTATTATATAGGAAATGTTGGAAGGAAGATGATAATCATGGACAGAACAAGAAGATTAAGAATGAATGCGACATTAAGAGATATGGTAAGAGAGAATCATGTAAGGGTGGACGAGCTTATATACCCTGTATTTGTTACGGAGGAGAACGATGTAATACAGGAAGTACCATCAATGCCGGGAATATGTCAGTATTCGCTTGACCATGTTCTTGAAGAAATCGGACGTGCTGTAGAGGTTGGAATTAAGGGAATTCTGCTTTTTGGAATACCTGTACAGAAAGATGAGGTCGGAAGTGAGGCATATGACGAGGAAGGTGTTGTGTGCAGGGCAATCCGCCTTATTAAGGATGCTTATCCAGAGCTTGTTATTATGGCTGATGTGTGCCTGTGTGAGTACACATCACATGGACACTGCGGACTTGTAAAAGATGGCGTTATATTAAATGATGAGACTCTGCCACTTCTTGCAAAGGCGTCAGTTGCTTATGCAAAAGCGGGGGCAGATATAATTGCACCGAGTGATATGATGGATAAGAGAGTTGAGGCAATCAGAAATGCACTTGATGAGGCAGGACTGGTTAATATTCCTATATGTTCATACAGTGCCAAATTTGCATCAGGATATTACGGACCGTTCAGGGATGCCGCACATTCAGCACCGGGATTTGGTGACAGAAAGACATATCAGATGGACCCGGCTAATGGAAAAGAAGCGTTAAGGGAAGTTGAAGAAGACATATTAGAAGGTGCAGACATGATTATTGCAAAACCGGCACTCGGATATATGGACGTTATGAAAGAGATAGCGCTTAACTTCAATATTCCAATTGTCGCTTATAATGTAAGCGGTGAGTACGCGATGGTTAAGGCAGCAGCAATGAATGGCTGGATTGATGAGAAGAAGATTGTAATGGAGAATATGACAGGCTTTAAGAGAGCCGGAGCTAAGATGATAATAACATATCATGCTATAGATGTGGCAAAATGGTTAAAGGAAGAGTAACGTTTTTAGCAGTATTAAATTAAGCAGGAGGAGCTGGTTTTATGAATGAAGAGATGTCAAATGATTTATATGAGAGAGCAGTAAAACATATGCCGGGTGGTGTAAACAGTCCTGTCAGGGCATACAAGGCAGTTGACAGAGTGCCAAGATTCATAGCTTCTGCCAAGGGAGACAGAATTACTGATGTAGATGGGAATGAAATGATTGACTACATATGTTCATGGGGACCGGGAATATTAGGTCATGCACATGACAGAGTAATTGCAAAGGTTAAGGAAGCTGCGGAAGCAGGTCTTACATATGGTGCACCAACCAAGAGAGAAGTTGAGATGGCAGAGCTTATATATGAGCTTATTCCTACAATGGAGGTGAGCCGTCTTGTAAGCTCAGGAACAGAAGCTGTTATGAGTGCAATCCGTGTGGCAAGAGGCTACACCGGAAGAGACAAGATAATTAAGTTCAGAGGCTGTTATCATGGACATTCGGACGGACTTTTGGTAAAAGCCGGTTCAGCAGCACTTACAACATCAGTTCCGGACAGTGCAGGAGTTCCTGCTGATTACACTAAGAATACACTTGTAGCAGAGTACAATGACTGCGATTCTGTGAAGGAGCTTTTTGATAACAATAAAGATGAAATAGCTGCGGTAATAGTTGAACCAGTTGCAGCTAACATGGGAGTTGTGCTTCCAAGACATGGATTTCTTGAATTCTTAAGAGACATAACTAAGGAGAATGGAAGCCTTCTTATATTTGATGAGGTAATAACAGGCTTCAGACTTTCAATAGGCGGAGCGCAGGAGTACTTTAACATAAAGCCAGACCTTACAACTCTTGGAAAGATTGTAGGTGGGGGTATGCCAGTCGGCGCATATGGCGGACGAGCTGACATTATGCGAATGGTAAGTCCTGACGGCCCTGTATATCAGGCAGGAACATTGTCTGGCAACCCGATTGCAACAGCAGCAGGCTTAGAGACTTTAAGAATCTTAAGAGATAATAAGGATATATACGACAGACTTGAGACTAAGACAAAGCGTATTGCTGACAGTGTAAGAAAATGTGGAGCCGGAAGGGTATCGGTTAATCAGATTGGTTCACTTATGAGCATATTCTTTACACCAGATGCAGTTGAAGATTATGACAGTGCAGTAAAGTCAGACACTAAGAAGTATGCAGAATACTTTGGACATATGCTTGATAACGGAATATACATTGCACCATCACAGTTTGAGGCAATGTTCGTATCAGACGCACACACTAATGAGGATATCAACCGTACAATAGAGGTTATGGAAGAATTCTTCAGGAAATAATTCGGATAATAAGTGGGAATACAGATGCAGTTAGGATATGTAGGAATTAATTATAAGAATACAGACCTTTCAGTAAGGGATAAAATTACCTTCACAGACAGCGGAATAGCAGACTTTATGCAACAGGCAGAGGAAGCAGGTGTGAACCAGTGCATGTGCCTTTCAACATGCAACAGATGCGAAGTGTTTTATCTGTATGAGGATGAAACATTTGTACAAGTAATGTCCGATTTATTCAATGATTATTTTGGACTTACTGATATTAAATTAGCCGGTGTCAAATGTGGTGAAGAAGCACTGGTATATCTGTTTTGCATAGCCGCCGGACTTGAAAGCATGGTGCTTGGAGAGGATCAGATACTAGGCCAGTTAAAGGATGCGGCAGACCTTTCAAGAACGCTTGGACACAGCGGGAAAGAGCTTAATTATATAGTAAGAGAAGCGGTAAGCTGTGCAAAGCGGATTAAGACAGAGTACAAGGTAAGTGAAAAACCAGTATCTGTATGCTATGTCGGTATTCAGGAGTTAGACAGAGTATGTGGCATATCAGGAAAGCACGCACTTGTTATAGGAAGTGGCAAAACCGCGGCTCTTGCCATAAGATATCTGGCAGAATATGGCGCTGATGTAACAGTGTGTTCAAGAACTTATCAGCATGCGAAGGCGTTGCTTAAGGAATTTCCAGATATTCAGGTTATTGCATATGATAAGAAAACAGAAGCACTTAAAAGCAGTGATATAGTTGTCTCAGCGACTTCATCACCTCATCTGGTGATTAGAGTTTCTGAATTATCAGAGGGTAAAAAGATGACACTTCTTGATCTTGCTGCACCAAGAGATATAGAAAAATCTGCAGGTGACATTTGTGGAGTTACTCTTATTGACCTTGACAGGATAGGTGGGATTGTGAAGTCTAATCAGAACGAGAGGGCACATTTGCTAAAGGAAAGTCAGTGCGTGATTGATGAGTATATAGCGGAAACAAAGAAATGGCTCACATCAAGCAGAATGGATACAACTATCCAGTCACTTGGCAAAAAATGTGATGAGATAGTACAGGACAGCTATGATTATCTTAACCGCAAGATTGACCTTTCAGACCATGACAGGGTAATCTTAAAGAAGATTCTTAAGTCGTCACTACACAGATTGTTAAAAGAACCGATTGAAGAATTGAAAAATGTGGAAGAAAATGAACAGCAGCAGTATAAAGATATGGTTGAGAGACTGTTTGGCTTGTAGGGAGGATTATGCATTACAGAATAGGAACGAGAGGTTCGAAGCTGGCACTTGTCCAGTCGGAATATGTTAAGAGAAGAATGGAAGAGGCGTATCCTGAGGATACATTTGAACTTGTTATAATTAAGACAACAGGCGACAAGGTTACGGATAAGCCGCTTGCTGCGATTGGAACTAAGGGGCTTTTTGTAAAGGAGATTGAGGAAGCGCTTCTTTCAGGCAGCATTGATATGGCGGTTCACAGCATGAAGGATATGCCGGTTGAATGTGCGACTGGACTTACATTTGCAAAGGCGTGGAAACGAGAGGATTGCAGAGATGTACTTATATTAAAGACTGCAGGAAGTTTTTCAGAACTTCCTTCCGGTGCGGTTATAGGCACTGGGAGCCTCAGGCGTGCATGCCAGCTTGCAATGCTGCGTCCTGATATCCAGTTTACTGCTATCAGGGGAAATGTTGATACGAGAATTAACAAACTTATGGACGATTCATACGGACTTGATGGAATTGTGCTTGCAGCAGCAGGACTTAACAGACTTGGCAGGTCATCTGAGATAACAGAGTACCTTGACCCGGAGGTCGTTATTCCGGCACCGGCACAGGGAGTTCTTGCGATTGAGACTGCAGAGGTGAATACAGAACTTCTTGATAAGATAAATGCTTTGTCAGATGATAATTCAGATAGAGAAGCTGTTGCTGAAAGAACATTTTTAAGATTGACAGGCGGCGGCTGTCATGCCCCGGTTGGCGCACACTGTGTGACAAAGGATAACGGTGACCTTCGAATGGTTGTGTTATTTGGTAATGATGATTGCAGCAGGATTCTTAGAATTGAGGTTACAGGAACTGACAGTGAGGCGGTTGGCCACGAAGCAGCCCGTATGCTAGGATTGGAGTAGATTGTGGGTAAATACATATATACATATATTGAAAACGGACAGATGTACGATAAAAGCCCTTCCCTTGCAGAATTACTTGCAAAGGAGGGGCTTTCCTGCGAAAAAATAGTAACTGGCAGGATTGAATACATAAAGATTAAAGATTTTGAGACACAGATAAAAGATGCACAGTGGCTTGTGTTTACAAGTAAAAATGCTGTGGCTGGGTTTGTTTATAATATGAGGGAGATAGTTTGCGCAGGCGAGCTGGATTGTGAGTGTGCGTTGAATGGAGACAGTGTTGAAGCTTTTGATGTGAGGAGCGGGCTTCCTGACGGTATTAAGATCGCGGTAGTCGGCAATAAAACTAAAGAAGCTCTAAGAACGGCATGCGGTTTTGAGGCAGACTTTGTATCATATAAATCTACAGGCTTGGAACTTGGAAGGAGTCTTATGAATATTGCAGCCGGCAAGATTGTATATCTGTGTGCAGAGGTAACAAGTGGTTCGCTTGAGACAGCTATGAAGGAGTATGAAAACTTAATTAAGATTCCAGTATATAGGAATGAATATGTTGATACATATGCAGAGTACGAAATGAAAGATTTCGTTGATGTTTCTGGAATAGCTGTTACAAGTGGCAGTAGCGGTGAGAGAATAAAATGGCTGATTGACAAGCTTGGCGAGTCATGTGAAGTCCCAGTGTATAGCATTGGCCCTGCCTGCAGCAGAAAGCTTGTTGAGGCGGGTGTGAAAGAGAATAGGATAATTGAAGCTTGTGAGCATAGCTATAGTGGGCTGGTGGAAGCGATTAAGAAGTCAGCGGGGAAGCCGGAAGCGTGAATTGGACGTTAGAGCGGAGAGAGGCACGGATGAAGTCCAAAACTGTGAAGCCGGAAGCGGGAATTGGACGTTAGAGCGGAGAAAGGCACGGATGAAGTCCAAAACCGAGAGGCCGGGAACATGGATTGGACGTTAGAGCAGAGTGAGACACGGATGAAGTCCAAAACCGGGAAGCCGGAGGAGCAGATTGGATGTTGAAGCAGCGGAAGGCATGGAGGAAGTCAAAAACCGGGAAGCCGGAGAAGTGAATTGGACGTTAGAGCAGCGGAAGGCAAGGAAGAAGTCCAAAACTGGGAAGCCAGAAACGAGAATAAAGAAAAATAAAAAAGTACTGTACAAATCAGAATCATTGTCCTATAATAACATATAAAAATAGTATGTTTATGTACTGCATATACATAACACCTGATTCATGAATTGATATTAGAAAATGTGGAATAATACCACAAGAAAAGAGGATTATATGGGAAAAATATATAAATCAGCAGCAGACTTAATAGGTAACACACCACTTGTAGAAGTTGGACATATTGAAGAGAAGTTCGGACTTAAGGCAAGAGTTCTTGTTAAACTTGAGTATTTCAATGCAACAGGAAGCGTTAAGGACAGAGTTGCAAAGGCAATGATTGAAGATGCAGAGAAGAAAGGAATTCTTAAGCCGGGCGCAACAATTATTGAGCCTACATCAGGCAATACAGGAATCGGACTTGCTGCCATTGCAACAGCAAAGGGCTATAGAACAATAATAGTTCTGCCAGAGACTATGAGTGTCGAAAGAAGGAATATTATCAAGGCATATGGTGCAGAGATTGTACTTACTCCGGGTTATAAAGGAATGACAGGTGCAATTGCGAAGGCAGAAGAATTAAAGAAAGAGATTGAAGGCAGCATGATTGCAGGACAGTTTGTTAATCCTGCTAATCCGGAAGCACACAGAAGAACAACTGGTCCAGAGATATGGAATGATACGGATGGAGAAGTTGACGCATTTGTTGCAGGTGTTGGTACAGGCGGAACAATTACAGGCGTTGGTGAATATCTTAAGTCTAAGAATGACAAGATTGAGATAATTGCAGTTGAGCCTGCAACTTCACCGGTACTTTCACAGGGCAAGCCAGGACCACATAAGATTCAGGGAATTGGAGCAGGCTTTGTTCCAGAAATTCTTAACACTAAGATATATGACAGCGTAGTTCCAATCGATAATGATGACGCATTCGAGTATGCCAGATTGATATCACACACAGAGGGAATTCTGGTTGGAATATCGGCAGGTGCAGCACTTTACGCAGCAATCGAGTGGGCTAAGAAACCAGAGAACGAAGGCAAGACAATCGTTGCACTGCTTCCAGACAGCGGCGACAGATATTACTCAACATCACTTTTTGAGAACTAATAGCAGAATAAATGTGTCAAATGTGGACATTCTATAAGGGCAGGGCGTAAGTCCTGCCCTTTTCGTGCTTTGACAGGGTTAGTGAAATTGAGAGTTGATTCAGAGTGCGGTTGAAAATGTGCTGGTGAAAGGAGTAAGCATGACTGATTTTACAACTAACATAGACATGAATGTCCGCATGATGAATGAAAAGTTAAGAGTGGACAGGAATTTTGACATTCTGCAAAGAGATGTATTAATAGGTGGGAAGAGAACACATTTTTACTTTATAGATGGATTCGTACAGGAAGAAACAATTGAAAAACTGGTGCAGTTTTTTTATTCATTGAAAGAATCGGACATAAAGGATGTAGATACATTCTTAGAAGTCGGAATGCCGTATACAGAGATTGAAAAAAACGGACATTACGACGAGGTGGAGAAGGCATTTCTTTCAGGACAGACAGTCATGATAATAGATGGCTTTGATGAATGTATACTTATTGACTGCCGTACTTATCCGATGCGTTCAGTTACAGAGCCTTACAAAGACAAGGTTCTGCGTGGCTCAAGAGACGGATTTGTTGAGACACTTGTGTGCAATGCGGCACTTTTAAGAAGAAGAATAAGGGATAGCCGCTTTTCAATGGAAATGTATACTGTAGGGGAACGCTCCAGGACAGATGTTGCTGTGTGCTATATTGATGATAAGGTTGATAAGAAGCTGCTTGAAAGAATTGAGAATCTGATAAGCAGCATAGAGGTTGAGGCGCTCACTATGAATATAGAGAGCCTTGCGGAATGTATGTTTAAGGGAAAATGGATTAATCCGTTTCCTAAGTATAAATATTCCGAAAGACCCGATACCGCTGCAGCAGCACTTTTTGATGGAAATATAGTTATTATGGTAGATACATCACCTGCAGTGATGATTATTCCAACAAATGTATTTGATATAATAGAAGAAGCAGATGATTTTAATTTTTCGCCAATGATAGGAACTTATATAAGACTGTCGAGGTTCTTCTTTACATTGCTGACTGTTTTTCTTACACCTGTGTGGCTTTTGCTTGAAAGCAATCCACAGTGGGTGCCTGAATGGTTGAAATTCATAACGATAAGTGAGGATATAACGGTTCCGGTTATATTGCAGCTTTTTATTCTTGAACTTGCAGTTGACGGACTTAAGCTTGCGGCGGTCAATACACCCGGAATGCTGTCAACGCCATTAAGTATTCTTGCTGGTATTGTTGTGGGAGAATATGCTGTGGAGTCCGGGTGGTTTAATTCGGAATCGCTTCTTTATATGGCAGTTGTAACGGTTGGAACTTACTCACAGGCAAGTTTTGAGATGGGATATGCATTAAAATTCATAAGAATAGTCAATCTGATTCTGGTGCAGTTCTTTGGAAGAATCGGACTTCTGGCAGGAGTCATATTTGCAATAGTGCTTGTATGTTTTAACAGGACAATATCAGGAAAAAGCTACATTTATCCGGTGATACCTTTTAACAGCCAGATGTTTAAAAGAAAAATTCTTCGGGTACGACTGCCGCACAAAATAAAAAATAACTAGCAATATATGGCGTATTAAGCATTAAAATATAGCTTAACACGCCATATATTGCTAATTAATTGCAAATGTGATACAATACAAAAAACATTTGAATATGATATATAAGATTTATGGATTTGGAGATGTTTAATTATGATTAGTGATTATGAGGAAGTTG
>ENA-UERG01003043-UERG01003043.1-human-gut-metagenome-genome-assembly--contig:-NODE-3043-length-11120-cov-5.690302_pt1 | contig 11120 bp, 16 predicted proteins | sample MGYA00242954_ERZ507954 | MGnify/ENA primary metagenome ERZ507954 (study PRJEB26167, sample SAMN06115478) | human gut metagenome | host: Homo sapiens | place: China:Sichuan | collected 2015-01-21... | reverse complement strand
ATATCGACATGGCAAAGAAGAAAAAGCCCGTAAAGGCCAAGGAGCCTATAAGAATCCGTTTCAAGGAACTTGCAAACGGTAACCAAAGCATCTATCTCGATTGCTACACCAATGGCAAACGCCGCTATGAGTTTTTGAAACTCTATCTCATTCCGGAGACGGACGAAGGGGCCAAAAATCTGAACCGGAACACACTCCAAGCAGCTAACGCAATCAAGGCTCAACGCCTGATAAGCCTGACCAACGAAGGAGCCGGCATTAAAAGCAATCCGCAGCTCTCTAAAATGCTCCTGATGGATTGGTTTGAGTTGTTTGTGAAGAAGCAGCGGGAGCGCGGTTTGACGGAAGCCACATTGGAGAATTACCAAAAATTCAAGGGTGTACTAACTCAATTCAAAAAACATACTGTACGGCTATGCGACATTGACAAGGCTTTTTATCTCTCATTCATTCAATTCCTGAAGAATGATTACAAAGGAGGCTCAGGCCGTAAAAAAGAAGATCCCGACAAAAAGGAAAGCGAGGAAGTCAGGCGACGACTTACCCCTACTTCGATAAGAAGTTACTGCACGATGCTTAATGCCGTGCTCAATGGTGCAGTAAAGGCCGGAATCATGGTTGCGAATCCTTTTAGGCGTCTCGACAATGCCGACAAGGTAAAAAGCGAACCGAGCACCCGCGAATATTTGTCAATTGATGAGGTGAAGCGGTTAATATCGACACCGTGTAAACGCCTCGAGGTAAAGCAGGCTTATTTGTTCGCTTGCTTTTGCGGGTTGCGTATATCCGATGTTGAGGGGCTGACGTGGGGAAGTATTGTTGAGGTTGACGGAATGAAGCAGATTGAAATTAAGATGCACAAGACACGCCGACAATTGTATTTGCCATTGTCGGCTCAGGCAGAGCAATGGATGCCGGAACGAGGCGACGCCAAGCCCACGGACCCTATATTCCCCGGGATGCCTTCACGATATTGCACCTATCGAAATTTGCAGAAATGGGCAAAGGATGCCGGGATAACAAAGCGGGTGAGTTTTCACACAAGCCGCCACACGTTTGCAACGATGATGTTAACTCTGGGCGCCGACCTCTACACAACAAGCCACCTATTGGGACACACGAAGATTACAACAACGCAGATATACGCAAAGATTGTGGACGCAAAGAAAGTGGAGGCTGTTAATCTCGTAAACAATATTTTCGGTAATATCGCTGAGGACGGAAAGGAGGTGAGCAAATGAATCCACACGAGTTTTTTGCTTTAATTTGCAATCCTGACGTCGGCGAATATGAACTGAGTAAAGCCACGCAAGCAATTGTTGAGGATTCTACACCCCAACAGCTGGAGTTATTTCTAAATGAGCTTGAGTGGGAACGGAAACTTTGGCATGAATGTGAATTTCACAGCAATTTTCAAGCCCTATTCGAAGATTGGAAACAATACACAGATAATGAAGAAGGTTTGCGAGACGAGGATTGGGGAAGCGATGGGCCACCAGCAGAGCCGACCATAGAAGAAGCTGAAAGTTTAACACGAGTTTCACCATATCGTTATGAATGGATTATTAAGTTGCTGGAATCTTACAATTCACACAAGGAGGGAAAAGCAACAAACTCCGGCCACGCGCAAGCTGATGGAGCTACGGCAATGCTATCAAACGAGGGAGTTGAATGTTGGAGAATTCTCCGCGAAGAATTAATTTCTAAAGGCCTTTGTCGGTCAGAGGGTAATATCCTTATTTGGCAATCAGATCCTAAAGTTTTAGCATACTTCGCGTATTGTCTAACTCGAACCGTGCCCTTTGAAACACGCAGAAAAATGGGACTGACGAAAGGACAACAAACGGCCTGGCTAGCCTTTGAGACCTTTATGAATCTGACGCCAGGCGAACGAAGAAGTAAGATTGCCCCGTGGGTGACAAGGATTGCTAACGGAGACGATCCTTTAGCTCCCGCCGATGCTGATACAATAAAATTTGTCATTGAAAAAAGTGTGCAATAACAATTTGCAATTCCTTACAATTATATGCAACATTGCAGAGGATTGTTTTTATCGCTCACTACCTTTGCGACATAATTAACCGTCGCCCCTGATGATGTTTTTGTGATGATGTTGAGGGCGCATAACAACCCCAACAAAATGACACAACTAATTTTAGAGAAGCTCGACCGTATAGAGCAGCTTACGAAGTTGGCCGCTAAAAACGTGCTGACAATTGATGATGTGGCAGACCTCACAGGGTTAAGCAAAAGCCACCTCTATAACCTGACTTGCCGCAATGAAATTCCCTATTACCGGCCCCGCGGCAAGCAAATTTACTTCGACCGCGCCGAGGTTGAGGCGTGGATGAAGCAGAACCGCGTCAACACACGCGAAGAAGCCGAAAGCAACGCAGCGGCATATTGCGCCGGGAAAGGAGGTGCCGCATGAAACCGACCAATCCCAACAGGCTGACCCGCCAGGAGCAGCGATTATATGACATGCTCCGGCGTGGCGGACACTATACAGTTGCCGACATTACCCGTGAGCTGGGGCAATGCGACCCACGCGGGCATATTTCACGGATGAGGCGCAAAGGCATAGGCATTGCCGACAAGCGTGTGACACGCCCCGATGGGGTAAACTACAAACTTTATTGGCTTGCTGAGTGATGACAAATGCCGAGAACCTTTCAGAACTCCAAGCCTCCACAGCTCCCTCTAATTTTCCCTCTGCAATTATCGATTCAACGGAAGAATATATTTTTAGCCGTGGGGGTATTGCGCCGGAAGATTTTGTGACATGGAAGCAGCGAGTAAAAGCCGATATGCGAGCCGACCCAACCAAGCCAAAGGACGTGCCGGCGCCAGTGCTGTTACTCCGAGGTGATTGCATATTGAGACGGCAGCGTATTGTGCTGGTAACGGGAAACGCAGGAAGCCGCAAGACTTCCGTATTAACGTTATTGTGTTCCGCTATGCAGGGGAGCAGCCTAACACCTGAGATGACTGCACCAGGAAGCCTAAAAGGGTTGTATTTCGACACGGAGCAGAATCCCGATCAGACCGACAGAGTTATTAACAGGGTAATCAAGGCCACAGGCAACACTTTTGACACTGTAGGGCTGGAGGTTTACAATCTGTTGGAACTACCGCGCCAAATGATTGCTCCGATGATTGAGGAACTTGCTAAAGAAAGCCGCCCGGATTATATCATTATCGACAATACAACCGACACGGTAGAGACAACGATGGATGATGCCGTTGCGGAGCAGGCAGGTTATCAATTCCGGCAGATAGCGAAGAAATATAACCTTTGCTTAATCGGAGTTGTGCATAGCAACGAGGGGAAGGGCGACGGCATCCCGCGCGGATGGATCGGCAAAGAACTGTTGCGCCGTGCTGACGTGCTGTTATTCCTGACTAACAAAGGAGATTATTCAACAGCATCGTTTAAGAAATTCAGGGATGGGAAAGCGCCGGAAGAGTTTAGCGTCTATATCGATGACGAAAGCGGATTGCCTATGCTGGGGCAGCCTGAAACCTCCACCCAAGCCAAAACAGCCTCCAATCCTGATAAATACGCCAACATAATCTCCAAAATTCCGATAATGGGTTACTCTTATTCCGAGCTAAAGGATGATATAATCAGGGAGACCGGGAAAAGTCCCCAAACAGCGGAGAGATGGATTTCGGCAATGATAAAAGATGATGTTGTGAGCTTCCGGAATGGCCGTTATTATGACCCGGCAAAAGCAGTCCCGGAGCCTGAAAACGAGCTACCGTTTTAGCTACCCTCATTTTACCCTCATTTTACCCTCATTTTACCCTCATTTTACCCTCACGGGCAACCCTCATTTTTTACCCTCATTCCGGGTATTATTATCTATAGATAATACCCGATGAGTGAGGGTTGAAAAATCCGAGTGAGGGTAACGCAAACTCCAAGACCCCGAAATTATGAAAGTAGACGATATTATTGCCGAGGCTTTGAGAACCGGCACCGACATAACTCCCGATGACCGCAAGGAGTGGGCATTGTTCGCTTGCGCCCTGAAAGTGTTGGGATATGATGAATCTGATTTTGTCGCACTCTCCAACCTCCACGGCACGGACGCAATCAAAAGCCGCAAGGTATGGAGGAGCGAACGTTCCCCGCAACGATATGTTAAGACAATCGAACAGGCCGAGAAGAAAATTGCCTACTTCGCCAAGCAAGCGGGCATGAATCTGAGGGGGCAACGATGGAACGACACCACGAGACACAGGCAGAACCACCGCACACGCCCGCAGAGACCGCCACAACCACCCAAATTGCCGCCGGTATATATTCGCCCTGATGATATTTTGAAAGCGGCGAGAAATGCCCCGTTATCCACTCTATTTAATTTCCTTTGCCGACAATTCCAAGTGGATGAGGTTAACCGAGTCTTTCTGTTATACCGAGTAGGAGCAACCCGCGAATTTGGATGCAATCCCGGAATGATGGGCACGGCATTTCCGTATATCGATTACTCAGAAAGATGCGTTGACGTGAAACTGATGGCTTATGACACCAACGGACACCGCCGCAAAAACGGATACTCTGCAAATTGGTATTTGGCAAAGGCGAAGTTAAACGACCGCCGGGCGCCGTGGCCGCTGTTCGGTGAGCATTTGTTGAACCTCAACCCCTCCGCGCCCGTGGCAGTAGTGGAGAGTGAGAAAACCGCTTTGATTGCATCTATTGCTTTGCCGGGTTATGTATGGGTTGCTACAGGGAGTAAACAGAACCTCAACGCCGAAAGATGCCGGGCACTGAAAGGCCGTGCCGTCTATCTGTTCCCCGATGTGGATGGCGCGGAGGAATGGGCACGGCGAGGGCTGGAGTTGGCAAAGCAGGGATTTATCGTGTATAATTGCGCGGAGGTGGTAACCGAGAACGCAAAGAACGCCGGTGATGATATAGCCGATATAATATTGCAAAAGCTATGGCAATAACCCTTAACAAAAAGACGGTGCCGGACATTGTTGCCAACGCCTACGGCTCCGGACTGATCACGGCTGAATCTTCCTCAACCGTGGCAGTCTATCAGATTAGCCGCTATTGGCGTGAGCTGTTTCAGACAGCCACCCGGCACCGTTCCGAGTTACTACCGCAATGGAACGAGAAAGAAGTGGCAGCAGCCAAAGTTATAACCTCCGCTCTGTTATTCCTGGCAATGGAAGGATGCCGGAATGTGGAGCAGCTAATTATCGACACAGTAAACGCAGATGAAAAATAAACCTCAACGGCTGACGGAAAAACAGGAGAGTTTTTGCCGTCACTATCTCGACACGGACGGCAACGCCTCTGAAGCATACCGCATGAGTTATGACACCTCCAAGATGCAGCCCTCGACCGTGCATTACAGTGCATGGGAGTTGATGAACAACCCAAAGATAACCCAAAGGATTGACGAACTCAGAGCAGACCGCCGAAAAGCCACGGAGGAGCAGCGCAAGGAGATTGAGGCCCGGTTGATAGACATTATCACCGCAGACCCCTCAGAACTCTATTACACTGACCCCTCCACCGGTCAGGCGAGAATCCGCCAGCCGTGGCAGCTCTCAAAGAAGATGCGCCACGCCGTCAAGGCTATCAGGGGGAAGGGTGAAAATGTTTCCTATGAGTTGCACGGCAAGATTGATGCCGCCAGGCTGTTAGGTTCATGGAACGGATGGGATGCGCCTCAACAGCTCGATGTGAGACAGTGTAACGCCGTGATGGGTGAGTTAAGAATTGGCTTCGATGATGACGATGACTAACGACAATGAAGATGTTGAGGTTATATTGGGGCAGATAGTAGCCAAGGCGAACAATTATCAAGCCGTGCCGGATGGCGCCGGAGGTAGACGGATGATCAAGAACTCCAGAGTAAGAGCCTATGAGAAGAACTTTCTCAAGCAATGCAAGATCTATGCCGGACGGATGATTAACCGACCCTTTGAGTTGATTGTGGTAGTTTATTACATACACAACAATTTTGACCTCGACAACAGCCTGAAAACCCTTTTGGATTGTCTCCAATACGCCGGGGCAATCACGAATGACAATCTTTGCACACGGATTGTTGCCGATAAGCGGATAGATCCCTATCGCCCAAGAGTGGAGTTTTCAATCATACCCGAACCCGCGCCGCCGTCTTTGTTCGATGAATGGAGCTGAGACGCACGGAAACGGGGCAAATTCCGCGCTTGCCGTCTTTAATGATAAGTTGACCCGTGAGAAATGAAACAACGCCTCACGGGCTTTATTTTGCCGTATCTGGGAATAGCAAGGTAACACCAAGGTAACACTAAGGTTGAGCGGGGAAATGAGGTTAAGATAACGGTAAGGATATGCGATTTACCACATGGCCCTGTGAACGCCAGCAGAGAGCACGCACAGGACATAAAAAGGGCGTGAGCCGACAAGACCCACGCCCGGACCCACAGCAAAGGATGAACGATGAGAAATTAACCTTTGCCGGGACTCTCACAGACCGCCGGGATGAATGACGAAAAGGAACCCGACAGCGGTCAATGAAATTACTTTTTACCCCTCATGTTCCGGCAATGCCTCAGCACCTGAGCGGCGTTACAGAACCATTTGCCATTTTGAACATTGTTCGGTTTGCTTGCCTCGATTTTACCAGCGGCAATCAGATTCTCCAGCTTTGCTACTCCACCGACAATCTTTGCCGAGAGATCTTTGCTGAAGTATTCATCTGACATAACCGCCAGAATATTCTCCAGCAAAATCTCTTTAGGGTTTACTGATGTTACAAGGAACTTTCCCACCGATGTTTATTTCTCTACATGCAAGGTTATAGGCTTACCACAGTGGGGGCAGATGATAGCAGTGGTATCCGCCGCCGGAGCCTCAAAGAGTTCAGCGACCGACACACCCAAAGCAGCGGCTATTTGATTAAGCCGTTCTAATGTAGGATTGCCATTAAGTGACTGCGATAATGCGCCCTCACTGAGATTTAGACGAGCAGCAAGCTCTTTTGCCGTCACCCCTTTCTCTTTTAATAAGTCTTTTACTCTCATAGTTTCGATATAGTTAAACACTGTTTCAAGTGCAAAGATAGGGTAAAATTTAGATGTGATGAAATAATAAGTGTTAAAAATTATGGTCTATCTAAATTTTTCTTGTAAAATATTTGGTAGATAATTTAGTAATGCCTAAATTTGCAACATCAAAATAAAGATAAACCGAAATTAACCCTCTAAAACCCCGGAACAATGAGCAACGAAAGAAAATCAACCCTCCGCAACGTGATGAGCCTCGCATGGCAGTTTGTAAAGCGCAACGGCCTCTCACTCTCTGAAGCCCTCACAATCGCATGGCGCAATATCAAGCTCTGCGCCGCTATGAGCAACCGCATCGTGCGTTTCTACTTCCGCAAGGTAGACGGCACAATCCGCGAGGCTTACGGCACACTTGCCGAGCGTCTGACGCCGGCCACCGCCGGAACCTCGACACGCCGAACCAACGACACGGTGCAAACCTACTTCGACACCGAGAAACAGGAATGGCGTTGCTTTAAGAAAGCCAACCTCTACGCAATGAATTAACAACCCGGCACGGATGGAAAGGAGGGGGCCACCCCCTCCCGACCTCTGAGCCACCTCAACAATATCGACATGAAACAGAATCGCAACCACCGCCCGAACCGTACCGCCCGCCGTCTCCGCCGCATGGAGGATAAGTTAGACATAATCCTGTGCGATCTTAACCGCATACACACCCGATTGCTAACGGTAGAACGCCAACAGCGTGAGCAATTCATGGATGCAACAATTAACAACCTCCACGCCTCCGCCGTCCGCATGAAAGAAATGGCGGGTAAGGAACTGCAAGCAGTAAGAGAACGCTATGGAACGCCCGGAATTTGACCGACTGTTAACGGCTCACTTTGCCGAGATAGAGACCTCCGCAAAGAAGTATGCAAGTATTTACAGACGGCTACACGAGTGGGAGGATCTATTGCAAACCGCATTACTGAAGATGCTCCGATTTGCCGACCTCTACGACCCCGGCAAGGGGGATTTATTGCCGTGGGCTTGCGTGATAATCTGCAACACGATTAAGACGCACATAGCCCAATCTATGACCGTGCCTGACATGGTAGAATTTAACGCACTCATTATTGACCGCACGCCGGGGCCGGCAGATTACAACCCCGAAGAATATGCGCAAATGGCGTTTATACTCTCCAATCTGAGCGAGGAGGCGCGGTTGTTCAATGATGGTTACAATTATGCTGAAATCGCCGCCCGGTGTGGCTTCAGGAGCAAAGTAACAGCAAAGAACCGTATAGACAAATGCGCCGAGTCTCTTTGCCGGGTCCTGGGGCTGACAGTTAAGCAACAGCGGAGACAGCAAATGTATTCTAAAGCCTCAGGATAAATTTTTTAAGTTCTAACTGAACATTCGGAGCAGTTGTTAGTAACACTTATTGCCAACCGTTCATCATCAAAACATCATCGGCGGTTGACAGCGTGATGATGTGAGCCTATTCCGTTCCGGGGGTAGGCTCATTCATTTTTGCCGTGTCCCGGATTCTCGCTAACTTTGAGGTATGATAACAGAATCAATCGACCCACGGCAAGCATACTTCGACAAGTATGAGGAGCCCACGCACCACATTGCGGCGTTGCTGAGTGCGAATATAATCACGCTCGACATTCGCCCCCGGCTGTTATACCCGTTGGCCGACGCTGGAGTTAAGACCGTGGCCGATCTGTTACGGCTCTATCGTTCCGGGTTGAGGGCTATCCGCAATATTGGAGTGTCAGCAGCCGCCGAGATAGAGCAGATATTGAGCCGTGCCGACCTCATCAACTTAGACCTAAAGCAAAAAGAATGGGCGTGATTTTGAGGACCGGCCCCGATTGATTACCTTTGCAGTATCGAAAGCCCGCTCAGGGGCATAAACTTTGCCTTTTGTTACTATTTTGTTACCCACCCAAGTGATTGAGTGGGCTTTCTTTTTGTATTCAATATGTTGTATTGTTGAGAAAACATTTCACGATGAAAACGAACAACAACATATCAAATAGACGAGGCAGAGCATCCATCTCCAATCTCAACCGCATAAAAAGGGTTCTCCTTTGGTTGGTGGGGATAATCGGAGCAATACTCGGATTGGTGTTGTGGGTGTTTCTCCGACCGATATTCCGAGGCGTAGGCTGGGGCATCCGCCTTGTATCTGCCCTAATGATAATCTATTGGTTACTTACCCTTTAACAAATTACTGATATGGCTACTATGAAATCAAACAACGCTGCAATCGCAGCTATGCAGCAGATGCTCCAAGAGCGTTGCATCGCAGAACCCACATTCGCTATCAGAATGGCGAACCCGAATAAGAGTATGGAAGGGGCTATAAACTATCTGTGCTCACAAATCCAAAAAATCGGTCTGTGTTGCGTTGACGACACCACCGTGATGAACATCTTAGTCCATTACTTCGACGAGAACGAGATTGAGGAAGGCGGAAAAGTCAACTGCAATATCGTGGTGTCAAAGCCGGAACTCTCCGATGAGGACAAGGCGGAACTCAAAGAGCAGGCTATGGAGCAATACAAGGAGGAGCAACTCCGGGAACTCCGCAGACAATCACAGCCGAAGGCTCAACCCAAGCCGACCGCCACCGCTCCCAAAGCCGGAGCAGAGGTTGACACAATCCCCAATCTGTTTGATGAACTCTAAACACCCCCAAGACTATGAAACCGAGAAATAAGAAACAACAGCATATAGTGGAACTGAGTGGGCGACTTCGCCCGCTCACCACTCCCCAAATGCAGTGGGCACTCAACTCAACAATCAATCACTATGGCTACCGACTGAAATCCGGAATGTGTACCTGTATGAAATGCGGACACGAGTGGCTGGAGACCCGTAACGGAATGTGCCTATGCCCCGAATGTGGCACACAGATTGAAATCAAGGACACTAAAGAGCGGGTTATCCGCGACAAGTCCTATTTCAACGTAATCACCACTATGGAAGGCTATCAGGTAATCCGTATGTTCCTGATGATAGTGGAAATGCGCAAGGGAATGAAAGCGAAACCCGCCTATCTTGAAATCGGCAGTTATTGGATTGACCCCAAAGGTGTCAAGACCGTTGTCGGTTTGCAGAGGACACTCGGCTATTACATAGACTCCTTCGCTTTCGGTTCTCCGTTGGAGATAAGAAGCGACAACGATGCGTTCAATCACATAGCCGACCAATGGGTCTATCCACGCATCAAGGCGACTGACACCATCAAGCGCAATGGGTTCAAGGGCAGTTGCCACCATATCCACCCCGTAACACTCTTTCAGCAGTTGCTGACCAATCCAAAGGCTGAGACGCTGATGAAGTCCAACGACATCGAGTTGCTCCGCTATCTCTGCCACAACTCCGAAGAGGTTGACAAGTATTGGAATACCATCAAGATAGCCAAGCGCAACGGATACAAGGTCACAGACGCCAAGATGTGGTTCGACTACATCAAGATGTTGGAGCGTATGGGCAGAGACCTCAATTCACCCACGTTGATTGCACCCAAAGACCTCAAACACGCCCACGATGAATATGTGGAGAAGGTCAACCGACAAAGAGTGAAGGAGCAGAGAGAAGCCAACCGCAAGAAAGCGGAAGCCGACCAAGCCGAATTCGAGAAACTCAAAGGTCGTTTCATCGGTCTGACAATGACAGACGGCACAATCAGACTCCACACGCTTGACAGCGTAGCCGAATACTACGATGAAGGCACAAAGCAACACATTTGCGTAGGTTCATCCGGCTACTACCTCAAACCCGAGACTCTGGTGTTCACCGCCACAATGGATGGTAAGACAATCGCCACCGTTGAAATTTCCCTCAAAGACTACTCCATTATCCAATGCCGAGCCTTCGCCAACGGAATATGCGAGTATGCCGAGCAGATAGCCGACATCATCAACGCCAACAAGAAGATGATTGCAATGCGCAAGAGAGCATAAGTTTAACCGACCACCGCCTCCGGGTGGTGGTCACAATCCCCCAAGATTATGACACGAATGACCCAACAAGGAATATCGACCACACAATCCGGACAAGAGCAGTATGAAACATTCTACTCCTCCCATCATGGCAAGAAGAT
>ENA-UERG01003036-UERG01003036.1-human-gut-metagenome-genome-assembly--contig:-NODE-3036-length-11141-cov-4.127350_pt1 | contig 11141 bp, 7 predicted proteins | sample MGYA00242954_ERZ507954 | MGnify/ENA primary metagenome ERZ507954 (study PRJEB26167, sample SAMN06115478) | human gut metagenome | host: Homo sapiens | place: China:Sichuan | collected 2015-01-21... | reverse complement strand
CTGGGCCGCCTGTTCCTCAACACCGCCTATGTCGGCATCGTCTCGACGATGCTGTCCCTGATTATCACCATTCTGACGGCGTTCGCGTTTGCCCGGCTGGAATTCAAGGGCAAGAACGCGCTGTTCGGCGCGCTGCTGGCGACGATGATGATTCCCGGCGAGCTGTTCACCATCACCAACTACCAGACGATTTTCATGCTCGGCTGGCAGAACACCTACACGGTACTGATTGTGCCGTTTCTCGTCAGCGTGTTCTACATCTATCTGCTGCGCCAGAACTTCCTGCAGATTCCGAACGAACTGTATCTTGCGGCAAAGGTAGACGGCACGAGCGACTTCAAGTACCTGTGGAAGGTCATGGTGCCGCTCTCCCTGCCGACGCTGATTTCCATCACCATCCTGAAAATGATGGGCGCATGGAACTCCTACGTCTGGCCGCGTCTGGTGGCGAATGACGATGCGCACAAGCTGATTACCAACGGTCTGCGCAACGCCTTCAACAGCTCCACCGGCGAAACAAATTATCCCGTGCAGATGGCGGCGGTCGCGATGGTATCGTTCCCGCTGTTCCTTGTGTTCATCTTCCTGCGCAAGTACATCATGTCGGGTGTCAGCCGCAGCGGTATCAAAGGTTAATCGGCGGATTTCCGCCTTTAACAATTTTTTGTTCTCCCTCGACCAGAAAGGAAGGAAAGACACATGAAGAAGTTCCTCTCTCTTCTCATGGCGCTGACCATGCTGATGGCCTGCACTGCTTGCTTCGGTTCTGCTGAATCCGCAAGCGATCCCGCTGCTTACGACGGCAGCGAGGTGAACATCACCTTCTACAACACGATGGGCTCCAACCTGACCCCCGTGCTGGATACGTACATCGAAGAGTTTAACAAGCTCTACCCGAACATCCATGTCAGCTACACCTCCGTTGGCGGCTACGATGATGTCCGCGACCAGATTTCCAAGGAAATCACCGTCGGCGGCCAGCCCAACATCGCTTACTGCTACCCGGATCACGTCGCCCTGTACAACCTCGCGCGTGCGGTGCAGCCGCTGGATGCCTACATTGACAGCACGGCGACCGTCACCCGCGCTGACGGCACGACCGAAACCTTCGGCCTGACGCAGGAGCAGAAGGACGACTTCATTTCCGCGTACTACGAGGAAGGCCGTCAGTTCGGCGATGGCAAGATGTACACGCTGCCGATGAGCAAGTCCACCGAAGTGCTGTACTACAACAAGACGTTCTTCGACGCGAACGGCCTGACCCCACCCACCACTTGGGACGAGATGGAAGCGCTGTGCAACAAGATCGTCGAAATCGACCCGTACAGCATCCCGCTGGGCTATGACTCCGAGAACAACTGGCTCAAGACCCCCTACACCAGCGCCACCGGCGAGCACTTCCTGTTCAACACGCCCGAAAACCGCGCGTTCGTGAAGCGTTTCGCGACATGGTACAATCAGGGACTTGTGACGACCCAGACCATCTACGGCAGCTACACCTCCGGTCTGTTCGTCTCCGACTCCGGCATCAAGAGCTACATGTCCATCGGCTCCTCCGCCGGCGCGACGCATCAGCGTCCGACCAAGGGTGCGGACGGCACCTATCCCTTTGAAGTGGGCATCACGACCATCCCGCAGGTGGATGCCAGCAGCGCGAAGGTCATTTCTCAGGGCCCGAGCCTGTGCATCTTCAAGAAGTCCAATGCGCAGGAAGTGGCCGCTTCCTGGCTGTTCGTCAAGTACCTGACCACCACGGTGGATTTCCAGGCTGAATTCTCCATGGCGTCCGGCTATGTGCCGGTCATCAAGTCCGTTGCGAACAACGAAGTCTATGCGGAATTCGTTGCGGGCGCGGACGGCGGCGACAACGTGGCGGCGCTGGCGGCGAAGGTCTGCTTGGAGCAGGTTGACGCTTACTACACCTCTCCTGCGTTCCCCGGCTCTTCCGAAGCACGCAGCCGCGTTGGCGAACTGATGGCAGGCTGCATGACGGATGCTGCGGCACTGGGCGACCTGACCAAGCCGGAAAACGATGCGAAGCTGGACGAGCTCATCCAGAAGCGCTTCGACGAAGCTATCACCAAGTGCGAACAGTCCATCGCGGGCTTTGGCATCTAAGGCGCGCAGATGAAAACACTCCGCAATCTATTTCCCCTGCTGCTGACCCTGACGCTGCTGCTCTGCACGGCGTCAGGCGCGGCGGCGGAAACCACCGATGACGACTTTGTGGACTATGTGGCGCAGCTGAAGCTGAACATTTCCTCCGCAACCGCCAAAACAAGTGCGACCGTCAGGACGCATGTGGACGGCGACACGGTGCATTTCGATGTGCCGGAAAGCGTCTGCGCGGACGGTGTGCTGAAAGCGCGCTTTCTGGCGCTGAACACCCCCGAATCCACCGGCAAGATTGAGGAATACGGCGTTGCCGCGTCGCATTTCACCCAGGAGAAGCTCGCGTCGGCAGTGTCCATCATCTTGGAATCGGATTCTGACCGCTGGGAGCTTGACTCCACTGGCGGCCGGATGCTGGTCTGGGTGTGGTACCAGCCGTCGGAAGGCGCGGAATACCGCAACCTGAATCTGGAACTGCTGCAAAATGGCTATGCGCGCGCGTATTCCACCGCGAACAACCAGTACGGCAGCATCTGCTCAGGCGCGCTGGATCAGGCACGGCAATTCAAGCTGAACCTCTACTCCGGTCAGCCTGACCCCGATTTCTACTACGGCGACGCCATCGAGCTGACCCTGCGCGAACTGCGCTGCCATCCGGAAGCGTACCAGAACAAGAAGGTCGCTTTCAACGGCATCGTCACGCTGGCGCACAACAATTCGGTGTATGTCGAAAGCCTTGACGCGGAGAGCGGCATTGTCTTTGGCATCTCCGTCTACTACGGCTTCAACCTCAGCGGCAAGGGGCTGTCGATTCTCACCCCCGGCAACGAAGTGCGCATCGTCGGTTCGGTGCAGTACTACGCGGCGGGTGACCAGTGGCAGATTTCCGACGTCTCCTACCGCATGATGAAGCCGAAAGACCCCGGCAACATTCAGCTGCTCAGCGAAGGGCACGAGCCGTACTACACCGAGACGACGCTTGCCCAGTTGATGTCGCAGACCCTGCTGACGGACGAAAACGGTGAAGAATCCACCTATGCTTATGCGGATTTGGCGCAGAACACAAGCGCCGAGCTGCACAAACTGCATGTGCTGTCCATCAGCCGGGATGACGAAAACAGCCGCGCGTACCTGACCGTCGAACAGGATGGGCAGCAGATGACCGTAATTGCACCGTCGTCTTTCGTGACCGATGAGATGGTGGGGCAATCCATCACCGTGCGCGGTTTTGTCGAACATTCGAGCGGCAGCGTCGCTGTGCGTGTCTACGAAACCGGACTCCTTCTCGCAGAATAACACCCCTGACAATCAAGGAAAGGGAGAAAACAATCATGAAGAAATTCCTTGCGATGCTCATGCTGCTGGCGATGTGCTTCAGCTGCGCCGCGACGGCGGAAACCACGGATGAAGATCTGGCAGCTGCCAAGACGTACCTGTTCATGATGTACAAGGATCTGCCGGAAACGACGATGAGCGACTACGAAGTGGTCGGCGTCATCAACATCGGCGGCATCGAATTCCCGATTACGTGGACGGCGGACAGCGACACCATCAAGATCGTTCCGCAGGACAACAAGATGGTCACCATCGACGTGGATGAAAAGAATCCCGAAGAAGTGACCTACACCCTGACGGCCACCCTGTCGAACGCTGCTGGCGAAACCGTGAGCGTGTCCTTCGCGCACAAGGTGCCTGCTGCGATGATTCTGGAAGGCATGAGCTACGAAGAAATCGTGGCGGCGGCGTACTCGCTGGAAGCGGGTCTGGCGCTGGAAGACACCCAGCGTCTCTACGGCACGGTGACGAAGATTGACACCCCGTGGAGCGACGAATACAAGAACATCACCGTCACCATTCAGGTGGGTGAACTGGCGGATCAGCCCATCCAGTGCTACCGCCTGACCGGCGAAGGCGCGGAAAACCTGCAGGTGGGCGACGCGATTACCGTCGAAGGCGTCCTGAAGAACTACAAGGGCACCATCGAGTTCGACAAGGGCTGCGTGCTGGTCGGCTACGGCGAAATCGTCAGTCAGAAGGCGATTGTAGACGCGGCTTACGCGCTGGAATCGGGCGTTGCCATGACGGCTCCGACCGCGCTGGTGGGCGAAGTAGTTTCCATTGACTCCGCGTGGAGCGACGAATACCAGAACATCACCGTGACCATCGTCTGCGACGGTCTGACCGAACAGCCCATTCAGTGCTATCGCCTTTCCGGCGAGGGCGCGCAGGCGCTGGAAGTCGGCAGCGTGGTCGGCGTGTACGGCACGATTAAGAACTACAAGGGCACGGTCGAGTTCGACAAGGGCTGCGTGACCGTTCCCGCGGATTCCGTGGCGAGCGTCCGTCTGGCGGTGAGCGCCTACGCGCTGGAAGCGGGTCTGTCCATGAATGACGCTTCCACCATGACCGGCGTCATCACCAGCATCGACACCGCTTGGAGCGACGAGTACAAGAACATCACCGTGACCATCGTTCCCGGCGGTCTGACCGACTATGCGGTGCAGTGCTACCGTCTGTCCGGCGAAGGCGCGGAAACGCTGGCGGTCGGCGACACCATCACCGTGAGCGGCACGATTAAGAACTACAAGGGCACGATCGAATTCGACAAGGGCTGCACGCTGGACGCTGTAGTCAAGGCGGAGTAATCGTTTCCTAACAGGGGGGAATCCTGCATCAGCGGGACTCCCCTTTTTCTGTACGCAAAACGCCGTGCTTCCGTTCTTGGAAACACGGCGTTTAATATTATGCTTCGTAGCCCAGTGTCTTCATGAACCGCTGGAAGCCCGCCAATCCGGCTTCATCGCGCTTGTAGACGCCCGCGTCCGCCAGCACCTGCGCGCACACCAGCGCAACTTCCTGCCGCAGGATGGCTTCCGCTTCCGCCGACGTTTGGACAAGTCCGTGCCGCGCGACAACTTCCACCAGCCAGTCGTAGTGCTTCGCGCACGGGTCGCTTTCCGCCGGACGCACCAGTGGCTTCTCGCCCGTCAGGTAGCCATTCAGTGCCGCTAACTCCGTCTTCAAGCGTCCCGGCAGGATGAACAGCCCCATCACCTCAATCAGCCCGATGTTCTCCTTCTTGATGTGATGCAGCGGCGCATGAGGATGGAAGATGCCCAGCGGGTGCTCTTCGCTCGTACGGTTGTTGCGCAGAACGAGATTCAGGCAGTACTGCTCCCCCTCTTTGCGCAGAATCGGCGTAATGGTGTTATGGGGCGTTCCGTCCGTTTCCGCGAAAATACCGCACGCTTCGTCGTTGTACCCGCGCCACGCGTCCAGAATCCGGCTGGCTTCGGCAATCAGCGTCTGTTCGTCCGTGCCACTGAGCTGAATGGTGGACATCGGCCAATCGAGCAGTGCCGCCGAAACGCCCGGCACCGGAGACTTCAGCTGGCAGCGCACTTTCGCATCGTCCATCGGGAAATGATAGCGTCCGCCCTGAAAATGGTCGTGATTGAGGATTGACCCGCCGACTATCGGCAAATCCGCATTCGAGCCGAGCATATAATGCGGGAACTGCTGCACGAAGTCGAACAGGCGATCGAATGTGCCGCGGGAAATGCGCATCGGCACATGCTGGCTGTTCAGCACGATGCAATGCTCCGGGTAATACGCATACGGCGAATACTGCAGATACCACGTCTGCCCCGCGAGCGACAGCGGCACCATGCGGTGGTTCTGCCGCGCCGGGAAGTTGCTGCGACCATGATAGCCGGGATTTTCAACGCACAGCATACACTTCGGATAGCCGACGCTGGGCGCATTTTTCAGCTTCGCGATTTCCTTAGGATCTTTCTCCGGCTTGGAGAGATTGATGGTGATTTCCAGCCGTCCCGCCGGCGTATCGGCAAAATAACGGACGTTCTGCGCAATCGCATCAACCTTGATGTAATCGCACGCGCGACACATCTGGTAGAAATCCTCCGTCGCCTGCTCAGGGTGATTCTGCGCAACGCACTGCTGGAAGTGCGCGCGTACTTCCTTTGGCGACGGCGTCAGCAGACCCATCAGGCGCGCACTGAAGAGGTCGCGCGCATACGTCATATCCTCGATGATGCCTTTTTCGACCGCCAAATCGCACAGCGTCCGCAGAAGCGCCGTCGCGGTCGGCGGCACGTCCGCCATCGGCACAATATCGCCGGCGGGGGCATCAAGCTGAAACGCATCGAGCAGCAGGTTGCGGAAGTACGGCATATCCACCGTTTCTATCAGCCCTTTTGCCGATGCGTAAATCAGCAGATTTTCAATTGCCTGTGTTGTATTTTCTTCCCAAGACATCATCAACATCCCTTTCTGTATTCATCGCTCCGGCTTGATTCATTCCTATTATAGCGGAAAACAGCTTTTCTGTCAATCAGCCCGACAAAAGACTTGACAGAAAGGCAAAAAGACAGTAGGATAAATCATATGATTTCCCATTGATTTTCAGGAGGCAGCTTCATGAACGATCGCGAGGAAGGCAAGGGAATGCGGCTTCTGCGCAAGGGCAAACGTGGCCTGATTCAGGCGATTTTCAGTCGTCTGGGGCTGATTGTGCTGCTATTTTTGCTGCAGCTGGCGCTTCTGCTGGGGCTGTTCAGCGCGGCAGCAGAGTTCTTGCCGCACTTCTTCGGCGGAACGATTGTGTTCAACGCCATTATCGTCATTTATCTGCTCAACAGCGAAGGCGACCCGACCGCGAAGTTGACGTGGCTGGTGTTTTTCAGCGTTGCGCCGGTGTTCGGGGCGCTATTCTATCTATACACCAAGAGTGACATAGGGCATCGGCTTTTGCGCGAACGGACGACACAGCTGATTCGCGAGGGGCGCAGTGACCTCCGCGCGCACGCCAGCGCACAGCAGCATCTGGAAGAGCGCGACCCGCAGATTGCGCGCATGGCAAGCTACATCGCGAAAAGCGGCTGCTATCCTGTTTGGGAGCACACCGCTGTAACGTACTTTCCGCTGGGCGAGGACAAATTCGCCGCGCTGCTGCCCGCGCTCCGGCAGGCGAAGCATTTCATCTTTCTGGAATACTTTATCGTGGAAGAAGGCGAAATGTGGGGGCAGGTGCTGAGCATACTGGTGGAAAAAGTGAAGCAGGGCGTGGAGGTGCGCGTGTTGGTGGACGGCACATGCGAGTTCACCCACCTGACGCACGATTATCCCCGCCGGATGCAGGAACTGGGCATCAAGTGCAAGATGTTCGCGCCCGTCCGTCCGTTCGTCTCGACGCACTACAACTACCGCGACCACCGCAAAATCGCCGTGATTGACGGGCAGGTGGCGTTCACGGGCGGTGTGAATCTGGCGGACGAGTACATCAACCGCGTCGTGCGCTTCGGGCACTGGAAGGACACCGCGGTGATGCTGCGCGGCGAGGCGGTGCGCAGCTTTACGCTGATGTTCCTGAATATGTGGGCGATTGACGAGCACACGATGGAGTCGTCGCGCTTTCTGGCATATCCGACAAAGCCCGCCATGGACGCGCCGGGGTTTGTGCTGCCCTACTCGGATTCTCCGGTGGACGGCAACAAAGTCGGCGAGCAGGTGTATATCGACATTCTCTCCCGCGCGCGGCGGTACGTCCACATCATGACGCCCTACCTCATCATCGACCACAACATGGAGACGGCGCTGCAATACGCGGCGGAGCGCGGCGTGGACGTCCACCTGATTCTCCCCGGTATCCCCGACAAAAAGTACGCCTTCGCGCTGGCGCACACGCATTACGCTTCGCTGATGAAGGCAGGCGTCAAAATCAGCGAATATACCCCCGGCTTCGTCCACGCAAAAGTGTTCGTCGCGGATGACCGAGAGGCCGTTGTCGGCACGATTAACCTCGATTACCGCAGTTTGTACCACCACTTTGAGTGCGCGGCGTACATGCTGGATGTGCCGTGCATTGCGGACATTGAGGCGGATTTTCAGCATACACTGAAGCAGTGCCGCCGCATGACACCTGAGCGACTGAAGAACGACAAACTTTCGATGAAGGTTGCTGGTGCGCTTCTCAAGGCGATTGCGCCGCTGATGTGATTACAGCCGCGCCTCCTCCGCCTGACCAGAACGGCAGACGACCGACAGCGTCAGGCAGACCGTCCCCGGCATGGCGTACCACGCACTTCCAGTGAGGATATAGAGTATCAGCATGAACAGCCCGTAGCCCCAGTAGCGTGGTGCTTTTTCCCGCTGCGTCATGATGGACAGCAGGCTGCCGCGCTGCGGCGTTCTCCGTTTTCGCTGCCCCAGCGCCACCAATTGCGCATCCGTCGCGGGGGAAAGCCGCCCCGCCAGCGCCAGCAGCGTCTCTCGGCGAATGACGCGGATGGGCGTCGGCATCTGCTCGGCGCGTGCTATCACCCGCGGCGGCGCTTTTCCCAGCACGCACAGGACGACCCGATTCGCCTGCTGCCGCTGCATCGCCCGGTGTGCCTCCACCAGCTGTCCGGTAGACAGCTCCCCTTCTGGCGGCATCCGAACGCACTGCACCAGCAGCGTTTCCGCACCGCCCGACGGCTTTTCCTGTCTGCACAGCGCGCCGTCTGCCGTGATGCGCTGCATCCGGAGCGGCCACTTTTCCTCCAGCAGCAGCGCCGCCTGAAAGTGGGCTTCCTTCGCCTCCGAAAGCAGCATTTTCTCCAGCAGCAGTTCGCCACCGATGCGGCAGCGGAGCGCCGTTTCGCGCCGCACCAATGTCGTCTGACGATAAAGGCGGCGCAGCAGCAGCAGCAGCATGCCCAGTGCAATGCCCGCCAGCAGCGCAGGGAGGTTCAATCCCCAGAGGAACACAAACCAGCCGATGCCCAGCGCCATCAGCAGCACACCGCGCCCCACGCTGTCCAGCAGCTCCGCCAGCAGGTTGCGCTTGAATCCCGTTTCCATCGCTTCTCCGCCTTTACAATTCCCGAAATTTCGGGTATAATAGGAATGTACACTTGCACAAGCAGGAGGATTGCCATCACATGGCAAAAGAACGCATTGGTATTTTAGGCGGCACGTTCGACCCGATTCACGAGGGGCACATCCATATGGCGCTTTCCGCCATGCAGGGCGCGCATCTTGACCGCGTGCTGGTACTCCCGACGGGCAATCCGCCGCACAAGATAGGCATCACCCCCGCGGAAGATCGCTGGCGCATGGTCTGCTGCGCCTGTGCGCTGCATGACGGACTGACGCCATGCCGCGCGGAAATCGACCGCGAAGGCGTTATCTATACGGTAGATACGCTGTCCATTTTGCATCAGGATTATCCCAAGGCAGAGCTTTTTTACCTGATTGGTACGGACACGCTGATGGAGCTGCACACATGGCGGAATTTTGAGCAGGTATTGTCGCTGTGCACCTTCGTTATCTGCCCGCGCCCGACCAGCGTGTCGCCCAAGGTGCTGGCGGACGAGCAGCGGCGGCTGATTGCGCTTGGCGGACGATTCGTGGCGCTTGACGCGGACGTGGTGGATGTGTCTTCCACGGAACTGCGGCAGGCGCTTCGGGATGGCCAGGCAACGCCGCATTGCAGCGTACCCGTGCGGGAATACTGCAAGGTGCGCGGGCTGTACGGGCTGTCGCCGCGCGTCCCGCAAGGAGACAAGTGGCTTGACCGCCTCTTCGCCGACCTGAATCAGCACCGGTTTATGCATTCGCTGGCGGTGGCGCACACGGCGCGTCAGCTGGCGATTGCGCACCATCTTGACCCGGTCAAGGCGGAAGCCGCCGGACTTCTGCACGACTGCGCGAAGTGTCTGCCGCTCAGTGCCATGCAGCAGCTTTGCCGCGACCATCAGCTGACGGTTGATCCGGACATTCTCCAAAGCGGCGCATTGCTCCACTCCGTCGCTGGGGCGTGTCAGGCACAGGATGTTTACGGCATCACCGACCCGGAGCTTCTCTCTGCCATCACCAACCACACCAGCGGCCGCCCCGGCATGAGCAAGCTGGACATGGTCATCTGGCTGGCGGACAAGATTGAACCGACCCGCGCATCCTATCCACTGCTGGATAAAGTGCGGATGCTGGCGGGCTTTTCGCTGGAAAAGGCGCTGCTAACCAGTCTGGAAGGATCAGCGAACTATCTGCGCAGCAGCGGGAAAACCGTGCATCCGCTGACGCTGCAAACCATTGCGTGGCTGAAAACGCTTCCCGAAACCAAGTGAATTATCAGAAGGAGAAATATTATGCAGAATCTTCAGCTCGTGCAGGAAGCTGCACAGGAACTCTACAAGAACAAAGCCGGTCAGATTGTCGCGCTGGACGTGCAGGGCATGACCGTTATTTGCGACTATATGCTGATTGCGGCCGGGCGTACGGTCAATCAGGTGAAGGCGCTGGCAGACGATGTGGATGAGCGCATGGCGGAGCTGGGCGTGCCGATTCGCCGCCGCGAGGGGCAGAACGAAGGCCGCTGGATTATCCTCGACTACGGCTTCATGCTCGTGCACATCTTCCACACCGAGGAGTACGAGTATTACAACCTCGAACGCTTGTGGACGGATGGCAGCAACCGCCTTGTGCTGCCGTTTGACCAGACGGATTTGTAATCGAATACAGAAACATCGGGCAGTGCGCATGGTGCGTTCACTGCCCGATGTTTTTGTTTACGGATAATTGCGGATTGTCCTTGCCTTTTCCATCGCATCCTCCTTCGCGGAAAGCGGCGACAGGATGTAGGCGTAGTCGTAATCCCGCGTCAGCGGCGTCAGGTACGGCTCATGCACGATGATGCGATACCATGAATTATCGCCGCCCAGCCCAATCTGCACGGCATTCAGGCGCAAAATGACGTTCTCCGTCGCCGTCAGCTGGTACGGGTGCTTTGCCTGCGTGAGCGCTTCTGGTGTGTAGTGCAGCGCACTCGCTTCCATCGGCGCATTATCCGCCGCAGCCAGCAGACCCTCGCCCGTCTCGTCCGTCAGCGCAATCCAGCGCACGCCCGTCCGATTGCCTGTTTCTGATGGCTCCATGTACGGGAAGAAATTGTCCGTTACAGTCGTTTCATAGCGTCCGACTTTCGTGCCGCTGTGCCGGTCGGTGTAGTTTTCTTCTGGTCCGCC
>ENA-UERG01003033-UERG01003033.1-human-gut-metagenome-genome-assembly--contig:-NODE-3033-length-11151-cov-4.830143_pt1 | contig 11151 bp, 10 predicted proteins | sample MGYA00242954_ERZ507954 | MGnify/ENA primary metagenome ERZ507954 (study PRJEB26167, sample SAMN06115478) | human gut metagenome | host: Homo sapiens | place: China:Sichuan | collected 2015-01-21... | reverse complement strand
GACGTACAAGCTGGTCTTCAACGACACCATGTCCAAGGGCATTACCTTCGTTCAGATTGATTCTGTGAAGGTGAACGGCATCGCACTGAAAGGTACCGATTATGTTTGCACTGCAACGCCTGGTCAGAAGGGCGCAGGCAAGGTTGGTGAAAATCAGGATAAGCCGTCTTGGACGCTCACAATCGAAGACCTGAAGAAGGTGATGAAAGAAAACACCAGCATCCTTGTTACGGACAAGATTACGGTTGAGGTTGTTTACACGGCGTATCTGAACGAAGAAGCGCAGGTCTTCAACGCGAGCGCAACCAGCACGAACAACAAGAACAGCGTCGATTTGGAATACTCCAACAACCCCAATGCTGATGGCATGGGTAAAACGCCGGAAGACCATGTCTGGCTCTTCACCTATGTTGTGAACAACACGAAGTATGCGAACACGGCTGAAGCTGGCAAAGAACTGGCTGGCGCTGGCTTCACGCTTTATGACCAAAATGATCGTGTTGTTCCGCTGTGGAAGGATGCCGATGGCAATTACATTGTCGCAGGCACCACGAAGCCGAATGATACCTATACGGATGTCGCAAACAATGAAATGATTACGGAAGCCAATGGTACGTTCAACATCATCGGTCTGGATCACGGCACATACACGCTGAAGGAAACCACGGTTCCTGCTACCTATAATCCGCTGGATCCTGTCACCATCACGATTTCGGCAGACCACAAGGAAGCTGCTGGCGGTGCAAGTGCAACCATGGAACTCACGGCGGCTTCTACGATGAACAACAAGCTCGTCAACAAGTCCGGCGCGACCCTGCCTGAGACAGGCGGCATCGGCACGACCATCTTCTACGTGCTGGGCGGCATGATGTTCGTGGGCGCGGCGCTCATCCTCATCGTTCGCCGCAAGGCCGAAGCGGACGAAATCTAATTTCTCTCCCGCAATTCGTTGAACATCCCCATGTTCTGATGAAACCCCTGCCGGGCGGTGCGCGCAATGCCGCCGCCCGGCATTCCCAAATGGGAAAATGAAGCATGTTTGCAGAAAGGAGGCGGCTCATGAAGCGCAATATGACAACCATTTTGCTGTTTGTGGTGCTGTTTGTGGGTCTGGCGCTCCTTCTGTACCCGTCCGTGTCGGATTTCTACAATTCCTTCCACCAGTCGCGTGCCGTAGCCACCTACAACACGGTGGTGGAGCAGGAGTCCAAGAAGGATTACGAGGCGGATTGGGCGGCGGCAAACGCTTATAACGAAAAACTCCGCGCACAGTCCACCGTTGATCGCTTGATCATGACCGACGAGGAGCGCGAGGAGTACGACGCGGTGATGAATGTCGGCGGTTCGGGCATCATCGGGGTGATTGAGATTCCGCAGATTGCCGTGACGCTGCCGCTGTATCACTCGACGAACGCCAACGTGCTTCAGGTCGCCGTCGGTCACATTGAGGGCACAAGCCTGCCGACCGGCGAACCGGGGACGCATTCCGCCTTCTCGGCGCATCGAGGGCTGCCCTCCGCCAAGCTCTTTACCAACCTTGACCAGCTCACCTACGGCGATACCTTCACCCTCCGCGTGCTGGACAAGGTGCTGACCTATGAAATCGACCAAATTCTCATTGTTGAGCCGCATGACGTCAGCGCACTGCAAATCTATGACGGCATGGATTTGTGCACGCTCGTCACCTGCACGCCCTACGGCATTAACTCGCACCGGCTGCTTGTCCGCGGACACCGGGTCGAAACGTCGCTTGCGCAGCTATCCGTGCGCATCTCTGCGGACGCACTCGTGATTGACCCCTACATCGTCGCGCCGATTGTCGCCGCGCCGATGCTGCTGATTCTCCTCATTCTCATGCTGGTAACGACCAGCCCGAAACACAAGAAGCGGAAAGGAGCTGAGCGGTCGTGATGAGCCGCAAACCCTCGCGCCTGCTGGCGCTTGTCCTGCTGACAGCATTGTGCTGCCTTCTGCTTGCGCCCTGCGCGCTTGCCTTTGAACGGGTGGATTTGACGCACCCCTTGACGTTCGCCATTCAGGCGGATGACAACGAGGATGATGCGCACCTGCCCGGCGTGACCTTCCAGCTGTATCAGGTGGCGGACATGGATGCGGACGCTCGGTTCGCCCTGCGCAGCCCGTACAGCACCCTGAATATCGACATTAACGCGCTGAAGAACGCGGCGGACTGGGCAGCCGCGTCCGAAGCGATGAAAGCCCTCACCGCGTCCGAAACGCCTGATTTCACCGGCACGACGGACGAAAACGGTCGAGTTGCCTTCGCGGGACTCAACCCCGGTCTGTACCTTGTTTCCGGCACGCCGGTCATCATCGGCGGCTGGGCGTACAGCTTCCAGTCCTTCCTGACCTCTGTGCCGACGCGCAATGTGGACGACGAGTGGCAGTATGACGTCCTCTCCACCATCAAGCTGGAGCGCTCGCCCGCGCTGATTGACCTTGAGTGCGTCAAGGTGTGGGACGACGACAACCGCGGCACATATCGTCCTGTGCAGATTGAAATTCATCTGATGCAGGACGGTCAGCATATCGACACGGTGATTCTGAACAGCGAAAACAACTGGCATCATATCTTCAAGGATTTGCCGGCTGACCATGTGTACACCCTCAACGAGATTCTGGGGGCTGACGTGTACTATGAGCCGGAATATTCCATCGAAAACGGCGTGTATGTGATTACCAACCGCCGCACGGTCACGCCGACCCCGACCGCCCCGATTCCCGAAACGGGGCAGCTGTGGTGGCCGGTGCCGATTCTGGCGGGCGCGGGCATGATTCTGTTCGTCATTGGCTGGATTCTGCATCGGAAATGGAGCCAAGAGCATGAAGAACCGTAAGGGCAATTTGCTGATGACGCTGGGGCTGGTGCTGATTTTGGCGGCACTGGCGCTGGTGGGCTACAACCAGTGGGATGCCAGCCGCGCGCAGCAGGAGTCGGATGATGCGCTGATGGCGCTGGAGCAGATTCGCATTCAGCGGCAGATGGAATCGCAGCAAACCGCTGCACCGCCCGTAGTCACCGCGACGATGATGCCGACAGACGCACCCGCGACGGATGCGCCGATAACCGACGCGCCGACGGCGGATGCCACTACGGCGGATACCCCGGCAGCATCCACGCCCTCCGTAACTGACGCACTGACGACCGACATTCCGCGTGATGACGTAACCGCCACGAACATCCCTGTGACGGATGCGCCCGCAACGGCGAATCCTGCGACGAATCCGCCGAAGCCGACGAGCGCGCTAACGGCGAATCCTGCGACGAATCCGCCGAATCCGACGAGCGCGCCAACGGCGGGGACTGCGACGAATCCGCCGAATCCGACGAGCGCGCCAACGGCGGGGACTGCGACGAATCCGCCGAATCCGACGAGCGCGCCAACGGCGGGGCCTGCGACGAATCCGCCGAAACCGACGAGCGCGCCGACGGCAGGGGATGCGACGAATCCGCCGAAACCGACGAGCGCGCCGACGGCAGGGGATGCGACGAATCCGCCGAAGCCGACAAACACGCCGACGGCAGGGACTGCAACGAAGCCGCCGAAGCCGACGAGCACGCCGAATGCCGCGCAGACATCAAATCCGACGAGCACGCCGGAAATCACCGAAACGCCCATGCCGACGGAATCCCCCGAACCGACCGAAACGCCTGAACCGACACCATCCCCCGAACCCACGTCGACACCCACGCCCGCGCCGACGGGCAAGCTCTACGAGCGCGTGCCGGGAATCGAAATGCCGGGTGAGAAGGTCAATGGGCACGAGTATATCGGCACGCTGTCCATCCCGTCGCTGGGGCTGAAAGTGCCGGTGCAGCGCAACTGGTCGTACGAGAACCTGAGCGTGTCGCCGTGCCGCTATTCCGGCAGTGCCTACGCGGACAACCTCGCTATTATTGCGCACACCTACCACTTTGGCAAGCTGAGCAGCTTGGCGCTGGACGCAACCGTTACCTTCACGGACATGGAGAATAACGTTTTCCGCTACGTTGTGCGGGAGAAAAACACGATTTCCCCCAACGATGCGAACGAAATTGCCCATTCCGGCTATGACCTGACGCTTGTGACCTGCACCATCAGCGGCACAAAACGCGTGGCGGTGTACTGCGAGCGCGTGAAATAATCCAACAAAAGGACTGTCTGCAACGGGCAGCCCTTTTTTCGTGAAATCCATGCAACACGGCAGGAATTGACGGGGTGGAGCGCGAAATAAAACAATCGCGGCGTAACTTTCGCCGCAGGAGGGAAAAGCAAACTTGAACTGGAAAATACACCTTTATCGTGCTATCCTCTGGCTGATTACGCTGGCTCTGCTGCTGATGATGTTCGGTTTCTCGGCGCAGGAAGGCACGCAGTCCGGCAGCATCAGTGGTAAAATTGCCCGCCCAATTACGGATTCTCTGGCGCAGCGGCAGGGACTGACGGGGCAGGCGTACTGGAAGCTGTATGCACAGGTGGATTTTGCCGTGCGGAAAACGGCGCATTTCTTGGAGTACATGCTTTTGGGACTGCTGCTGACGCTGCTGCTGGACAGCTACCGCGCCCGCTGGCACTGGCTGTCATGGGCGGGATGTACGCTCTATGCCGCGACGGACGAAATCCATCAGCTTTTCGTTGCCGGGCGCACGGGCAAGTGGCAGGATGTGATGCTGGATTCATCGGGCGCGCTGGCGGGGCTGCTGCTGGCGATGTTCATGCTCTGGCTGATTCGGCGGCGCAGGGCGAAAAAGCAATCAACATAATAAATAGGAGGCAGATTATGCTGACAATCGAACAGCTTTACGACCTTAACCACACTTTGGCGGCGGATTACCTGCGGCAGTTTACCTATCCGTGGGAGGCGCTTGTGGGCATCAAGGCGGAAATCCTGCGCATCGGCGCGGCGCTTGACCCGGCGGAATACACCGAAATCAGCGAGCACGTCTGGGTGCACAAAACCGCGACGGTTGCGCCGACGGCGTATCTGGGTGCGCCCTGCATCATCGGCGCGCGGACGGAAGTGCGGCATTGCGCGTTCATCCGTGGCAGTGCGCTGGTGGGGGCAGACTGTGTGGTCGGCAACTCTGTGGAGCTGAAGAACGTGATTCTTTTCGACCATGTGCAGACGCCGCACTACAACTACGTCGGCGACAGCATCCTCGGTTATTGCAGCCACATGGGGGCAGGGTCGATTACCAGCAACGTGAAGAGCGACAAGACGCTGGTGACGGTTCGCGGCGCAGGCGAAAGCATGGCAACCGGCTTGAAGAAAATGGGCGCAATGCTTGGCGACTATGTGGAAGTCGGCTGCAACAGCGTGCTGAACCCCGGCACGGTTATCGGGCGGGAGAGCCAAATCTACCCGCTGAGCTGCGTGCGTGGTGAAGTGCCCGAAAGAAGCATCTGGAAAACTGGCGGCGTGGTGGTGAAGAAGCAATGATTCAGCCGATTGTGAGAGATGTGATGTTCCTGTCCTGCAAGAGCCAGATGGCGACGGCGAAGGATTTGCCCGTTGCGCGCGACCTTGCGGATACCCTGCGCGCCCATGCGCACGAGTGCGTCGGTATGGCGGCGAACATGATTGGCGTCCGCAAGCGCATCATTGCGGTGATGGCGGGGAAAACCGTACTGGTGATGCTCAACCCGGTCATCACGGATCGCCAAATTCCCTTCGCGGCGCAGGAGGGGTGCTTGTCTCTGGACGGCGAGCGCCCGTGTTTGCGGTATCAGCAGATTTTGATGGAATATCAGGATGAGCAGCTGCAGCGGCATGTGCAGCAGTTCTCTGGTTTCACCGCGCAGGTGATTCAGCATGAGGTGGATCATTTAGAAGGCATCATTATTTGAGGTGAGGACATGACTATCACACAAACGCTCTGTCAGGAGTTCCAAACCGCCCCGTGGCAAATCGACGCCGTCATTCGCCTGCTTGACGAGGGCTGCACGCTGCCGTTTATCGCGCGTTATCGCAAGGAACAGCACGGGTCGCTGGATGACCAGAAGCTGCGCGAAATCAGCGAACGGCTGACGGCACTGCGGGCGCTCGAAGCGCGTCGGCAGGAAATCAGTGAAAGCCTGCAAAAGTTAGATGTCTGGACGGAGAAGCTGCAAAGCGACCTCGATGCTGCCGCGACATTGGCGCAATTGGAGGATATTTATCGCCCGTACCGCCCGAAGCGCCGTACCCGCGCGTCGATTGCCAAGGAGAAGGGACTGGAGCCGCTCGCGAACGCGCTGATGCTCCAGCAGCGGAACATGATGGCGCCGGAAACCATCGCCCTGCGCTATGTGAACGCGGAGAAGGGCGTCGAAACGGCGGAGGATGCCCTGCAAGGCGCGATGGACATCATCGCCGAGGTCGTCAGCGACGATGCCGCCGTCCGCACGAAGCTCAAAACGTACTACCATCAAACGGCGATGGTCGCGACGGTCGCGGCGAAAGACGAGGACAGCACCTACCGCATGTACTACGACCACCGTGAGCCGCTGCGCCTGATGCCGTCGCACCGGGTGTTGGCGATGAACCGCGGGGAGAAGGAGGGCTTCCTCAAAGTTGCGCTGGACGTGGACAAGGAGAAGGCACAGCAGCTCGTGCGCTACGGCTTCGTGCAGCAGACGGGCAGTCCGGCGTGCAAGTACGTCGCGCAGGCGTGCGACGACGCGTACACGCGCCTGATTGCGCCGTCGCTGGACACGGAACTGCGCGCGGAATTGACCGACAAGGCGAGCGCAGCGGCGATTCGCGTGTTCGCGCTGAATCTGCGCCCGCTGCTGATGCAGCCGCCGGTGCGAGGAAAGGTCGCGATGGGGCTTGACCCCGGCATCCGCACGGGCTGCAAGGTCGCGGTTGTGGACGAAACCGGGCGCGTGCTGGATACGGGCGTCATTTTCCCGCTGCCCAGCCACGGCAAGGTTGCGCAGGCGAAGGAAACCGTCAAGCGCATGATCCAGAAGCACCGCGTCGGCATCGTCGCCATCGGCAACGGCACGGCGGGACGCGAGACAGAGCAGTTCTTCGTCGAGGTGATGAAGGAGCTGGCCCTGGGTGACGCGCTCAAATACATGGTCGTCAGCGAGGCGGGCGCGTCGGTGTATTCCGCGTCGAAGCTGGCGGCGGAGGAGTTCCCGCAGTTTGATGTCAGTCTGCGTTCGGCGGTGTCGATTGCGCGGCGGCTGCAGGATCCGCTGGCGGAGCTGGTCAAAATCGACCCGAAGGCGATTGGCGTAGGACAGTATCAGCATGACCTGAAAGCAGCGGAACTGGACGCGGCGCTGGGCGGCGTGGTCGAGGACTGTGTGAACAGCGTCGGCGTGGACGTGAATACGGCGAGCGTGTCGCTGCTGAGTTACGTCGCGGGCATCAACACGACCGTTGCGAAGAATATCGTGGCGTACCGCGAGGAAAACGGCGCGTTTACGACCCGAGCGCAGCTGAAGAAAGTGCCGCGCCTTGGGCCGAAAGCCTTCGAACAGTGCGCAGGCTTCCTGCGCATTCCCGGCGGCAAGGACTTGATAGAGAACACAGGCGTTCACCCGGAGAGTTACGACGCGGCGCGCGCCCTTTTGAAGCACTTTTCGCTCACCCCGGCGGAGGCGGTCGGCAAGCTGCTGACCTTGGCGGACGCGGAGGGGTTCGCGGCGCTGGCGAAGCAGCTGAATGTGGGTGAACCGACCCTGCGCGACATTGCGGCGGAGCTGTCCCGCCCCGGCCGCGACCCGCGTGATGAGCTGCCGCAGGTGCTGATGCGCAGCGACGTGATGGATTTGAAGGACTTGCAGCCCGGCATGGAGCTTCGCGGCACGGTGCGCAACGTGACCGACTTCGGCGCGTTTGTGGACATCGGCGTTCACCGCGACGGCTTGGTGCATATCAGCCAGATGGCGCAGCGACGCGTGAATCATCCGAGCGAAGTCGTCCGAGTCGGCGACATCGTGACCGTGTGGGTGCTGGAAGCGGATGCGAAAACGAACAGAATTAGTCTGACAATGCGTCCGCCGGCGAAAGGGGAAGGCAATTTCTCAACAACCAAAAGCACACAAACTAAAAAACTAACATAACAGACTTGTAACATCCGAAGGGGCGCCGAAGGTTTCCAAAGGGCAATCGGAAGCCCTTTGGTCGCTCCCGCAGGAGCGAAATCCCTGCGTAACAATCCAATTCTATAAGCAATAGGAGGAAAATTCATGCAAAACATGCGAAAATGGATTGCGCTATTCTTGACCATGCTGCTGCCGGTGCTTCCGGCAGCAGCCGAGGAGGAATCAACCATGCTGACAGGCAAAACAGCGACGGAAATCGTCGAGATGATGGGTTTCGGGTGGAATCTGGGCAATACGCTGGACGCAACCGGCGGCAATACCGCGGATGTGACCGCGCAGGAGCAGTCGTGGGGGAACGCGAAAATCACCCCGGAACTGATGGTGCGCGTGAAGGAAGCGGGCTTTGACACCATCCGCATTCCCGTGACTTGGTACCGCTATACCTCGGACGATGGGACGTACACCATCCGCGAGGACTTTCTCCAGCATGTCCGCGAAGTGGTCGAGTGGGCGCGAGAGGCAGATTTGTTCGTCATCCTCAATATGCACCACGAAGCGTGGATTAACGAGCCGAATTTCGCGGCGGACGCGGAGAAAATCGGCAAGCAGCTGACGGCAATGTGGCGGCAGATTGCGGACACCTTCGCCGACTTTGACCAGCATGTGATTTTCGAGGGCATGAACGAGCCGCGCGCGCAGGGTACGAACTATGAGTGGAGCGGCAACGCGGCGTGCTACGCTGCTGTCAACTACCTCAACCAAGTGTTCGTGAACACCATCCGCAAGGACGCCAAGGGCTGCAACGCCGAGCGCTGCCTGATGATTCCGGGCTACGCGGCGACCAGCTCCCCGGCGGGCACGGCGGCGATTGCCCTGCCGACGGTGGATGGCGAAGCGGCGGCAAACATCATCGTGTCTGTGCATTCGTACGACCCGCAGACCTTCTGCCTGCAGGATACGCAGACGACGTTCGACCCGGAGAAGGATGGCGCGAAAATCAACCGCGTGTTCGAGAACATCAAGGAAACCTTCCTTGACCGGGGGATTCCGGTCGTGATGGGCGAAACGGGTGCGACGAACACGAATGGCAATCACGACGAGCGCGCGAAGTGGGCGTACTGTGTCGCGCAGAATGCCCAGCGCTACGGCGTGCCGATTGTCATCTGGGATAATGGGAACAATCAGACGTCCGGCGGTGAGTGCCACGCCTGGATTCGCCGCGCGGTGAATCCGAAGCTGCGCAGTCAGGCGACGAGCGTGGTGTACCCGCAGGTGCTGGACGCGCTGTGGGAAGGCAAGAACAGCACGGCATGGGGCAGTGCGCTGACGGAAGTGCGCGCGGAGGCGGACGAGAGCATCCTCTGGGCGAACGCCGACGGCTTGACGAGCCAGAAGGAATGGGATTCCTCCTACATCCAGCTCGAAGCGAAAATAGAGTGGTTCGCGGACGGCGCACGCATTGGCATTCGCTATTCCGGCGCGGGTACGCCTAAAATCGTGCTGGACAGCGCGGAAAAGAGCGTCTGGTGGATTCCGGTGGACGCGGCGAGCGTCGAACAGAACGCGGACGGTACGAAGACCGCGTGGTTCACGAGCGAAATCCTGCTGGCGGAAATGCGCAAAAACGGCGTTGATAACCCTGCGCAGCTGCAAAATTGTTATGTCATCGCGACGAACGGGAAGATTACCGCTTACCGCATCACCGTAGAGGGCATGGCGACGGCGCTGACGACCTACCATGTGAACGGCAGCGCGATTCATCAGGCGGATTTGCCGGATGCCCCGACCTACCCGCACATGACCTTCTGCGGCTGGTACACCACGCCGGATTATCAGCCCGGCACGGAAGTCACGGGCGCGAGCGGCGCTTCGGACGCATGGGCGAAGATGGCGCTGGACATGAGCGTCATTAAGTAACAAAGGAGTCAAACAACGTTGGATTTTGAATATCTGCTGTTTTTGCAGAACCTCCGGGCGGAAGCGCCGAACTTCATCAACGGCTTGCTGCTCTTCATTTCGGAATTTGCCGCCGGGTCGCTGCCGGTTGTCATTATTGTCGTATTCTACTGGTGCATCGACAAGCGCACCGGGCAGCGGATGGGGCTGTGCTTCGCGGGCGCAACGATGGTGACGCAGCTCATCAAGAATATTGCGTGCGTCTATCGCCCTTGGAAGCAGGATGCGCGGCTGCAAATCGCTCCGGAAGCGGCGGCAACGGCAACAGGCTACTCGTTCCCCAGCGGACATGCGACACTGGCAGCGTCCTTTTACGGAAACCTCGCGGCATACCTGAAAAAGTACAGCAAATGGTGGATTCTGCCGTGCGTGCTGCTGACGCTGCTGACGGCGTTTGCCCGCAACTGGCTCGGCGCGCACACGCCGCAGGACGTGCTGGTTGGGATGATGATTGCGCTGGTCGTGCTGCTGCTGTCAAAATACCTGCTGAACTGGGCGGACGGCGGCAAGAACCGCGACTGGCTGCTGGCGACTATCGGCGTCATCCTATCTGCCGCGATGCTGATTTACACCAGCGTGAAGCCGTATCCGATGGATGTGCTGCCGGACGGAACGCTGCTGGTTGACCCGTGGGACATGGTGACGGACTGCTACAAGGCGGCGGGGGCGATGATGGGCTTCTGCCTTGGCTGGGTGCTGGAGAGGCACTTTGTCGGTTTTGATGCAAAGGGTGCGGGCAAGGCGCGCATGATTCGCGGCGTGGTTGGCGTAGCGCTGCTGCTGGCGGTGCGGAAGGGACTGAAGGCGGCGGGTAATCTGCTGCTGGATGCACACTGGCTGGGCTTTGCAGAGATGTTCGGGCTGATGCTGTTCGCGATTGTGCTGTATCCGGCGCTGTTCCAGTGGGTGGAGGGAAGGAAAAGCAAATCATGAAATTGGGCGCTTCGGGCGAAAATGGCTCGGAGCGCCTTTTTGTGGTTCTTCACGGAAAGTTGGGGGAGCAAACAAGGGATTAGGCGAAGCCCCAAAAGCTGCACGCGGAAGGAGCATGAAAGTGCGACCAACCCAATCGCGAAAAGGGGTCAAGGGGCAATGCCCCTTGCAGGGTCAAGGGACAGCGTCCCTTGTGGGGTTTGGGGCAACGCCCCAACTGTTC
>ENA-UERG01003021-UERG01003021.1-human-gut-metagenome-genome-assembly--contig:-NODE-3021-length-11179-cov-58.979733_pt1 | contig 11179 bp, 10 predicted proteins | sample MGYA00242954_ERZ507954 | MGnify/ENA primary metagenome ERZ507954 (study PRJEB26167, sample SAMN06115478) | human gut metagenome | host: Homo sapiens | place: China:Sichuan | collected 2015-01-21... | reverse complement strand
TTGCAAAATACTGCATAAAAGACTATAATTCAACTGTTTCAAAGATCGAATTGCCCTTTTTTATTGGACAGTAGTGACCATTTTTATACTATCACTCATTCAAGGTCAGTGGCAGGCTGTTCTTAGAACCTGTTGCCATCTCCGCATTTCTTTCGTTTTTTGCATTATACCATATAGTTGAATGATTTATAAATTAATACTTGAGTTTCTTTCCTGTCTTCTTTATAAAAAGATAGACTTGGTTTATTGAGCTTTGAATTCCAAAATCAAATTTGCTTCATATTCGTTTAATCAGTACAGCACGTTATACTGCTGAAACAGTTATACGTTAACTGTTGCCCAAGCCCCCGTTTACTGCCGAAACAGTTATACGTTAACTGTTGCTTTCAACACAAAAGAGACAGGAAACTGGCCAAATATTATTGTTTAGTTGCCAAAACTTTAACTAAAAAAGGCTTTTTTGAACATATCTGAGGAAAAGTTGACAGTTTTTAGTTAATTAAATGTTAAAAGCGTTTTGAAATGATTGTTATTTCAGAAATCTTCCTACCTTTGCAGTGCAAAAGTTAACGTATAACTATTGCACTAAATCACGCTTTTTCAACACCTTTTCTTCCTTTTGTTTGGAGATATGGAAGTTTCTCTATACCTTTGTCAATTGAAAAGGTATTTTTCAAGAATTATATAATAACAATCGATAAAAAAGAAAAAACATGAAGAAATTTGGATTTTTGAGAAGCATTAAGCAAATCTTTACTCCCCTATTCCATTCCAAGGAAAGCAGCAACGAGAAAGTTATCATTGAGAAAGCAATCACAAAGGAAGATATCCACGAGGAAGAATTTAACCATGATGCCATCACCCTGGGAGAATTCATTCTGAGATATGCTGATTCCCGACAGAAAGAGGGAGAGAAAAGTTCGGAAGGAAGAAGCGGCAGTGTGCGAAGCGTTTTGTCGCATCTGAAGGTGGAGGGCTTTGACGGGATTCCGTTGAAGCAGGTGGATAAGGAGGTATGCAAGCGCATCATCTTCTACTTCCGCCATGCCCACGACCTTCGCCATCACGTGAAGAATCCCCGGCTTCTGGCTTGCAACACCATCTATACGAAGGTAAAAACCATTCAGGCTGTGCTTCAGGAAGCCGTGAACGAGGGTTATCTGGAGGTGAATCCGATGAAGCATCTCCCCTCTTCTTATAAGGTAAGGAGAGAGAAGACGCGGAAAGAGTTCTTTTCTGATGATGAAATCAAGGCCATGAAGACATCTCCCTGCGATATTCCGCAGCTGAAGGAGGCCGTGCTGTTCTGCTGCTATACGGCTATCAGGAAGAGCGACCTGCTGACCTTGTCGCCCAAGGATATTCAGGAAATTGATGGCGTTTATCATATCCACAAGCAGATGAAGAAGACGCAGAGCTGGGTAGATATTCCGCTTTCGGATGAGGCGTATGAGATTCTGAAGCAGTTGGATGGCGGTCCGGATTCTCCTTTCTTCTCACTTCTTTCGCCTCATCATCTAAATGAGCACGTGAGGAAATGGCTTTCAGAGTATCACATCTCCGAAAAATATATCACCTTCCATTGCACCCGTCATACCTGTGCCTCGCATCTGATGAATCTGCATGTTGACATCTGCATCATCTCGTGCATCCTGGGTCACGAGAGCCTCTCCACCACCCAGCATTATCTTCATGGCATGGATGATAACAAAGTGGATGCGATGAGGATGCTGGGGGATAAGTGGAAGGTAGCCTGCTAGGGCGGATGCTGCCGTTTACGCCGCATCCACGAAATCGGGGGAACGGGAGATCTTCACCACGATGGGGCGATGGCGGACCAGCTGCATGCGGAGACGGGGCAGAAGCTGATCGTAATGCTCCTGACTGCGGATGAGGAAGCCCAGATGAAGGCACTCGCCCACGATGATGCAACGGCGGCGCCAGCCATGAATGCCATTCCCCATCGACAGAAAAACCTTCCTGTTTTTCTCCTCCGGAACACAATCTGATTTCTGCTCCTTAGCACAATCTGCTTTCTGCTCCAAACCGCTGCCTATATCCTCCTTTCCACTATATATATAATAAGGTAATGCCGATGCCTTGTTGCGGCACATGACATACTCCCCCTCGGGCAGACTGCCGGTATCCTGCTCCAAGGTATCGCAAACGTGCTGACCATCTATCAGCAACCTGCCACTTACGGCATGATGATATCTACCAAAACGAATGATTTTAATCTCCATTATCTTACTCTTTTAATTGTTTTCAGTACGAATGAAATATTTAGCCTTAAGGGTAAATATATTTAGCCTTAAGGGAAAATATTTTTTGCCTTAAGGATAAATATTCTTAGCCTTCAAGAAAGGGGGAATCATACCCCGTCGGGCTCCCCCAGATAGTAGAAGATGTAATCCACCATCTTGGGCGAGAAATCATGAACCGATGGCGTGTAGCCCAGTTCCAGCAGTTTGGCATAAAGCGGATGACATCCCTTTACCCAATCCATGAACTTATCCCTTGCCGCATGCCCATTCTGCTTGCTGTGGGGGAAGTAGAGATGAGCAAGCTCCTGCTTGCCCATCATTCTACGTTCTACGAAATGTTGTTTTGTAACACTCATCTAGTTTAAGTTTTTAGTTATTGATTCTGTTCTGATGGCAAAGTTACATAAAAATTCCGTTACTTGTATCAAAAAGATACATTCTTTAAGATTTACATTTCAGATGTAACAGTGGCTGAAGCGTGGTGGCATCGAAGCATGGGCATGCTTTCTGCACACCTGGCAGGTCGCGATGGCCCAGCACTTTGTGGATGGTGGGAAACTGCTGCTTCAGTTGCACGATGAGTTTCGCCATCGCCTTCTTCTGCTCCTCGGTGCGGGTGTCGGCTATCTGTCCCTGCTCGTCGAGTCCGCCCTCGTAGCAGATGCCGATGCTGTGGGCATTGTGCCCCTTGGCATGTGCGCCCATTCTCTCCAGGGGTCGGGTGGTCTCCACTCTGCCACTTCTGGTGATGTAGAAGTGGTAGCCGATGTAGCGCCAGTGGTTCACCTCCACATGGTCGTGAAAGAGTTGCTGCACTGGGTAAGGTTGGTTGCAGCGGGTAGCGCTGCAGTGAACCACAATCATTGTAATCAATCTAGCCATAATCTTGCATTTTAAAGTTAATAATCTACGATGTTCATTGGTTTGAACACTGCAAAGTTACAAAATCCGTTTCTGAAGAACTGACGCAATGCGGCGGTTCCCGACGATTTCCGCAAGAGTGCCTTGTTTTTTACGTTTCCTTAACTGGTTGCTTTTGATAAGAGCGATGAAGATTTTCCTTGGCTGGTTACATCTGATAAGAGAAATTTATGGATAGTTACCCCAGATAAGAAAAGCGGGAAAAGTATTACCTGCCGACAGTGGAAACCCTTACCTTTGATCAGATTTCCGGGAGGGACTGTTACATCTGATATGAGGCGAAAAGTATATTTACCTATCAATCAGATGGTTATCTGCAAAAATTGCGCTTCTAGAATTATGATTATATGATATATAGAGAAAAGAGAGAGAAAGATGGTCATGACGGTTTCGAAGTTTTTTTCGGTAAAAATGAAAAAAAACTGGTAAAAACTTGTTTGTTTCAAAATAAATATTTATCTTTGCAGCGCACTTTGGTTGTAAAAGACCATTGGGCAGACATAGGGCAGGCTAGCAATAGGCTGCCAACGTTGCAGAGTTTATCTCTGAATTTGAAGCAAAAGCCTCTAGGAAAAGGTTCGGCAATAATTCCTTATCCTAGGGTATCCAAAAATCAAATTCAGACTAGAGCATTCGTGCGCAAACTCATGATATGACATGGGGGTGCGACAAGCGAAGATTTCTGGTCTGATTCGACGATTTTTGGATAAGTACCAGAAAAAAATGCCGAATAACACTGGTGCATACTTTCGCTCGTCGTATCCCCATGATTTTTTTCATTGCCACCCCCACTTTATATAAACTATCCTAATTATGTGGACAATGAAAAGAATAGACAACTATTTTAATCTTACCGAAGCCACCGAGCTTGGTACTCATTGCGCCCTGCACCACAGCTACAGCCCGCAAGAACAGAAGTATCTGTTCAGACTTGATGTGTTTGACCAGAAGGAGATCAGACTGGCTATCAGCCAGAAGGCTCACCATGGTGAAATGGATTTCAGCGCTTTTGAGCGCATTGACAACATGCTGCGCCTGGAAGTTCCTTACAAGGCATTGGAGCCTTGCAAGTCGCATTACCGCAACCTGGAGAAGGCGTTGAAGGACATCGGCAAGAAGCCGGTGGGCATCCCTTATACCGACTCTTCGGGTTCCTCTTCCACCCTGTGTTACAGGGAGTTTGCCTATCTTCTGCGCTACGTGAGGGATCACAAGGTGGGTCAGGAGAAGAGAGTTATTCTGGAGATGCCGATAGAGGTGGCGAAGTATTATTTCGCATTGGATTTGGGTTATTTCAAGGTGTTGCCTCAGGTTTATGAGTCGTTCCGTCACCAGTCGGCCCGCTGTCTTTATCTTCTGAGCGAGAGTCGCCTGAAGCAGGGTTACGTGAAGTTTCGTCCTGCCGAGATTCTGTCTCTGCTCACCAGCAATACGGTGTATCGTGGCACGGGAAATCTGGAGTATTTCCAGTTGTCCGTGGCTGAGGAGGAAATCAAGAATGCTTACAATTATAATCTTCTTGATTACATTGTCATTCATACGATAGCCACCTGCCGCAACCAGGTGGTTGGAACTTATGGGAGTCTTGTGATATTTGAAATCAAGTTTCGCAACGAGGATGAGAATGCGCTGAAGCCTGCAGATAGGCAGGAGTTGGTATTCATGAAATTTAAGCTCAGAAAAGTACTTACCGAAGCTCCCTGGAATGTAAACTCCAAAGTGGCGTATGACTTGAGCGAACGCCTCACCCTGGAAGACAGGGACCCCGTGAATCAGTGTTTCAAAGCAGCCTATAGGGCGATGGCGAAGCATCAGGTGGATACGCCTCCGGCCTATATCGTGAAAAGTCTGGATAATCTACTGAAGAAGAACTAATCTACGCTTGATATTCATGTTTTTCTGATGAACTGGCGAACATTCCTTGTTTTTGGGCTCCAAATTTTGTATCTTTGCATTGTCGTTGAAACACAACGGCTTGCAGAGATACAAAGGAATCTGCATTTTTATTGAACTAAAAACTTAAAATGTTATGGGAATTAATGTAAAAGCAGTGGAGCGCAAGATCGCTTATTTGAGTAAGGAGAAGGATGTGTACATGTACGTGATGCAGCCTATGTTCTACAACAAGCTCACCCCGGAGAAGGTGATTCAGGAGGCTGCCATCCGTGGCGGACTCACCACCGCCGTGATGAAGGTGGCCTACTCAGCCTTGAGCGAGGTGCTGAAGGCATGGGCCACAGAGGGTCACTCGGTGGCTATCCCGGGTCTGGGCACCATGCGATTCGGTCTGCGTGCCGATGCGGTGAAGTCGGTGGATGAGGTGAGCAGCAAGCTCATCACCCTGCGCCGCGTGATTTTCACCCCTAGTGTGGAGATTAAGCAGGAGCTTGCCAACACGAGCATCAGCATCACCTGCTACGACCGCAACGGCAAGATTGTGAAGAACGTATCTTCCAAGGATTCGAATGATGTGGAGGATACTGAGGGCGACGGTAAGGAGAACGGCGGCACTACTGGTGACACAGCAGGCGGCACCACTGGCGGCACTACTGGCGGCACTACCGGGGATACCACTGGCGGCGGTTCGCAGACCGGCAAGGACGAGGGTAATGGCGACTCTGCGGATGTAACCATCTAGAAGACAGCCCCCCAGAGCGGGGGCTCCTCTCTCCTGTTCTATTCACGTAATTATCAATCACTAAACGGAAAAGCCTATGTCGAAAGAAAACTGGAAACTTGTACTTAAGGTTTTGATTTCGCTTCTCACAGCCATCGGTGCCACGCTGGGCGTAACGAGCTGCATGTGAAACGGATAGATGGATATGCAGAAAAGAAAAAAGGTGGACTGGTCGTTATGACTAGTCCACCTTTTTTCGTGATTCCGTTGGGGTTCGAACCCAAGACCCACAGCTTAGAAGGCTGTTGCTCTAATCCAACTGAGCTACGGAACCATCCTTGCTAATTTTGTTAAGCGAGTGCAAAGGTACTGCTTTTTTTTGAAACTACCAAATTTTTCGGAAACTTTTTTCTAGAAAAATATCTGAATCTAGTTTTACTTGTTACTTACGGTCCCCGAAGGGGACCAACTCTCAATAACCGCAGGTGGAATGACCGAAGGGAATGAAACCTGCGGACAAGTATCGAGAGAGAATGCGTCCCCAAGGGGGGCGAACAATACCTATCTTACTCCTGTTCGCCCCCTTCGGGGACGATTGAGTGGATGAGTTTGCTATCCGCAGGTTTCATTCCCTTCGGTCATTCCACCAGCGGTTATTGGAAGTTCGCCCCCTTCGGGGACGGAATTACCAAGATATCTAACGGTTGTTCTTTGGAATTACCAAAGCTCCAAACGATTGTTCTTTGGAATTACCAAAGCTCCAAACGGTTGTTCTTTGGAATGAACATCTTGTCGCCCTGCTTTACGCCGAATGCCTCGTACCAGGCATCGATGTGAGGGAGAGCTCCGTTAACACGCCACTTGCCAAGGGCATGAGGATCGTTCTTCACACGGTTGCGAATCTCCTTTTCGGTGATGTTCTGACCCCAAACACCGGCATAGGCGAGGAAGAAACGCTGGTCGGCTGTGAAACCATCCTTGTTCCTCAACGGCTTCTTGGCTGTCGCATTCTTGAAGGCATTGAAGGATACCATCAAACCGCCGTGGTCGGCAAGGTTCTCACCCAGAGTGAAACGGCCGTTGGCATTCAAATCAGGCAATACCTTGATGTTGCTGAAGAAATCTGCATACATATCCGCACGCTTGTTGAAACCCTCAGCATCAGCTGGCGTCCACCAATCCTTCAGGTTACCGCTGGCATCATACTGGCGACCCTGGTCGTCGAAGCCGTGGGTCATCTCATGACCGATTACCACGCCGATGGCACCATAGTTGAATGCTTCGTCGGCCTTGGCATCGAAGAATGGATACTGAAGAATTCCGGCTGGGAAGCAGATTTCGTTGGTGGTTGGGTTGTAATATGCGTTCACGGTCTGAGGAGTCATGAACCACTCTTCCTTATCCACTGGCTTACCTGCCTTCTCGGCTATCATCTTGTCGGCACGGAACTTACGGCACACCAATACGTTCTCGTAGAAACTCTTGGATGGGTCGATGGTCAACTTGCTGTAGTCGGTCCACTGCTTTGGATAGCCAATCTTCACGTAGAACTTGCTGAGCTTATCGTGGGCTGCAGCCTTGGTTTCAGCGCTCATCCATTTCTGAGCGTCGATGCGCTGACCGAGACTAATCTGCAGGTTCTTCACCAAAGTCTCCATCATCTTCTTGGAAGATTCAGGGAAGAATTTCTTGCAGTAGATTCTTCCGAGTGCCTCGCCCATCTGATCCTCAACCTGCGCTGTGGCACGCTTCCACAATGGGTGATCCTCCTGACGGCCGCTCATGGTCTTGCCGAAGAAATCGAAGTTTGCCATGCGGATATCGTCGCTCAGGTATGAGCATGAATTGCAGATAACGCCCCACTCCATCAACGCCTTCAAGGTCTCGGCGTTTTCGGCAGCAGAAATCTTATCGTATCCGGCGAGGAAAGCAGGCTGACCTACCACCATCTGCTGGATATACTCGCTCTTGATGCCCTCAGCGTTGGCAAGTGCCTCCAGCGGAATGTTAGGATAGTTCTCCTTGAACTCCTTCAGGGTCATCTTGTTATAGTTTGCCTGAGGGTCGCGCAGTTCGGTGCGGCTCTTTGAGATGAGGGCGAGATTGGTTTCGTGGAGGAATACCTTCTCAGCCTTCTTCTGAGCATCGGCAGCAGAGAATCCGTAGAGCTGGAACATCTGGGCGATGTACTTCTTGTATGCCTCACGGATAGCTACTGTGGCAGCATCGTTGTTGAGATAATAATCCTTGGCACCGAGGGTCAAGCCGCCCTGGAGCACATTGAAGATGTTCATGGTTACGTTCTTCTCGTCGGCTGCGAAGTAAGAACCGTAATCCACGCCGAGACCCAGGGCAGCATACTTGATTTGCAGTTTCTGCAAATCAGCCTTGGTCTGTGCTGCAGCGAGTTCTGCGAGCAGAGGCTTCACTGGGGCGATGCCTTCCTTGTTGCGGCGGTCGGCATCGAGGGCCATCTTGTAGAAGTCAGAGAGTTTTCTCTCGATGGTTCCCTTCTTATAGGTCTTTTTCTCGAGTTCTGCAAGGATTGAGTTGATACGTTTGTTGTTGTCTTCAGTGAGCTTGTCGAAACTGCCATATCGGCTGTAGGCAGCAGGCAGCGGGTGGCTCTTCTGCCATCCGCCTGTGGCAAACTGGTAGAAATCATCAGCCGGCTTGGCTGTCTTGTCAAGGTTGCTCATGACAAGTCCCGATTTGTTCTGAGCGTCAGCAGCCAAAGGCATGGCAGCGAGCATCATCATCGGAAGAATGTACTTCATTTTCATTTTCTCGTTATTTTATTGATTTAATTATGAATTCAAGTTTCGCAAGTAACCTCCGGTCCCCGAAGGGGGCCAACTTTCAATAACCGCTGGTGGAATGACCGAAGGTCATGGAACCTGCGGACAACCAATAGTAGGGAGAAAGCGTCCCCAAAGGGGGCGAACCGCATCCAGTCTTGCTCCTGTTCGCCCCCTTCGGGGACGATAAGAGAGTATCTGTGACTATCCGCAGGTTCCATTCCCTTCGGTCATTCCACCCGCGGTTATTCACATTCGCCCCCTTCGGGGACGGTAGAATGCTACTTGCGAAACTTCAGTAAATTATAATTCAACACCATGGATTCCCCTCTGGTTGATTCTTCTGACTCCTGGAAAATCATGGATTCCCCTCTGGTTGATTCTTCTGACTCCTGGAAAATCATGGATTTCCCTCTGGTTGATTCTTCTGACTCCTGGAAAATCATGAATTCTTCACTTCCTCCAGTTCTTCTGAGAGAATCATCCAGCGGTCGTTTTCCTCATCGAGGGTCTTCATCAGATTGGTGTATTCCGTAACCAGCTCCATGTTGGTGGCGTTCTCCGGCTTCATCAGCAGGGCATCGATTTCGGCTTTTCTGGCTTCCAGCTTCTCAATCTTCGCCTCGCATTCCTTCACTGCTTTTTCTGCCTTGCGAATCTTCTTCTGCTGCTCCTTGTGCTCGGCATAACTGATTTTGCCGGAAGATGACTCGGAAGAGGAAGAGGATGATGAGGCGGATGAAGAGGATGAACCCGATGAGGATGAACCTGATGAACCTGCCGAAGCGGATGAACCCGATGGAGATCCGGCTGATGCCATGCCCTTGCCACCCTGATTGGCGAGTGCCTGGTTGATGCTCGCGGCATTGTGGGCACGCAGGTAATCGTAGATGCCGCCCAGGTGTTCACGAACCTTGCCGCCGCCAAACTCATATACCTTATCTACCAGGCCATCGAGGAACTCACGGTCGTGGCTCACGATGATGGCGGTGCCGTCGAATGCCTTGATAGCCTCCTTCAGCACATCCTTCGACTGCATGTCCAGGTGGTTGGTAGGCTCATCGAGAATGAGCAGATTCACCGGCTCCAGCAGCAGCTTGATCATCGCCAAACGGCTGCGCTCACCACCACTCAGCACCTTGACATACTTTTCTGATGTCTCGCCGCCAAACATGAAGGCACCCAGCAGGTCGTTCACCTTGAGACGCATCTCGCCCGTAGCCACATTGTCGATGGTCTGGAAGATGGTAAGGTTCTCATCCAGCAGCTGTGCCTGGTTCTGTGCAAAGTAGCCTATCTGAACATTATGTCCTATCTTCAGATTGCCCGTAAACGGAATCTCGCCCATGATACATTTCACCAGGGTAGATTTACCCTCGCCGTTCTTGCCCACGAACGCCACCTTCTCGCCACGCTTGATGGTGAGGTTCACGTGGTCGAACACGGTATGCGAGCCGTAATCCTTGCGCACCTCATCGCAGATAACCGGATAGTCGCCGCTTCTGAGGCAAGGCGGGAACTTGAGATGCATCTGCTTGTTATCCACCTCATCCACCTCGATAGGAACGATTTTCTCCAACTGCTTGATGCGGCTCTGCACCTGCACAGCCTTGGTTGGCTTATAGCGGAATCGCTCTATAAAGTCCTTGATATCAGCTATTTCCTTCTGCTGGTTCTCGTAGGCACGCAACTGCTGTTCACGGCGCTCGGCACGCAGCACAATGTACTCATCATATTTCACCCTGTAATCCTCTACCCTTCCGCAGGTAATCTCCAGCGTGCGGTTGGTTACATTATTGATAAAGGCACGGTCGTGACTCACCAGCACCACAGCCTTGGCACTCTGCGCCAGAAACTGCTCCAGCCACTGGATACTCTCGATGTCCAGATGGTTGGTAGGCTCATCGAGCAACAGTACATCCGGCTTCTGGAGCAGGATTTTTGCCAGCTCGATACGCATGCGCCATCCTCCGGAGAACTCACGTGTAGGTCGCTCGAAATCCTCGCGGGTAAAACCGAGTCCGCTCAGGGTTCGCTCTATTTCTGCCTCGTAGTTTTCGCCGCCCATCATCATGTAGCGCTCGTGCTCCTGGGTGAACTTCTCCACCAGCTGGGCATAGCTTTCGCTCTCATAGTCAGTGCGGTCGGCCATCTCCTGCTGCATCTTGTCGAGGCGTGCCTTCATCTCGGTATTGTGGGCGAAAGCCTTTCGGGTTTCCTCCTTCACGGTGGTATCATCCTGCAGTTTCATCACCTGTGGCAGGTAGCCGATGGTGGTTTCGTTAGGGATAGCCACCACGCCATCCGTAGGTTTCTGCAAGCCGCAGAGTATCTTGAGCATCGTAGATTTTCCGGCGCCGTTCTTACCCACCAGGGCAATGCGGTCGCGGTCGTTAATGACGAAGCTTACATCATGGAAGAGTGGCTTTACGCCAAACTCTACTTTCAGTCCTTCTACTGAAATCATACTATTTATTATAGTTTATAGTTTACAATTTATAGTTTATTCAAGTTTCGCAAGTAACCTCCGGTCCCCGAAGGGGGCCAACTTTCAATAACCGCTGGTGGAATGACCGAAG
>ENA-UERG01003019-UERG01003019.1-human-gut-metagenome-genome-assembly--contig:-NODE-3019-length-11189-cov-4.026098_pt1 | contig 11189 bp, 10 predicted proteins | sample MGYA00242954_ERZ507954 | MGnify/ENA primary metagenome ERZ507954 (study PRJEB26167, sample SAMN06115478) | human gut metagenome | host: Homo sapiens | place: China:Sichuan | collected 2015-01-21... | reverse complement strand
AAATTCCATCCGGCGAATGCCCGCATGGTATTACCTATTACTTATTACCTATTACTTATTCTCCACTTCTTCTTTTAACATATTATAGAGCATCTGCTCCGCTTCCACTGTGGAATCTGCCATTCCTTCAACCATCCGGCAAACACGGAAAGCGTGTTCTTCGTTATGCTGCATATACTTACGGATAGCCAGAAGAGCTGCATTCCGCACATGATAGCTTTCTGAATGAACAGCGCAAAGTGCCTGATCGAGCAATTCGCCGGAGGCTCTTTCTGTCATATCTCCCTTTTTCATCAAAAGACGGGCAGCCGTCAGGAAACCGCAAGTCTGCACATATTCCTGTTCATCAGCCATCCAATGAAAAGATTTAGCAGGGGCATACGGCAAATGCTGAAAAAGATTCATGCAAGTCAACTCGGCTATTTCGATATTTTGAATATCCTCTACCCAGATGTCCGCAATCTCCGGATAAAAGGTATCAATCGGTTGAAGCATGGCAGCCATGATCTTACACTCGCGAATATTTTCTTTCCACAAGGCTTGCGCCAGGTCATGATTCTTCTCATAGCCTTCGGCAATCATCTTGATACGGGGCAGTTCTACACCGAAATTGAGTTTGTAGAGCAGCCCTTTCTCACGCATACTTTGGGACACAGCCCCGTTCATAGAGAGACGGAGCTGTGTTTTGATATCTTTTAATTGTTCTTTAATATCCATATTCCGATTAGTTGTTTACCGAAGGCAATGGAGAGTAATCCTTGCTGTAACGCAACATTTGCTCTACATAACCTTCACTATAATCCACAGTGACATCCGTAATATTTCCATTATCATCCGTCACCAGTTCGTATTTCGGATTCACAAAACCTTTGTAAGGAGCCAGATTCAGTTTCTTCACAGCATAATTTTCTACCAATGCACGCGCACCCTCAAAGTCACCGGTCGACTTGATACGTTGGATTTCAGCCAGCAGTTCGCCGAAAAGTTCACGCACTTTCTGGTAGTCATTGATTACGACATACGTCTTTCCGTCTTTCTTCACCATTTCGACCACTTTATCGGCAGCACCTTTCTCAAACACCCAACGGGCAATCAACTGACGGTTACGCATATGAGCCTCCTCAACAGTATTTCCCGGTTCGATGCGTACCAACTGTGTCATTAACCCGTTCATTAAATAAGTATAATATTGAGCCTTATAAGCATCGGGAGAAGAAAGGAGTTTCAGTTCCACCAGTTTCGGGTCGGCTACATAATAAAGTCCGAACAAATCGGCACGGGCTTCTTCGATCGTAGAACCATAAGCCTTCAAAGCATCAGGGTCCACTCCCGGAAGCAATTTGCCGGAACCGTGTCCAAGGCATTCGTGCAAATCCGTATGAAGCTCGTCCGTCAGATCGGAATCAGTTTTATTTCCGCGTCGCTGTATACAAATTCTTCGTTGAATCCATTGCCATGAGCAGCTTTGTTATAAGCATCGGTAATATTTCCGATAGTCACGGATTTAGATCCGTGATGCGCACGAATCCAGTTAGCATTCGGAAGGTTGATACCAATCGCTGTCGCCGGATAAAGATCACCGGCAAGGATAGCGGCAGTGATTACTTTAGCCGATACACCTTTCACTTCATCTTTCTTGAAAGCTTTGTCCACCGGAGAATGGTCTTCAAACCACTGGGCATTACTGCTGATAATTTCCGTGCGGTGAGTAGATTCGATATCCTTGAAATTAACCAACGATTCCCAACTGGCTTTCATGCCCAGCGGGTCGCCATAACTTTCGGTAAACCCGTTCACAAAGTCAATCCGCGAATCAAGGTCCTTCACCCAAAGAATTGCATACTCGTCAAAGTCCTTCAAGTTACCCGTTTCATAGAACCGGATCAACTTGCTGATAACCGCTTTCTGCGCCTCATTCTCAGCAACAGTTTCCGCTTTCTTCAACCAGTAGACAATCTTCTCAATCGCCTGCGTATAAAGTCCGCCTACTTTCCATACCTTTTCCTCCAACTTTCCATTCTCTTTCACCAGACGACTGTTCAAGCCATACGACACCGGAGTCTCGTCCTTCGGGTCTTTCATTGCATTGTAGAAGTCTTCGGCTTCCTTCTGCGTCACTCCGTCGTAGTAGTTGCAGGCGGAGGTCAGCACAAGGTCTTCACCGTCAGCCTGATTCACCCGCTTCGGCATGATAGCCGGGTCGAAAATCACGGGGAACAGTTCAGCGCAAAGTTGTTCGGCAGTCTGTCCGTCTGATAACGGAAGCAATTGGGCGTCAATGCCAAGCACGGCCTGTTTCAGAAAATCCTGCGAGAAGTTGGGCACAAATTTCTCTGTACCGTAGTGGTGGTGAATACCATTGGAGAACCATACTCTTTTCAAGTAAATCTCCATGTTCTTGAAATCAGAAGTTGTCTTATCCCCCTGATAATTCGTATATACCGCTTCGAGCATCCGACGGATTCTCAAATTGTATTTTCCATTCTGGTCGAACAGAATATCCCTTCCTTCCAAAGCAGCCTGTGTCAGGTAATAAATCAGTTCTTTCTGTTTCAGCGTCAGTTCCTCGAATCCGGGAACCTTGTAACGCAAAATCTGTAAATCAGCAAATTGTTCCACTGTGTAATCAAATTTTTCTGCATCAGCAGTTGTTGTTTTACTTCCTCCGCACGATGTCAAAAGCGTGGCGGCAATAGTCATTGAAATAAGATGTTTCTTCATAATGCTAGTGTTGATCAATTAAAATGAGAAAAGGAATTATCTCCAAACATTTTCATTTAGAGGTAATTCCTTTTGGCTAATTCCGGAACACGCTATTACTTTTTGCTTTCCAAATGTTTCTTGCGGTATCCGTTAGGAGTCTCACCTATATTCTTGTAAAATGCGGCATAAAAAGATTGACGATTTGCGAAACCAACCATGGCACTAATTTCTTCCACATTCTTGTCGGCATAACGTTTGTCAGTCAATAAATGCAAAGCATCTTTCACTCTGTATTCATTCAACAAACAAGAATAATTCATACCGAAACGCGAGTTCACTACTGCAGAAAGGTAACGAGTATTCGTCTTCAATTCTTTCGCCAAGTCTTTTGCTGAATAATCAGGATCCTTGTACTTTTTCTGTACGACTATGATATTCAAGATCTTGTCATACAACTCATCTGCCAATTCCGGTCTGATTAACGACCTATATGCAGCCTTCTTTTCTTTCTTCTCCCTCAAATTGTAAGGGCGTTTTTTCGGAGTTTCTTCCGATGTTTTGTTCTCTAAATCACTCATTGAATTAACTGGTTAGGGTTTGTTCATTTGTTAGTAGGTTGCATACTTGCAACGTTACATGTTACAAATGTCTTACTTTTTTTTTAAACACACAATTATTTTGTGCGTTTTTTTCTGAATAAACAATCAAAAACCTTGAAAAAGAGGGATTAAGCTCGAATAATAAGAAACTTTAACCTTTTTATATTTCATATCGGAAACAGAAATCACTCATTATCATAATTGACGAATAAAAACGTACCTTTGCAGCAAGTTTAAATTAACGTCCAATGAGAGATACTCTAAAAACATATTTCGGATACGACAGTTTCCGTCCGCTACAAGAAGAAATCATCCGGCATATTCTAGATAAACAGGATGCACTGGTTCTAATGCCCACAGGTGGAGGAAAATCCATCTGTTATCAATTGCCCGCTTTGCTCAGCGAAGGTACTGCTATCGTGGTTTCTCCGCTTATCTCACTCATGAAAGATCAGGTGGAAGCGTTACAGGCAAACGGCATTGCCGCCGGAGCTCTGAATAGCAGTAATGACGAAACGGAAAATGCCAATTTACGGCGTTCCTGCGTTGCGGGGAAGCTGAAACTGCTTTATATTTCTCCTGAAAAGTTGTTGGCGGAAAAAGACTACCTGCTACGGGATATGAGCATTTCTCTATTTGCCATAGACGAAGCTCATTGTATCTCTCAATGGGGACACGATTTTCGTCCGGAGTATACACAAATGGGAGTCCTCCATCAACAATTCCCACAAGTGCCCATCATCGCTTTAACTGCCACTGCGGATAAAATCACCCGCGAAGATATCATCCGTCAGCTACATCTTATCCGACCGCGTACGTTTATTTCTTCTTTCGACCGCCCCAACATCAGCCTGACAGTCAAACGGGGATTTCAGACGAAAGAAAAAAATAAAGCCATCATAGAATTCATCCAACGCCATGGAAAAGAGAGCGGTATCATCTACTGCATGAGCCGTAACAAGACAGAAACTGTAGCCCAAATGCTGCTAAAGCAAGGTATCCGTTGTGGGGTCTATCATGCCGGTTTATCCGCACAGCAACGTGACGAGACACAAAATGATTTCATCAACGACCGCATTCAGGTAGTGTGTGCCACCATCGCTTTCGGTATGGGAATCGACAAATCAAATGTACGCTGGGTGATTCACTATAATCTGCCCAAAAGTATAGAAAGCTTTTATCAGGAAATCGGACGTGCCGGACGGGATGGCCTGCCCAGCGATACTGTATTGTTTTATTCATTAGGCGACCTGATACTACTGACCAAATTTGCATCGGAAAGTAGCCAACAAAAGATCAATCTCGAGAAACTTCAACGAATGCAACAATATGCGGAAGCTGACATCTGCCGGAGACGCATCTTATTGAGCTATTTCGGAGAGACAGCCACAGAGGACTGCGGAAATTGTGATGTCTGCAAGAATCCCCCCCAGCGTTTTGATGGGACAGTCATTGTACAAAAAGCACTAAGCGCCATTGCACGTGCGGAACAACAGATCGGGACAGGGCTTCTGATCGACATTCTGCGGGGAAGCTATTCGGCAGAGGTGACAGCGAAAGGGTACCAAGAACTCAAGACATTCGGTGTCGGACGTGATATTCCCCCTCGCGATTGGCAAGATTACCTTCTCCAGATGTTGCAACTCGGCTATTTTGAAATAGCTTATAACGAGAACAACCATCTGAAAATCACGCCCAGCGGAAGTGACATTCTTTTTGGGAGAGCAAAAGCCACATTGGCAGTTATCCGTCACGAAGAGACCGCTACACGAAAAGGGAAAAAGAAGAAAGTAGTGGTAGCCAAAGAACTTCCTTTCAGCCTGGCAGGCGGCGAAAGCGAAGATTTATTCGAAGCACTGCGCGGATTAAGAAAACAATTAGCTGACCAGGAAGGTCTGCCCGCCTATATTGTATTGTCGGACAAAGTATTACATCTGCTCAGCATTTCACGACCTACCACCATTGAAGATTTCGGATCTATCAGCGGTATCGGAGAATATAAGAAGAAAAAGTATGGTAAAGATTTCGTCAACCTAATCCGGCAGTTCACCTGACATCCGACTCCAAATCCAGTAAAGCCTTTTTTGTCGGCAGCCTACCCGCATAACCGGTCAAAGCACAGTTACCGCCAATCACACGATGACAGGGAATAAGTATTGAAATGGTTATCTACATTGTTTCAACTGCTCGTGTAAATCGGCAGGAGGTACTCCCAGCGAAATGGCTTTCTCAAAGTCCGATTTTGCCAATGCCTTTTTTTTCTGTACCAGATAGATATTTCCACGCAACAAATAAGCATCAGCCGACGAGGTATCCAACCGGATCGCTTCCTCCAAATCAACCAGCGCCAAATCTTCATGTTTCATGTCACGCTCCACATCGGCACGGGCTATATACAGTGTCGCATCCTCAGGATATTCCACAATCATCTTATTCAGAATGGCAAGAGCTTCACGGAACTTTCCTTCTTTCTGTTCCAGCGTAGCCAATCCCAGCCGACCGCTATAACTCTGCGGGTCAAGTTCCAATAAACGATTATAATCAATACGGGCAGCCGGATAATCCCTGCGGAGTACATAAATATACGCACGCATCAATAAGGCTTCCTTATTTTGCTTATCCCCGTCAAGCACCTGGCAATAATCAGTATAAGCGCGATCTGTCTTTCCCATTTCCATATAGATGGCGGCACGGTCCAACAAAATAGGAACTGCCAATGGAGCAAAGTTCAAGGCAAAAGAATAAGATTCGAGTGCCTTATCAAACTCTCCCAAACGACGTTGTACCAATCCCAGATTGGAAAAGAGCAACGCATTCTTCGCATTTTTCGGTTCCAGTTTCAAAGCACGAAGCAAAAGTTCTTCCGCTTGTGGAAGACTGTCTTTTTCGATACAGTCAATAGCCCTTTCGGACAATTGCTGATAAGTTTGCGCATACAAGGCAACCGGGAAACAGAAAAATAAAGCAATAATCGTTCTTACCATGGTTCAAGTCTTTTTAGTATTTATAAATCAAAATCAGTCCAACGGATATGCGTCAAATGCAAACAATTCCGTTGACAAATAACGCTCTCCCGTATCAGGTAACAACGCCACTATCTTTTTGTTTTTAAATTCCGGACGCTGTGCTAGTTGACGGGCTGCATACACAGCTGCTCCCGAAGAAATTCCGGTCAACAAGCCTTCCGTTGCCGATAGCTCACGTCCTGCACGAATCGCTTCATCATCAGGCACACCGATAACTTCGTCTATCATAGAAGCATCATAAAGTTTAGGAATAAAATTGGCTCCGATTCCCTGAATACGGTGTGGAGCCGCCTGTCCACCTTCCAATACAGGAGACGCAGCCGGTTCTACCGCTACGATATAAATATCGGGATTATGTTTCTTTAAAGCACGGGCTACACCGCAAACCGTTCCTCCGGTGCCGACTCCGGCAACAAAAACGTCTACTTCACCATCTGTATCCCGCCAGATTTCTTCTCCTGTCGTACGCTCATGCGCCGCTGCATTGGCTGGATTCTCAAATTGTTGCAGAATCACCGAACCGGGAATACTGTCTCGCAATTCCTCAGCCTTTGCAATGGAAGCCGCCATTCCGCCCAAGCCGTCTGTCAGAACGATTTCCGCACCGAGTGCTTTCAACAGGTTACGCCGTTCCAGACTCATCGTCTCAGGCATTGTCAATATCAGGTGATATCCTTTGATGGTAGCGACCATTGCCAATCCGACACCTGTATTTCCGCTTGTCGGTTCGATTATCGTTGCGCCGGGCTTCAATACCCCACGTGCCTCCGCATCTTCAATCATCGAAAGAGCCACCCTGTCTTTCACACTTCCCGCCGGATTAAAGGCCTCCAGTTTGGCAATAATATTTTGTTCCAGACCATACTTTCCACAATAACCGGAAAGCTCCATCAGAGGAGTATTCCCCACTAAATCTGTTAGTTTCTTCGCAATCTTAGCCATTTCATTACTTAATTTTTGTCACATACACGACAAAGATATGGAAAAAAAGAGATGTTTTATATTACATCATGAGAAAGATAACGAAAAGTATACTAACTTTGTATCCGTTCAATTATTTTAAGTTTACACATTATGAAAAAGAGAATTATCCAATTTCTCACGACATACTTTTTATTTGTCCTCTTGTTTGTTCTTCAAAAGCCGGTCTTCATGGTCTACTACCATGATTTATACGCCGATGTTTCTTTCGGTGATTATTTCAGTGTCATGTGGCACGGCTTACCTTTGGATTTATCACTCGCAGGTTACCTCACCGCCATTCCCGGCCTGATACTTATCGCTTCCGCCTGGACGGATTCGTCTATACTCCGCCGCATCCGGCAAGTCTATTTCGGATTGATAGCATTTGTCATGGCATGTATCTTTATTGTCGATCTCGGGCTATACGGTTTCTGGGGATTCCGTCTCGACGCCACCCCCATTTTCTATTTCTTCTCCTCACCCAAAGATGCTATCGCAAGCGTCAGTTTCTGGTTCGTTTTATTGGGAATATTAGCAATGTTGATCTATGCGGCTGTTTTATATTCTATCTTTTATATCGTACTGATCCGTGAAAGAAAACCTTTAAAGATACCCTATCGCCGGCAAAATGTCTCATTCGCGCTGTTATTGCTCACCGCCGCACTTTTCATCCCCATTCGTGGCGGGTTCACCGTGTCGACCATGAATCTGAGTAAAGTCTATTACAGTCAGGATCAGCGAATGAATCATGCCGCCATCAATCCGGCATTCAGTTTCATGTATTCTGCTACCCATCAGAATAATTTTGAGAAACAATATCGGTTCATGGACCCTCAAAAGGCCGACGAATTGTTTGCGGAAATGGTAGACAAACCTGCCGTAACCGCCGACAGCATTCCCCAATTATTAAATACACAACGCCCGAATATTATCTTTATTATTCTCGAAAGTTTCTCCACACATCTGATGGAAACTTTCGGCGGACATCCGAACGTAGCTGTCAATATGGATAAATTCGCCAAAGAAGGCATATTATTCAGCAATTTCTACGCCAGCAGCTTCCGTACCGATCGGGGGCTGGCTTCCATCATCAGTGGTTATCCCGGACAGCCAAGCACCAGTATTATGAAATATCCCGAAAAGACGGACAAACTTCCTTCTATTCCGCGAAGTTTGAGAAATGCGGGATACGGTCTGGAATATTATTACGGAGGGGACGCCGACTTTACGAATATGCGTTCTTATCTGGTATCCTCCGGCATTGAGAGAATTGTATGCGATAAGGATTTTCCTTTGTCCGAACGTACCGGAAAATGGGGAGCGCAGGACCATGTATTATTCCAACGTCTGATGAAAGACATCAAGGAGGAAAAACAGCAAGAGCCTTTTCTTAAACTCGTGCAAACCTCAAGCAGTCATGAACCTTTTGAAGTTCCGTTCCACAGACTGGACGATAAAATACTCAATGCCTTTGCCTATGCGGACAGTTGCGTGGGAGATTTCGTTGAACAATATAAGGAGACGCAGCTTTGGAAAAACACCCTATTTGTACTTGTTCCCGATCATCAGGGAGCTTATCCGTATCCGATAGAGAATCCACTGGACGGGCAGACCATCCCGTTAATCTTGCTTGGCGGAGCAATCAAAGAGCCTCGTGTAATAGATACGTATGCTTCACAAATTGACATTGCCGCCACCTTGCTCGCACAGCTGGGGCTGCCACACGACGACTTTACGTTCAGCAAAAACATACTGAACCCGTCATCTCCGCATTTCGGATATTTTACCCGACCGAACTTCTTCGGCATGGTTACTCCCGAAAACCAGTTGGTATACAACTTGGATGCAAATACCGTACAACTTGACGAAGGTACAGAGAAAGGTGCCAATCTGGAGAAAGGAAAAGCTTTCCTCCAAAAGCTCTACGATGACCTTGCCAAACGATAAAGCCGGAGAACAACTGAATAATCACAGTAAAAATATAAAAACAGAACCAGATGGTACATACTGACATCATCCAATATCTTTCGGAGATAGATACAAATGTCTTCCTATATTTCAATGGTATCCACTCTCCCTTTTGGGACTATTTCATGACTTCCTTTACAGGAAAAATAATTTGGGTACCGATGTACGCCAGCATCCTATACATATTACTAAGGAACTTCCATTGGAAAGCCGTTCTGTGTTATGTAGCCGCTATTGCACTTATCATCACCTTCGCCGACCAGATGTGCAGCAGTATCATCCGCCCGGTCGTGGCACGCCTGCGCCCTTCCAATCCGGAAAGTCCCATTGTGGATATGGTATATATCGTCAACAATTATCGTGGTGGAAGCTACGGTTTCCCATCGTGCCATGCAGCCAATTCATTCGGTCTTGCCATGTATGTGGTCTTCATGTTCCGCAAACGCTGGCTAAGCATTTTCATTATCGCATGGGCCCTCTTCAATTGTTACACACGCGTATATCTAGGGGTGCATTATCCGGGTGATTTGCTTGTCGGAGGAATTATCGGCGGATTCGGCGGATGGCTGTTCGCTACCATTGCCCATAAAGCAGCCATCTATCTGGAACCTTCCACCTGTATGAAGAGAAAAGAACTCAAACAATGGTCAATCACTATTTATGTAGGATTACTGACCGTACTCGGAATCATTATCTATTCCACTATTAAAAGCTAGTAGAACACAATAACACTATTTCAAACTGAAAAGTAAAAGCCTGACACCGTTTCCGATGCCAGGCTTTTACTTTTCATCCGGATTCATCAAGCTTTCTTGATATAATCAACAATCCACTGTCCTACTTCTTTCGTTCCGTACTTGTCACCACCGGCAACCTGGATTTCCGGTGTACGCACATTTGCATCCAAAGAAGCATCTACAGCTTTACGAATCAATGCACCCTCTTCTTTGCAATCGAAATACTCGAACAACATAGCCACAGAAAGGATCTGCGCCAACGGATTGGCAATATTCAGCCCTTTTGCCTGCGGCCATGAGCCGTGAATCGGTTCAAATACCGGAGTACTTTCACCCGTAGAGGCGGAAGGAAGCAACCCCATAGAGCCACTGATGACAGAACCTTCATCGGTCAGGATATCCCCGAAAGTATTTTCCGTTACCATCACGTCAAAGAATGCCGGTTCCTGAATCATCTTCATCGCAGCATTATCCACAAACATATAGTCGGTAGTTACTTCCGGATAGTTCGGAGCCATCTCCTGTGCAATCTGACGCCACAAACGAGACGAAGCAAGAACATTCGCTTTATCGACCACTGTCAGGTGCTTTCTGCGCTTCATTGCATACTCGAAAGCAACCTTCAGAATACGTTCTATTTCGGGACGGGTATAATAATTCGTATCGTATGCCTTGTCATTATCCTGGTATTTTTCACCGAAATACATACCTCCGGTCAGTTCACGGATACAAATAAAGTCCGCGTTCTCCACCAATTCCGCACGCAACGGAGACTTGTGAATCAGACATTTGAATGTTTGCACCGGACGGATATTGGCAAAAAGTCCTAGTTTCTTACGCATAGCCAGCAACCCTTGCTCCGGACGTACCTTGGCAGTAGGATCATTGTCAAACTTCGGATCACCTACGGCAGAGAATAAAACCGCATCCGCCTCTTTACAAACCTGATAGGTCTTTTCCGGGAACGGATCGCCTACTTTATCAATTGCATCCGCACCGCAAATCGCATATTCATAACTTACTTTGTGACCAAATTTCTCACAAACGGCACTCATCACCTCCACACCTTGTACAGAGATTTCCGGTCCGATACCGTCGCCCGCTAATACAGCTATTTTAAAATCCATATTATTTAGTTTATTACGTTAATCGTTAATTTTATCCTCTATGAGGTTCAACATCTTCATAGTGGC
>ENA-UERG01003012-UERG01003012.1-human-gut-metagenome-genome-assembly--contig:-NODE-3012-length-11196-cov-5.155859_pt1 | contig 11196 bp, 5 predicted proteins | sample MGYA00242954_ERZ507954 | MGnify/ENA primary metagenome ERZ507954 (study PRJEB26167, sample SAMN06115478) | human gut metagenome | host: Homo sapiens | place: China:Sichuan | collected 2015-01-21... | reverse complement strand
AGCACGGAATACGGCTACGCCAGAATCTGTACCACAAAAAAGAGGGTCAAAAAACCCCCTTAGTTGACGTTCTTGCGGTCAAGGGGCTTCCTTCAAGAAGCCCCTTGTAGGGTTCGGGGCAAAGCCCCGAGGTCTTCCCATCATTGCAGCATTTCCCACTTCGACATCGGCTGAAGCTCGTAAAGCTTCGCGTCGGGAGCGTCGGTCAGAGCGAAAGCGACCGCAAGACGAACGCGATCCTTTGCCTCAACGCGGATAACCAAACGCGAGAACGGGGTCTCACCGATCGGGAGCACCTCGAATTTCGAAGTCCCGCCACCGTAAATGCGGCAGAGAAGCGTCTTGCCGTCCCGCTCCAGAAGCAGATAACGACCGCCGTTCCGAACGACCGTTGCCTCCGTGCAGGCGCTCCAGACAACAACCCCCGCATCAGCCAACTGCATCTCGTCCTGTATCACTGCAACCGAACGGTGCGCGTAGAGCAATGCGCCGCGCTTGGCGCGCAGGAGCTTGTCCGAAATGCCGCCGAGATCGACCGCCGCAAACGCGCGGTCAGGCGCACTCTTCGCCTCGGTGATCGCCGCCACCGCCTGCAGGTTCTGATCCGGGTACGGCGCGTCCTGCGGGTCAACCGTTACCGTGTTCTGCCACTCCGCGCGACGGCGAAGCGCCGGGTCGGCAATCGCGTTCCCGCAAGCGGAGAGAAACCGCACGCCGCCCATTTCCAGACAAAAACTGCCCGCGTCAAGCGCACCGCCAACCTCGTGGTTGCTCCCGCCGTGCAGACCGACAAAGCAAGCGTCCTCGCCCCACGCCGAACGCAGGGTCACGATTCCCGCGCGCCGCCGAACCGAATCCAGCGGCAGAACGGGGCTCTCGGTCATACCGAGCGGACGGTAGAATACCAAGTCGTAGGGGCTGACCGTCTTTTTGCCCGAGAGCAGATCCTGACGGCGCAACCACGCAAACGCCTCGTTTCCGTAGGTCAGACTGAACCAACCGAACACCGACGTGTCCAGCATACCCGCCTTCGCGCCGCAGAGATTCCACATCCCGTTCTTCGTCTCCAGATTCTGCCCGAAGAGCGCGGTCTGCGAAAATCCCGGAGCAGAAGCAAAGCCGTAATCCGTTCCGCAGGCACTGCGGAGCATCGCAATCGTCAGGGCAAGCGCGCGCGTCGCCTTCTCCCAAGCGGCAATTCCCTCCGGATATCCGCCGTCGGGCGCATACGCCGCGAAACAGGAAATAAGGCTCGAACCGCCGAAGCGGAACACGCGGTAGGAAGTCTCGGGATATGCCTCGGCAAGTGCCAGAGCCAGAGCCACCAACGCGCAAAGATTCTCCGCCGACTCCGAAGTTCCCGCATGCCACATTCTGCCCGTCCCGCGCAGACAATCCACGCCCGGGCGCAGAGCAAAGCGGAGCATTGCGCGCTCAAGCGGCGCTTTCTGCGCTTCGGTCCATGTCTGACGGCACCAGTCGTAACCGATTGCACAGGCATAACCGACCGCCAACGCGTCGTGAACCGACTTCTCCGCGCCCCAACCGTCAAGGCGCGCCAACGCGTTCATCTCGCCCAGAACCCGCAGAGCGTAGCTCCGCTCCCCCGTCACGCGGTAAAGCGCCGACCACGCGATGATGTTCTCGCAGGTCGCCCACGCGGTGTCCCCGCTCGGCGCGCCCCTGTAGGCTTCGGTCTGCTTGCCGTACTTCTTTTTGATCAGATCCATCAGTCGGCGTTCCTCGCCCGGCTTTTTTGCCGCGCGGCGCAGAGCGAACCACTCGTCGTGCGTCAGAAGCAGACGGCAACGGTCGGCATTCGGAATCTTGCGGCGCAGATCCTCCACCACCCGCTCGGCGGTTGGCTGTACGAAGGTAATCTCCGCGTTCAGCTGCCACAACAGCCCCGCATCGCGCGCCGCATCAAACACGTTGCGGCGGTTGGAGAGAATCACAAGCCCCAACGGGGACGTAAAAATCTGCCGCCAACGGAAGAAATCCATCACATACTGCGCAGGGAAGAAGAGCGTTCCGCCCGCGATTTTCGGCAGGAAACCGAGGCGGTTCTTCTCGCCGTCCACGGTGTACGCCTCGCTGTCACCCGAGAAGGCATACTTTTTGCGGCGATAGGTAAAGGACAGCGTGTTCGCCTTGTTGTCCACCACCGCGCGGTGCGCGATCGCCGCGGCAATCGGCGCCATCGGAAGCCAGAGCACGCCGTCCGCTTCAAACGGACGCGCCGCGGGATCTGCATCGGGCGCAATGGGAAGCCGCTTGCGATCCACCACCGCGTAAGCCGCCGTGCGCGAGAACATCGCCGCGCCCTTCAGCTCGGGCATTTTTACATAAATCTGCGGCGCAAGGTTCTCCCACAGATAGAAGTTATCAAAGCAAAGCGTTGTCGCGGTGCTGTTTGCCTGCCCGCCGACCGCGCAGTCCATCACGATTCCCGTGATGTGATTCCAGCCTGCGGGAGACTTGCGCGCGGCAAGCGTGGGCAGTTCCACGCGGTAATCGTTCCAACCGTTGCGTGTGATGGGAAGCAGACAGCTGTAGCCGCTCTCGCCACCCGCCGCTTCGTCGCTTTCAAACCGCAGGGCAAAGCTGCCGCCCGCTCCCTGCACGGCAAACGCCGAGAAGGTCAGGTAACGGTAGCCCGAAAGGTCGCTCATCTCAAGCGGAATGCGCACCCGCGCAGTCTGCGCAAAGCGCCACGCCGCAGTCAGGTGGGCGTTTTTTTTATGCCCCAGATCGGGCTTCATGCCGCTCGCCTCGATCCAATCGTAGCCGTTCATGTCGAGGAAGCAGACCGCCTCGCTGTACTCCGGCTGTTCAATACAGCTTCTCAGATTCTTTTTCATACGGTTTCATTCCTTTCTATCATGTGCCGAACAGGTCGGTCAGGTAAGTCGCAATTACGTCCGCCTCGTGCGCGTAGCCGTCGGAACTCAGATGCGCGGCATCCGCAAAATCCGCAGTCGGGTCTACCGAGAGGTAGTTGGGGAGCAACCGGATCTTTTCGCTCTCCCTGCCGTCAAACACGGTGGAAAGCCGCTTCAGATACGCCGCAGACTGCCGCGCAACGACATTGTCCGCATAGGCGGTCGCAGTTCCGCCCATGTAATATTCGGTCAGCACCAGAACCGCAATGTTCGGATCATACGCATGGATCGACGCGACAATCGCGTTCAGATACTCGGTCGAGCGCACGGAATACCTGTCATTCATGCCGAGATTCAGAATCACAAAATCGGGGCGGCATTCGGGATGGTTACTCATGTAGTAAGCAAAATCAAAGCGCTTGATTTCGGGGGCGGGATTGTAAAAGGGATTCGTGTTCTTCCCGATGCGCTCCGTCAGCAGAAAGTTCGCCGCGCTCCAACCGCCGAACCCCTCGCACTTCACTTTGTCCGCGTTGATCTGCGTTCCCAGCCATTCCACGCCCGGGAGACGCGTTGTCAGCGCCTTCGGCAGGCTTGCGGGGATTCCCGTGCCGGGGTTGATTCGACTGTCCCCGATGAGAAGCCCCTTCTTTCCCGTCAGCGTTTTCTCCGCCGCCACCGTTACGGCAACCTGCTTTGCATCCAGAAGCTGAATGCCGACCGCCATCGGGCGATACAACGTCACATTCAGCGTGTAAGTGCCCGCAGTCTCCGCGCTCAGTGTAAAGATTCCGTCCTTCACGGTGACCGTCAGCCCCTCGCCCTCCATGGCAAGGAAACAGCTGTCATCGCCCCACGGGACGATCTCCGTTCCGACCAAGCGCATGGACTTGCCCGCAAGCAACGTCAGCTTCTCGGGGAGGTTCATCCCCTCCGCGCCCGTGACGATGACATGCTTCGGCAGAAAGAACTTGCTTCTCGCATACCCGATCTGCCCGTCCGGGAACAGGAACATCGCGAATTCGTCTCCCTCGGTTACCTCTCCCCTGCCGATGCAAAGGAATTCCTTTCCCGCCGAGTAGCTTGTCAGCACATTTGAGGTGCTTTCGGTATCCGGCGTGCTCCGCAACTTCAGCGCGGGGTTCTCCCAGTTCAGCGTCACGATTTCGAACCGCGGACGCATATTATACTGCTCCACGCTTTCCGAAAGAAAGCCGTCCTCGGGAATCACACCCGCATCCAGCGTCGTCTTGCCATCCGAGAGCAAAACCGTCAGATGCCCTTTTTCGTTGAGGTAGCAGTCCCCGACCGACAGCTTGTTGCCGTCCGCATCTTTTATCAGACCCTTTTGCAACTCCCGCAACCATTCGGTCAATGTTCCCGCGTAACCTGCCGCCTGCGCCCGTGTAAAATCGTTCTCCTCGGTCGGCGAAATGCTGCCGCCGATTGTTCCCGCGTCTACCTGCGTTCCGTCCGTCAGCGTGACCAACAGGTGTCCGTTTTCGTCAATGCGCACGCTGCGGATGCCAACGCCGTCCCGTCCGTTCTCGCCGTCCTGTCCGTTTTTGCCGTCCGCGCCATTGTTTCCGTCTTTCCCGTCCGCGCCGTCCTTGCCGTTCTCGCCGAACGCCAACGACAGAAGCCATTCCTTCTCGCTCCCGCGGAAGCCGTTCTCCACGGCGATCTCGTAAGCGCTCTTGCCGTCCCTGCCGCCGAGCGACGCAAGCCACTCGGTCACACTGCCCGTAAAGCCGTTTTCCACGGCAAGATCGTAAGCGCTCTTGCCGTTTGCCCCGTCCTTGCCGTCAAGCCCCTTGATCAGCCATATGCCGCCTTTTGCGAGATTGAGCGTCAGCAGAACCGCAAGCAACACACCGACCGTCAGAAGCGCCATCAATAAACCGCTATTCCGTTTCATATCCTCTTTCCGCCGACCGAGACGACAAACCGCAGGAATGCTTCTCTCCCCTCGTCGGTACACTGATAAACGCCTGCGTCCTCCAGAACGCCCTCAAAGGTACGTCCGATTTCCTGCCGCAGGATGCCCTCTGCGTTCTCCTTGGTAAAATTGTAGTTTGCCGCAAACCGACCGACCCACTCCGCGTGCTTGGCAACGCGCTCGTCGGCAGCGGGGTCTTTCCCTTCGGCAAGCAGCCCCGCAAGGACGCTCATTTCGTCCTTCAGTCGCGCGGGCAGAACCGCAAGTCCCATGACCTCAATCAGCCCGATATTTTCCTTCTTGATGTTATGCTTGTCCGCGTGCGGGTGATACAGCCCCAACGGATGCTCCGGCGTGGTCAGGTTGTTGCGCAGAACCAGATCCAGTTCGTAATCGCTCCCGCGGCGGCGCGCAATCGGCGTAACGGTGTTATGCTTCTCGCCGTCGGTCTCCGCCAGCACCGTCGCGGCGGGATCGCTGTAGGCTCTCCATGCGGAGAGAATCCGGTCGGCAAGGTCGGTCAGCCGGTCGCGGTCCGCTCCGCACAAACGGATCACCGACATGGGCCAGTTGACGATGCCCGCACGGATTCCTTCAAAGCCCGCAAACGTCAGGGGAATTCCGATCTCCGCGCGCTCCATTGCAAAGGTATAGTGCCCGCCCTGCATATGGTCGTGCGTGAGGATAGACCCGCCGACGATGGGCAGATCGGCGTTTGAGCCGAGGAAGTAATGCGGCAGATAGGTGATGAAGTCCAGCTGTTTGACAAAGGTACTGCGGTCGATCTTCATCGGGGTATGCTCACCCGAGAGGACGATGCAATGCTCGTTATAGTAGACATACGGCGAATACTGGAGATACCACTGCTTGCCGTCCAGCGTCAGCGGAATCAGACGATGTGAAGCGCGCGCGGCTTGCGTGAGACTGCCCGCAAAGCCCTCGTTCTCGCGGCAGAGCGCACATTTGGGGTAGCCCGTCTGCTTTTGCAGCTTTGCCGCCGCAATCGCTTTGGGATCTTTTTCGGGCTTGGAGAGGTTGACGGTGATATCAAGCGTGCCGTACTTGCCCGCATAGGTCCACTTGAGGTCGCGCCTGACCCGATAGGTGCGGATGTAATCCGAGTTGCAGGCAAGGCTGTAGTACCAATCGGTTGCTGCCTCGGGCGACTGTGCATAGCGGCGGTTGAATTCATCGATGACCTTGCTCGGAAGCGGGGTCAGAACGCCCATCAGCTCGGTATCGAACAGGTCGCGCCCGGTCACGCCGTTATCGGGGATGACCCCGTTTGCCACGGCGTAGTCGCAAAGTTCCCCGAGCATCTCTTCAAGCGGGCGCTCCTTCGGCTCTCCCGCATTCTCAAAGGCACTGATCTTCAGCTTCTCCATCAATCGGTTTTCAAAATAAACGCGGTCGCGCGCATCCGCAAGTCCGCACGTCTCCGCATATGCGATCAGGTCTCTGACCGTTTGGCAAATCGAATGTTCCATTTTCTCTTTTTTCTCCGTTCGTCCCGCAGTGGGAAAATCAATCTACTTATACAGTATATATTATATCATGTTTCCCCCGTTTTGTAAATGCCTTTTCGCACTTTTTTTGCGGGAAAATGCGGGAAAGGTCGCGGGGCTTTGCACCGCACCCCACGCAGAGACTTCTTGAAAGAAGCCCATGAGAACCCAAGAACTTTCCCAAAAAGGGCAGAATTTTCACTTTGCGACATCCCTGCCCTTTGGGGGCTTGATTTTTGGGGAGCGTGCTTTCAGGGAGTCCCCGAACGGGAAACGGAACAAAGTCCTTCCGGCTCTCTGCATTCTCGCGCAAAGAGGATGCGCCGGGTTCGCACGCCCTTTGCTTTGAAAGTTCCTGACGTGTCCTCCTGCCCATCGAAAATCGGTTTTCGTATTCAATTTCGAAAAACAGGCTATTTATAGCCCGATTATACCATATATAGCCCATCTCCCCGATTAAAAAGCGGTAAAATGAGAAAAATGCTGTTATGAGGTGAGAAAATGGATACCTGCACAACCGTAAAAAACCGCCTGCTTTTGCTGTGCGAGGAAAAAGGGATGTCGGTTCACAAGTTGGCAATGGAATCTGCCGTGCCGCCATCGACGATTAAGAACATTCTGTACGGCAAGAGTCGGAATCCGGGAATCGTGACCATCAAGATGCTCTGCGACGGACTCGGGGTCAGCCTGCCCGACTTTTTCGCCACCCCCGAATTCGCCGAATTGGAGCAGGAGATTCGGTGATTCTGTCGGCTCTACCCATAAGAGGGCGGGGGGGATCAATCTGCTCTCGCCACTATCCTGAAATCAAAAGCCGACACCTTTCGGTGTCGGCTTTCTTATCGCACATATTATGTTTCTGCAGGCGGAGTTCCCCTTGTCAGCAGAACCTTGTCGCGGAGTCGGATCACGACATACAGATTGTTGGATATCTGATTCTCCCCGTCGGTTTTGTAGTAAATCTCGTAGTTCATCCCGCATTTCTCACAGGAAAACTTCTCAAGCTTACAGCCGCCGAAGTACTTGCTGTCAACGGTTTCCGGTTCTGCATCTTTGCAAGTCGTCATACTGCTGATCTCGAACGCCTCCCCGCAGGCGCATTCGGTAATGGGGAACTGCCCGAATCCGCAAAATGCGGAATTGACATAGTACCAATGCCATGTCTTATGCTCATAGCAGACCTTTGGAGAATCGTAATCCGCAACCGTGCCGCAATACGAGCAATAGTTCCAGTACAGCATCCCATCCTCGCAGGTTTGGGACCCCGGGAGCAGCGCGCCGTAGCCGTTATTGTTGGGACTGCTCTCGCAATCCGTGTGGCTCGGGAGAATGGCGATATACGCCTCCCATTTCTCGGGCATTTCGGATTCAGCCCACGACAGCTTATAGGTCTGTCCCGCCTTCAGGAAAAGCTGAATTCTTCCGTTCGGATCGTAGTCCTTCTGCACGAAATGGTCGCCCTGCTTCTCGGAAACTTCAATCTTTTTGTTGACCAACAGCCGGAACGTATAAGTACCGCTCACTGCAGGCGTAAAGACATACCTCCAATCGGTGCGCCCCTCGGGATGGATTGCCTGAGCGATTTCGGTATCCGCATGCTCTCCGCATTGCTTGCAGGTTGTGCGGAGAGTCAGACCGCTTGCCGTTTCGATCATCTCAAACGAACCGAAGGTATGTTTCGGCGATACGGCAGTGCCCCCGCCGCTGTACAGTTCTTTTTCGCCCAAAGTGATCCGAACCGTTCTTACGGTGCTCTTCCTGCATCCGTCCTCCGTTACGGTCACCGTTCCCACAAGCTTCAGACCGCAATGCGGGCATTCATACCGGGAGGTTGTGGTATTTCCGTCCTCGACGCCACCCACAGGGGCAAGGTCACCGGTAACCGGATCGCACCAATAACCGCAGGCGCATCCCCGGACTTTGACCGCCCCGACATGGCTCTCACATACGCCCTCTGCATTGCCCAGCACGAACAGATCATACACACCGTGGCCGGTTCTCTCCTCCCAATCCAAAATGACCTCATTGCACACACTGCAAACCTTACGCACCCGATATCCTTCTGAGCAGGAGGTTCCCATCAACTCAAATTGATCCTTTTCCTTGTGCGTTGTGAAGCGGCTTTGATACACAATGAGATAGACTTCCTCGCCGTTTCGATTGATATAGTGCTCCTCGGAGATCGCGACCATATGGCAGGGGTCGATCTGCTCATTCTTCTCAACGTACAGAACCTTTGCGCCGCACAGCGAGCAGGTTTTGGATTTGCGGGTGTCATCGTCCCATACGAAATCGCACTCCAACTGCGCTTGTTGATGCAGGATTTTCCCGCAGGCAGCGCAATACCCCTCGCGGAAACTGCCTTGACAGAAGCCCAACTCCTTTCCGTCAACCGACCGATCCTCCCGCTTATGATCTTCCATATAATAGGCTTTTGCAAGTCCGCACGTCGGGCAATAGGTGGTTTGGTAATAGCCGTCCCCGCAATCGCCCTCCAGGTCATACACAACCTTCATATGCTCATTGTCGTTGTGCTTATCCACCACCTCATCCGAGCGGAATTCAAGAACCGCCTTGCCGTTCTTGAGGATTTGGTACTTCACATAGTTTCTCACAGTGCACCCGAACTCGTCGAATTGCTCCGTCCACGCTTCCCGAATGAACTTCAGGCCGCACGCGCTGCAAGACCCGGTCCATGTTTTGTGAACAAGCCCGTTCTTGTCGGTCGTTTCTGTGGGCGTGGTACTCCAGACAAGCGTGCCGTGATCCTCACAGTCAAAGCGCCAATAATCGGAATAAAGATCGCCGCATCTCATGCAACGCCATCCGCCGACATATCCGCCGCACCCGTAATCGATCAATTCGATTCCGACATCTACCATGTCATGCCCATACTTTTGCAGGGTTTGCGTTTCGCCGCACTCCTTGCAGGTCAGCGTTACGGTATAGGAACTGTCACCGCACGCCCTATCGGGTGTGTCGCTTTCGTAAGTAGCGTTCTTCGTGTCCCAATCATGGGTGGTATTGGCATCCGCCATGTTCCGATACGAAATCAGCTCCCGACCGCCGTAAATGACACGGTACAGTTCATATCCGATATAGCCGCAACTGCCGTTGTTACCTTGCCGGATCTTCCATGCGTCCACAATGATCTGCAGCCCGCACTCCGAGCAGGTGTCGGTCGTGACCGTGTGCACCACGCCATCCCCGTCGGTAAACATCCGGGAAGTCTCCTTCATTTGGCAATTGTTCTCCCGCACATCATATTCCGGATTGAAATAATCGACCTCTCCGCAAGCCGCGCAACGCTGCACGGAAATCTGCGTATCGCAACCGCCGAGCGCTTTGATTTCAACGGTATCAGACATCACGATATGATCGTACCGATAGGAATAGAACGACAGGTTGCAGGTTGCGCACCGATAAGTGATCTTTGCGCCGTCCTCCCGACATCCACCGTCGCCGAGTGCCTCGAAGGTCGGGATAAAGTTATGAGACTTCTGCGCTTTTACGCCTGTCATCGACAGAAGCATCCTGTTCCCACGGTAGATTCGTTCCGCCGTGAAGAAACTCTCCTCGCAACCGTTCTTTTCGATCCAGGTGTCAAATTCTTTGGTCAGTCCGCAATCGGGACAAATACCGCGGTTGATCGTGTGCTTCACGCCGTTTGCGTCGGTCTCCTCTGTCTCGGTCAACCCGTGCACGAAATCAAACTTGCAGGTCGGCTTGAGCGCGAGCTTCTTTGTAATCTCGCCGCAGTGCCTGCATTTCAGCACCGCCAGTGTGCCGCCGCAGAAGCCGTCCGCAGAATCAAGCTTGATTTCCTCGCGCACATCAAAATGATCGCGGTGCTCATAGGTCAACACAGCTTGGTCGAGCAAAACCTTGTCATCCTTTTTCAGCGTGATGACATAGCGCGCGCGGGACAGGCAGCCCTCTTCGCTGAACTGCATGGTGATCCCGATGTTCAACCCGCATTTTTCGCAGGTGACCTCACCGTGCACCTCGCCGCTTTCGGCTTCGGTTTCCGGGAATGCCGCGTTCCAGACATCACTGTCGATGGGGCAGTTCAGACTGTCAAAGAAATCATCGTCCGTTTCCGCCACAGCCCCGCAATCGCAGATTCTGTAAGTAAACACCGACGCGCACAGCCCCTGCTTATGCAGATCCAACGTCTTGGTGTGCAATGTCTTATGATCGCACCCGACGTGCCCGCAAACCGTGCAGATTCCGTTCTCGTATTGGTGCGACGCACGTTCGCCGTAGGTAAACGTGTCATCCTCGCTCGCGCTGACCGCACCGCAGGCGCAGGACTTGTAATAAACCGCCGCCCCCGTGCAGGTCGCCGCGCTTTTCAGCGTTTCGTCCGCAATGCGCTCGACATCGTAGGTGTGCGCGGTTTTCTCAATCGCTTCCGTTTCCACCTCGGTACAGCCCGAGCAGGTGCGCATCCGCTTGCCCTCTTCGGAGCAGGTCGGTTCTTTCTCTACCGTCCATTCGCCCCATTCGTGCACATGTCCTTTCTTTTTGCACGCAGACAGCCCCATCACGCAAAGCAACGCCGCCACCGCACACAAAATACTGACCAACCATCCTCTCCTGTTTCTCATGGTTTCCTCCTGTTTTTTCGGTTGTTCGTTTTTTCTCCCTGTTTTTTCGCCGGACAATCCCGCTGCATCAATCGCGATCCCCTTGCCCCTTGATTTGTTTATAATAGTATATCATACCATGAATTTTTTGTCAACACTTCCGTTATTTTTTTTCAAGAAAAAAAGACCCCGGGACGTTCCCCCCTTTTTATATTTTTCAAAATGGATTAAAAAGGGTAGAAGATTTGCATATATATTGGCTTTTGGTCTATTGATTGTAT
>ENA-UERG01003004-UERG01003004.1-human-gut-metagenome-genome-assembly--contig:-NODE-3004-length-11220-cov-5.567262_pt1 | contig 11220 bp, 9 predicted proteins | sample MGYA00242954_ERZ507954 | MGnify/ENA primary metagenome ERZ507954 (study PRJEB26167, sample SAMN06115478) | human gut metagenome | host: Homo sapiens | place: China:Sichuan | collected 2015-01-21... | reverse complement strand
AAAAGATGATTTTCGGTATTGTGCGGGTCGGTGAAAAATCCCTGACCTATGGAGGAAAAAATTTGCAGGAAGTGAAATCTGATTTCATTCAAAAAATCGAACAAGAAACTGCGTCAAGGGATAATAAAATAACAAATTCAGAAATTTAGAAATTGAAACCGATTGATTAAAAGAATTATTACGGTTTCAAAAGTGACAAAGGTTACAGTGGTTCGGTCTGACTTCTGTAACCTTTGTCACTTTTGTAATTCTGCTAACCGATAGAGGTGCCCCTAATTCACTTCCAACTTCCCTGATCTTTTGAAATCAGGGAAGTTTTGTTTATAACCGGAAACCGGTTCCGTAAACCGTTTTTATCCACAAAGCAAAAAGACGGTCTGTGAGAGAATACGTCTTATTGATTTCTGTGATAAAATCTTTATCCAGCAACTTCTTTATAGCCGATTGTACAGCACTGGCCGAAGCCAGCCGATGACGTTTAATAAAAGCAGAAGAAGTGACTTGACGGGCTTCTCCATCTTTTGCAATGGCGTACAACACTTCTTTCTGACGTTCCGGTATATTGGAAAGGATTTCCCGGAATATGGTGTCGTTGTCACTTAGTAGCCTATCGATACTTTGTTGAAGAATACTAATCGTACACTCCTTATTGTTTTCAGTATCTGCAAAACCTTCATTAAAAGTTTTTTGAATATAATAAGTATGCCCCTGAAACAAAGCGTATACCCGTTTGGCCGTGTCCTCGGAAATAGATTTTCCGAATTTATTGAAATTACCGACAATGAAGGGAATATATTTCTCGTCGGGGATAGCACTTAGTTCGAGCATATCTGCACTATGGTAAAATGGACGTGAAGCAGATACGAACATATTTTGCATCATATGCCGTTCACTTCCTGCAAAAATGAAATGGCAATTATTTATTTTTTGAATATGTGTCCGCAACAAAGCCTCGATATTCTTTTCCGGATATTTAGCGATCTGCTGAAATTCGTCGATGGCAATAATACAGGGTTTATCGGCTTTGGCAAGATAAACGAAAATTTCATCCAACGTATATTCGGGTCGGTCGATATCCCCTAACTCCAAACTAAAAGTCGGGGTATTCGACAGCGGATCGAAACCGAATTTCCCGCTAATTGATTTCAGCGTCTGCATAAAAAGTTGAGTCATTCTTTTACTCCGGGGCAGCAACGTTTCATAAATCTCTTTCCCCAGCGTATAAGTAAACTCCCTCAGACTGGAAGTATGTAAGATGTCGATGAAAAAAGTGTAATACGTTTTTTTCCATTCTGGTTTTTCATAACAAAACTGAATTAATCCCGTCTTTCCCATCCTTCTCGGGGAAATAATCACCAAATTATTCCCGTTATCCAACGACCGGATCAAACGGGCCGATTCTTCTTCCCGATCACAAAAATAGGCCGGATCGATTTTCCCCGTCACAATAAAAGGGTTCACTATTTTCCTCATAACTCCATTTTTATACAAATATAATTATATTATCCGAATTATGCAAATCACATAATATTCTATGTAAAAATTGCATTCCAATCGTTTTTTATCTCATATTAAACAAAACTCCCTGATCCGATAACAGATCAGGGAGTTTTGTTTAATATCCTATATGTAATGGGAACTGGTTTAATTAAATTCTGATTTAATTGAACTCTTTTTATTGGCATTTTGGAGGTACCTTCATCTAAAATAGTCGTTAATAATTCTCGTTTAAAATCTGATAACAATGAAAGCATGCTTTATGGGATTGGGTTATATAGGCCTGCCTACAGCTATAATTGCTGCTAAACACGGTATAGAAGTGATTGGGGTAGACATTAATCCCCAAGTTGTAGAGATGACTAATCAAGGGAAATTACATATCGTAGAGCCTGGCTTGGAAGCTTATCTGGAGGAAGTGATCTCTTCCGGCCAGATGAAAGCTGCTGTGAAGCCGGAGATCAGCGAGGCTTACTTTATGGTTGTGCCTACTCCTTTTAAAGGGAATCATGAACCGGATATATCCTATGTCGAGGCTGCTACTCGTGTTGTTATCCCTTTTTTGAAAGTGGGAGATTTATTTGTTATAGAGTCGACTTCTCCGATAGGAACGACGGAAATGATGACAAAACTTATTTTTGATGAGCGTCCTGAATTGGAAGGGAATATTTATATTGCTTACTGTCCGGAGCGTGTTTTGCCTGGAAATGTAATATATGAACTGGTGCATAATGATCGGGTAATTGGTGGTATAAATCCTGAATCTACTGAAAAGGCAATTGCATTCTACAGTCAATTTGTACAGGGAAAATTGCATCGAACAAATAGTCGTACGGCCGAAATGTGTAAATTAACGGAGAATTCTTCCCGGGATGTACAAATTGCTTTTGCAAATGAATTGTCATTGATTTGTGACAAAGCTGGGATTAACGTATGGGAATTAATTGAGTTGGCGAATAAACATCCGCGTGTCAACATTCTACAGCCGGGATGTGGAGTGGGGGGCCATTGCATAGCTGTCGATCCTTATTTTATTACGGCGGATTTTCCGATGGAATCCCAGATTATATCTAAAGCTCGTGAGATTAATAACTATAAATCGTTTTGGTGTGCAGAAAAAGTACAAAACGAGATGTTGAAGTTTGAATTGGTTCATCATCGTCAACCGATTGTCGCAATGATGGGACTTGCCTTCAAACCCAATATCGATGATCTTCGTGAATCTCCAGCGAAATATATTACGACAAAAGTATTGCAGAGCTGTAATAACGCCGATATTTTAGTGGTGGAGCCCAATGTGTCTGAACATAAAGTGTTTAAGCTGGCGGACTATGCTGAAGCTTATGAGAAGGCAGATATTGTGGTATTTTTGGTAGCACATAAAGAGTTTAAGACACTTCCTTATCGGGATGATAAAGTAATATTGGATTTTTGTGGTATTTACAAGAAGAATTGATCCGGTTGTGAAAAAAGTAATGCTTGTTTTCGGGACTCGTCCTGAAGCCATTAAAATGGCACCGCTGGTAAAAGAATTCCAGAAATATCCTGAGCAATTCCAGACTATTGTATGTGTAACAGGGCAGCATCGTGAGATGTTGGATCAGGTACTTCAGTTATTTGAGATTGTTCCTGATTATGACTTGAATATTATGAAACAAGGTCAGGATTTGTATGATGTTACTGCCCGGGTGTTGACGGGGATGCGGGATGTATTGAAAGGAACGCAGCCTGATATAGTTCTTGTACATGGGGATACCACTACCTCGACTTCGGCAGCTTTGGCTGCATTCTATCAGCAAATTCCGGTAGGACATGTAGAGGCGGGTTTGCGTACACATAATATATACAGTCCCTGGCCGGAAGAAATGAATCGGTTGATTACCGGTCGTATTGCCAGCTACCATTTCTCTCCCACACCACTGAGCCGTCAGAATTTATTGGACGAAGGGATAAAAGAAGAAGCGATTACAGTGACCGGTAATACGGTGATCGATGCTTTATATATGGTTGTGGACAAAATCAAACATGATAAGTCTTTGGATATACAGCTGGAAGTTTCTCTGAAAAAAGCCGGATATAATGTGAAACGTTTGAATGAGGATCGGAGTCTTGTTTTAATTACAGGACACCGTCGGGAGAATTTTGGGAATGGATTCATTCACATGTGTCAAGCTATTAAAACTTTAACCGAAAAATATCCTCAGGTGGATTTCGTTTATCCGATGCATCTGAATCCCAATGTGCGGCAACCAATCTATGAAGTCTTCGGTGCTGCCCGACTGTCCAATATGTTTTTTATCGAACCTTTGGAATATCTTTCTTTTATCTATCTGATGGAGAAAAGTACAATTGTATTGACAGACAGCGGTGGTATTCAGGAAGAAGCTCCGGGATTGGGTAAGCCTGTGTTAGTTATGCGCAATACAACTGAACGACCGGAGGCTTTGGAGGCGGGGACGGTTAAATTGGTTGGCACAGATTATCATAAAATAGTCAATGAGGTTTCTGCTTTATTAGATGAACCGGAATATTATGATCGGATGAGCAAAGCTGACGGGGAAGCATGTAAAAGAATAATAAATACAATCCAATATGTTTAAAAATAAAGTGTTGATGATTACCGGAGGAACCGGTTCGTTTGGTAATGCTGTTTTGAAACATTTTTTAAATTCGGATTTAAAAGAAATCCGGATTTTTAGCCGTGATGAGAAGAAACAGGAAGATATGCGTATCGAATATAAAAATGATAGGTTGAATTTTATCATTGGTAATGTCCGGGACTTTGATTCGATCAATAATGCCATGTTAGGTGTGGATTATGTTTTTCATGCGGCAGCTTTAAAACAGGTGCCTTCTTGTGAATTTTATCCTATGCAGGCGATACGGACCAATTTATATGGAGCGGAAAATGTATTGGAGGCTGCTGCCAGGAATAATGTGAAGAAGGTGGTGGTTTTAAGTACTGATAAAGCAGCTTATCCAATTAATGCTATGGGAATGACAAAGGCTCTGATGGAGAAACTGGCAGTTTCTAAAGCACGGGATTCCAGGGTGATGCAAAATGGAGGGGTGATTTGTGCTACTCGTTATGGCAATGTGATGTGTTCCAGGGGCTCTATTATTCCTTTATTTATTAAGCAGATCAAAGAGGGTGTGCCTATGACGGTAACGATTCCTGAGATGACCCGTTTTATGATGTCTTTGGATGATGCGGTTAATTTGGTGTTATACGCATTTGAACATGCGGAACCAGGAGATTTGTTTGTCCAGAAAGCACCTGCGGCTACAATAATCGATTTGGCAACAGCTGTCCGTGAATTGTTTCATGCCAATAATGAAATAAAAATAATCGGTGCCCGGCATGGTGAGAAGATGTATGAGACACTGTGTACCAAGGAAGAGATGTCCAAAGCTTTCGATTTGGGTGATTTTTATCGTGTCCCTGCGGATTTCAGGGATTTGAATTATACAAAATATATACAAAAGGATGGTCCGAAATTGATTGAAGATGAGTATAATTCCGCCAATACGAGGAGATTATCAGTCGATGAGTTAAAACAGTTGTTGTTATCCCTGGATTATGTCCGGGATGAATTAAAAAATTACTGAAAAGGATTATGATGATTCCATTAGTTAAACCGTATATTCCCGAGCGTGAAGTTTTGATGCCTGAATTGGAGAAAATCCTTTACAGTGGTTATATCGCAGAGGGAGAGGCTGTATATCAATTTGAAGCTCAGTTTAGTAAATTTATAGGGAATCCTTTTTCGCTGGCAGTTCATGCGGGGACAGATGCGCTTCATCTGGCTTTGTTACTGGCCGGAGTGAAGCCCGGAGATGAAGTTATCAGTACGGCGATGACAGCAGAACCAACGAATACGGCGATTGCCATGACCGGAGCCAGGGTTGTTTGGGGGGATGTGAATCCGCGGAATGGTTTGTTGGATCCTTTTTCGGTTCGTTCGCTTATTAATGAGAGAACAAAGGCTATTGTTGTTGTGCATTATGCCGGAATGGTGTGTGATATGGAGGAATTCAACCGGATTGCCCATGATTTTAAGATTCCAGTAATAGAAGATGCCGCCCATGCTTTGGGAGCTAAATTTAACGGGCAATTGATAGGCAGTAATTCTCCTTATACTTTATTTTCTTTGCAGGCAATTAAGCATGTGACGACAGTTGACGGTGGTTTTTTGTGTGTCGGAAATCAGAAGGATTATGAGAAGGCGCGGTTGAAAAGATGGTTTGGACTGGATAAAACAAAGTCCCGTTTGGAGAATGATATTCAGGAAGTTGGGTTTAAATACGGGATGAATAATGTAACTGCAACGATTGGTCTGGTGCAGATGAGGTATCTGGAGGAGGTTTTAGGCCGGTTTATTTCAAATGGAAAGTATTATGATGAACATTTGAAAAATATTTCAGGAGTTGAACTGGTTGAGTATTCTAAAAATACAGAAGCTTCTTACTGGCTGTACACGATGAAAGTGGAACGCCGGGAGGATTTTATAAAGATGATGGAGTCTGAGGGAATAACTGTATCCCCTCTTCATCACCGGAATGATACGCACAGTATTTTTGCTGCTTCCCGCCGGGAGTTGCCGGGATTGGAGGAATTTTATTCCCGTTTGATTCATATTCCCTGCGGTTGGTGGGTTAGTGGAGAAGAGAGGGAAAGAATTGTCAGTTGTATAAAGAGGGGGTGGTGATGATTCCATTGTATAAACCTTATATGCCGGATGAATTGCCCTGTCTGGAAGAAATTTTGCATAGCGGAGCGTTGGCTTATGGCAAATGGGGGAGGAGTTTTGAAGATGCTTTACAGAAGTATTTACATTGTCTGCAAGTACCTGTGACTGTAAATAGTTTTACGGCTGCAATACATGTCATGCTGGCGGCTTTGGGAGTTAAAAGGGGGGATGAAATCATTGCTTCGCCGCAATCCTGTCTGGCTTCCACTATGCCTTTGCTTTCTTACGGGGCGAAAGTTGTCTGGGCAGATGTTGATCCCAAGCGGGGAACGTTGTGCCCTGAAAGCGTGGAAGGAAAAATTTCACCTGCGACTAAGGCTATATTTCACAATCATCATTGCGGTTATCCGGGGTATATTGATGAGATAAATGAAATAGGCCGGAGAAAAGGGTTGTTTGTGATTGATGATTGTATTGAAGCTTTCGGTGCGCATTATAAAGGAAAGCTACTGGGTACGCTGGAAGCCGATGCCACTTTATTGTCGTTTCAGACTGTCCGTTTACCAAATACCATAGATGGGGGAGCTGTGATTTTCAGATGTAAGGAACATGTGCAGAAGGCTATACGAATAAGGGATTTGGGAGTCGATCGCTCAACTTTCCGTGACGCTGCCGGTGAAATCAATCCAAACAGTGATGTATCCTTTCCCGGATATGGGGTTACTATGAATGAAGTTGCTTCCTATATTGGTTGTTTGCAGGTGGGGCAATTGGATGAGTTGCTGGAAAAGCAAAGGCAAAACGCGTTTGATTGGCAAGTTGTTTTGTCAGATAAAATGCCGGGTTTATGTTTTTTAGATACAGAAAATATAAATCCTAATTATTGGGTTTTTGGAATATTGGCCAAAGATAAAGCTGCCACTTTGAAAGATTTTAAAGCAAGGGGGTATTCTTGTTCAGGAGTTCATCTGCCTAATAGTTATTACAGTGTTTTCGGAGAGCAGGGAGTATATCCGGGGGTTCGGGAGTTTCATTCCCATTTTGTTGCTTTGCCTTGTGGCTGGTGGTTTAAAAGATGTGGTAATGAATAGCAGATCAGCCCGGTTGTCTGAGATTGCCAAATTGGCGGATACCGATTTCATCGGGGAGGATGTCGTTATTCAAGGGTTGGGTTTGTGTAACCGGAGTTCAGTTTATAACTCGGTGCTGTCTTATGTTGCTTCTGTTGGTTTCATTGAGAAAGCAAGAAATAATCCGGTTGTTCAGGCATTAATAATTACTCCGGATTTGTATAAGACGCTTACCGGAGAACGGTTTAGTTATATTCTTTCTTCGTTTCCTGAAGAGTTATTTTATCAGATCCATCATGTCCTTTTGGAACAGACTGATTTTTATAGATTACCGGGCGACTCTGTCCAGGTAGGCCGGGGATGTGATATTCATCCTTCGGTGGTAATTGAAGGACCTGTTGTTATTGGTGACGGTGTTTCGATAGGGCCGTATACGGTTGTGAAGCCAAATACTGTGATAGGTGACTATTCGGTCATTGGCTGTCACTGTGTGATTGGGTGTGAGGGATTTCAGGTGTTGAGGGATCATTATAAAGTACCTTATAAAGTGAAACATGCCGGAGGTACGGTTATCGGTCGTGATGTTCATATTGGTGACCAGGTGACTGTCGCTAATGCACTTTTTGAAGGGGCTGTGACTATTGGTGATCATTGTATGATTGATAATTTTTGTTATATCGCCCACAATTGTGTGGTCGGGCGCAATTGTATTTTAACTGCCGGGGTACGTTTGATGGGGTCATCTTCTTTGGAGGATTCTGTTTATGTAGCTCCGCAAGCAGTGGTTTTGAATAAAGTGGTTGTTCATGAGGAAGCACTTGTAGGAACGGCTGCGATGGTGAATAAAGATGTGCCGGCCGGCCGGACTGTTGTCGGTTGTCCGGCAGAATTGAAGGAGGATTATACAGCTTTGAGGGAACGGCTGAAATCGTTGTTGTTATAACTGAGTATTATTTTTGATGTTTTATAATAAATGAAATACTGTATTACAATTTTCTGGGGGGAGCTGTTTTTGTTATTGACTTTGTCAACTTCCGGATGTCATGATGGGGATAAAGGTTCACTATGGGATGAAAATATAGTGAGATTTCAGGTTGATGTTGAAACTGATCCGAATGGACGTGGTGGTTATAATGTTGAGCCGGACTGGTGTGTGTTGATGTTACCGGAAAATAATCGGATCATGCAGGATATTCCTCTTGTTATCTATTGCCATAGCGGGGGTGGGACGGTAAGCAGTTCGGGGAGTGAACCGGAAAATAATGATTTTACAAGATATTTTGTATCCAGAGGATGTGCCGTATTGTGTACTGCCGGAATGCCTGAATCCTATTCTGAACGTTTGCAGGTGGATCATACCCGATGTTTGGGTAATCCGGTTTCTGTCCGTTCTGTTATTAAAGCTTATGATTATATTAAAGAACATTTTAATAATATTGACTTTTCCGGATGTGTGGTATATTGTAATTCAAACGGGGGGCTTACGGCTTCCAGTTTAGTGAATCATACCTCTATTCCTATTCTGGCGCAAGGGGGATTATGTCCTTTGATCAGTATAGAAAAAAATGTCTGGGAAAAACTGGGGTATAAGACAGGTCTTATTCGTTTGTTTGGGATGAAATCAGGTTCTTATGAAAAAGATAAAGTTGGGAAATATGATCCGTATGTATATAATACGCATTCGGAGGTACCCTATAGATGTCCCTATTTGATCATTCAGCCGAAAAGGGATCGTTTTGTGTCTTATGATATAGCTGTTCAGTTTGCGGACATTATGAATAAGAAAGGTTCGGAAATTATTGTTATTGATACGGATGAGGTCGGGGGACACAATGTTGTACCCCAGCCGGTTATTATTGGTAGTTATAGTTATATGGGGAAGAATTATCCGTTGAATCAGACGGTGGATGACATGTATTTGTTTTTTTGCAAGTATCTGAGGAGAACAGATGCAGAGTAATGAGAGTTCATACAGGTCTATTTTTAAATCCACTTTTCTGTTTGGATTTGTGCAGGTTTTTAATATTGTGATGAAAGCTGCTATTAATAAGGCTGTTGCGATATTGTTGGGGACGGAGGGTATGGGAGTGATCAGTCTCTATAATTCAGCGGTCAATATGTTAAGGACAGTAGCTGGTTTAGGAATTCCCCAGAGTGCAGTGAGGGATGTTGCTGAGGCAAATGCGACTTGTGAGATTGAAAAATTAAATCGGATTATAACCGTTACCAAAAAAATTGTCTGGTTTACAGCTTTGCTGGGGGCTGTAGTAACGATCGTATTTGCCAGAGTATTAAGCGATGTTTCGTTTAATAACCGTGACCATATCGTTGCCTTTATTTTTTTATCCATGGCTGTATTTCTTTCTATTGTTAGTGAAGGTGAGTTAGCTATATTAAAAGGAATGAGGCGGTTGCGGGATTTGGCAAAAGCTTCCGTGTATGGAAGTTCGCTGGGATTATTAATATCTGTACCCCTGTACTATTTTTGGGGATTTGCAGGTATTGTTCCTTCATTGATTTTGGCAGCCGGTTTTTCTGCGTTGATAGCGTGGCTTTATGTCCGTAAAGTGAATTATGTGAGGTTGGTGATGGAGAACAGGACAGTTTTTACGGATGGCAAGGGGATGATAAAGATGGGACTGGCATTTATGTATTTGTCTTTATTTGGCATGTTGTCCGATTTTATTATTCGTGCTTTTATTAGCCATCAGTCAGGATTGGATGAAGTAGGAATATTTCAGGCAGGCAGTACAATTGTGGTTGCTTATTTTGGTATTATAACAACTGCTTTGACAACTGATTACTATCCGCGAATATCTGCTATACATTCGGATAATCAGGCATTGGTGATTGAAGTGAACAGACAGGCGGAGGTTGGGTTACTTTTGATGGGGCCTTTGGTTGTCTTGTTTATGTTTGCTATGCCATTATTTATCAGGATTTTATATACGGAAATGTTTTTGCAATCCATGGAATATATTCAATATGCGATTTTCAGTATATTGATTACTATTTATTCAAATACAATGGGTATGATTTTGTTGGCTAAACAGAAGTCATCGATTTTTGTTTATACAACAACCATTGCTGTATGTCATTTATTACTGATGTGCGGCATTATGAAAAAAGTATATCATATTGTTTTTAAAACCAGGGCAGTAAAGATTTTTATTTTTACTTGTGCTTTTTGTCTTTTAAGTTTTTTTGTAAAGGATCTCAATCATCTTTTTTTGAGGTATGGTTTGGGGATGGTTATTTTCGGATGTAGTTTTTTTTACTCCCTGTGTTTGATGAGGTCGGTAATCAATTTAAGTTTAGCTGGTTTATTATCTAAATTTTTGGGAAGAAAGCCCGGTAAATAAGCTTTGTTCGTATGAGAGAGTATATAAAAAGAATCCTTCGTCATATTTATCATTTTTTCAGGTTACTGTGGCTTGTAAATTGGAGGGCAACCATAAGATTGAATTTTAGAAAATTACCTTTTAGCACGGCTTGTAAACTTCCCATATTGGTTTACGGTAAGCTGAAGATATACGATTTGAGTGGAAGAATCATAATACGCGGACCTGTTTGCCGGGGATTGGTAAAAGTTGGCCGGAATGTTGACAGTCATTATTCTACTTGTCTTCCGGGACAGTGGACGATAAGTCATGATCTTATTTTCAACGGGCATATTATGATTAGCGGGGGTGTTACTATCGAGACTTATAAAGGTCCTCTGGAGCTGGGCAGGTGTTGTGTGATTGGAAGCGGAACAATGCTGAAAAGCCAATATGGGATAATAATAGGTGATTTCACAAGAATAGCCTATGGATGTGTTATTATGGATACTAATATGCATTTTATAAAGGATATAGAAACAGGTAGGATAGGGAAAGTGACCGGACCTATTGTAATTGGACAACGTTGCTGGCTTAATCCGGGAACTGTGGTTTCTAAAAATGCTGTTGTACCGGATTACA
>ENA-UERG01003002-UERG01003002.1-human-gut-metagenome-genome-assembly--contig:-NODE-3002-length-11224-cov-4.924195_pt1 | contig 11224 bp, 10 predicted proteins | sample MGYA00242954_ERZ507954 | MGnify/ENA primary metagenome ERZ507954 (study PRJEB26167, sample SAMN06115478) | human gut metagenome | host: Homo sapiens | place: China:Sichuan | collected 2015-01-21... | reverse complement strand
GAAGCCAGTAATTCAGATGTTTTATCAGCATTATTTTTCACGATGTCCCTCCCAAAACCATTTAAGTATAGTATAATAAAATAAAAATCAGTATGCAATCCCAATCTGACGGCATAGGACATCTGCATAAGCTGCAGTGGGAGAACGGAATGAGGGTACAAGTGGACGATAAAATCAGACAGGAATGTGAATTATCTTATTATCATACAATCGGTGTGCTTAATAAAGCGCATGAGGTCTTTTATGTACAGCATAAGGAAAATCACAAAATATATGTAAAAAAGAATTTGTATGTATACAATCGGGAAATTTATGAATTTATCAGGCAGATAAACAGTAAATATTTTCCACAGATTTATGAGTGTGTGGACGAGCAGGGCCATTTAGCACTGATTGAAGAATATATCAACGGAAAAACATTAGAGGAACTGCAAAAAGAAAAAGGCATATTTTCCGAAAAAGAAGCTGCATTTATTATCTGCGAACTTTGCAATGCGCTTGAACCGCTGCACGCACATTGCCCGCCGTTTATCCACAGGGATATCAAGCCGTCCAATATCATGATAAGCAATGAGGGAAATGTAAAAATTATTGATTTAAATACGGCGAAAATTTTCCATGAAAACCGGCAGGAAGACACGATGTTATTGGGAACAAAAGCGTATGCCGCGCCGGAGCAGTTTGGATTCGGACAGTCTGATTCGCGCACAGATATTTATGCATTGGGTGTTTTGTTAAATGTTCTGCTGACGGGAAAGCTGCCAAGAGAAAGAAAAGCGGAAGGTAGAATGGGAGCAATAGTTTCAAACTGCATCAATCTGTCCCCGGTACAGCGTTATGATTCGGTCAGGGCTTTAAAAAATGTGCTTCAGGCAGGACAGAAAACGTTTAAAGAACCGCCAGCGGTAAAAAGGCAAAAAATGTATCACGAAAACTGGCTTCCGGGATTTCGTTCGGGAAACTATGCTCATATGCTGATTGCGGTAACCGGATACGGTCTGATTGGTCTATTGTGCATGGGACTGGAAATCAAAAGCAGTGATGGGACAGTCATAACCGGAATAGAATTGGCACTTGAAAAAGCAGCGGTGGCTTCAGGCTGTCTTATAGTGGTGGCATTTGCCACAAATTACAGGAAAATGAGGGAGTATTTTCCGTTTCAAAAGTCGGAAAGAAAAGAAGTCCGTGTTATTGCCGGAATTATAGAGGGATTTCTGTTATTCTGGGCGGCATTTCTCTTTTTTGTTCTTCTGCTTGTTGTTTTCGGTTCGTAAAATACAATGATGCTGACAGCATACCATACGGAAAAAGAAATGTGCTAACCTTTTATCTGAAAAGGCATATCAGTGCAGGTGTGCAGAAAGCTTATTGTTTGATTAAATCTTCGATAGGGATACCAAGAACTTCTGAAAAAAGTTTTAATTCAATATCGGTAACATAGCGTTGACCGGATTCAATACGCTGAATCATATTTTTATCAAGGTCGGCACCGTGGCGCTGCATTTCTTCTGCAAGCATGCGCTGCGAGTATGTTCCGTTTTTGGAAAGCCTGTATTTTTTAATATTGGTTCCGCACAAATTATTGGTTCCGCAAGGGCTTTTGGTTGAAAATCTCTGATACATAACAATAATCCTTTTAAGTTTTAGTAAAATATTGCACTACACACAATAGTATGCTAAAATACTTATTGATATGACTTATTGAATAAGTTAAATGGAGGATAAAAGTATGAAAAAGAAAAAGTGGCCCATGATTGTTGCTGCGATTATTGTGATCATTGTGATTGCAGCAGTAGCAGGGGGAAAAGATGATGAACCGAAAAAAGTTTCATCGGATGGACAGGTACAGGAAACAGGAAAGACGGAAAGTACGGAAACACAGAGCCAGAAGTTTGCAGTAGGTGATACAGCCGAATTAAAATCCGTAAAGGTAACATTGGTCAGTGTGACAGAATCAGAAGGTTCTATGTTTACAAAACCGGCGGATGGAAATGTTTTAGTTGGATGTGAATTTGAAATTTCAAATGAGTCTGATAAGGACATTGACGTAAGTTCTGTTATGAGCGTTGAGGTTTATTGTGTCAGTTATTCCGTAAATCAGAGCATTACAGGATTAACAGAGTTTACACAGAGCGGAAAAAATCAGCTGGACGGTTCCGTAGCCGCAGGAAAGAAAATGAACGGTGTGATTGCATATGAAGTTCCGGCAGACTGGCAGGAACTTGAAATCTCTTATTCTCCAAGCTTTTGGGGAAAGGCTATGACATTTGTTGCACAGCATGATTAAGCATAAAAAATCCGGACACACGTTCAATGGTGTGCCCGGATTTTTTGTGCCTTTATGCCACATTTTCATTTCCATGATTCTTTTCTTCAAGGAAAATCTTTCTTGAAACAAAGTTCCATACCATAACAATAGCAGTTGCAACGATTTTTGAAACCAGGTAGTAGTAGGTCGGGATAAACTGGGTCTGTTTGGACTGGTCAGCTCTGCCTACAAATACATATTTCATGCTGGCAAGATAGTTAAAAATAACGGATACCGTAAAGGAAATCGTTGCCGCAATGATTGAATCCATATGTAAGAACTGAACCAGCACAAAAAGCACGGCATAGTCAATGACAAAAGCGATTGCACCGACAATTCCGAACTTTACAATCTGCTCGAATAATTTTTTCATGTAATCTCCATTCCGCAGGCATTTTATGCCGCATTTTTGCTGTATGTGATACTCTACCATATTAAACGTGAAAATTTAAATAGTCAAGCGGCTTTTTCCCATTAATCCGTTGTGCAATGCTTGTAAATGTGCTAAAATCAGCAAAGCGGGGAATGTTTTTTAGTAAAAGGAATTTAATAAAAACGGAGAAGAAAAAATGTCGTTTATTTCAGCAGGATTTTTTATGGTTATGGCGCTGACGGCGTGCCTGTATTATCTGATTCCGAAAAAATATCAGTGGGAGCTGCTGCTTTTTGTCAGCTTCGGCTTTTATGCCACTTACGGAATCCGCTATATGGGCTATATTTTGTTTACGATTATTACAAGCTACTGTATTACAAGGCTGATGGCTGCACAGAAAGAAAAGCTTATGCGGCGCAGATGGCTGATATTCGGGCTGGTTTCCAATTTCGGAATTCTTGTCTTTTTAAAGTATGTCAATTTTACAATACTGAATCTGACTTCATTGTTTTCGGTATTTCATCAGGCATTTCCGCTTGGAAAGCTTTCAATTGTGATGCCGCTTGGAATTTCTTTTTATACATTCCAGACAATGAGTTACGTGATAGATGTTTATCAGAAAAAATATGAACCGGAAACCAATATTTTCCGGCTGGCGCTGTTTACGGCATATCTGCCGCAGCTTTTACAGGGACCGATTGGACGTTATGACCGCCTTGCACCGCAGCTGTTTGAGCCGCACGATTTTAATCTGAAAAATATTGAGTACGGCGCACAGCGGATTGCATGGGGACTGGCAAAAAAGCTGATTTTAGCAGACCGCGCATACGTCTTTTCAAAAGCCGTATTTGCCGACTTGAATACATATTCGGGCATGTATGTGATTGTGGCACTGCTCACATTCTCCATTTATGAATACTGCGATTTTTCCGGCGGTATTGATGTGGTTATTGGTGTTTCCGAACTGTTTGGAATCCGTCTGGACGAGAACTTCCGCCAGCCGTATTTTTCAAAATCAATCGGGGAATTCTGGCGCAGATGGCATATTACACTGGGAACGTGGATGAAGGATTACATTTTTTATCCATTTTCCATTTCTAAAAAAATGCTGGCATTCGGTAAGAAAGCTAAGAAAATTTTTGGTAAAAAGACCGGTAAGATTCTGCCGATTTGTGCCGCCAATCTGCTGATTTTCTTTGTAGTCGGCGTATGGCACGGTGCGGCATGGAAGTATATTATTTACGGATTGTACAACGGACTGATTATTGCGGCAAGTAACCTGTTAAAGCCATATTACGCAAAATGGGCAGCAGTCTGTCATGTGAATACGGAAAGCCGGGGCTGGAAGACATTTCAGATATTCAGAACGTTTATTTTAGTCAATATCGGTTGGCTCTTTGATGCGTGTGCAACGGCGACAACTGCCTTTTATGCAATGCGCGCCGTATTTATCAATTTTAAAATCAGCATTTTAACAGACGGAAGTCTTTATAAGCTGGGACTGGTAAAAAGAGACTGGACGATTCTGATTGTGGCGACAATCATTTTGTTTATAAGCAGTGTGATGAAGGAAAAAGGGATGTCGCTGCGCGATTTCGTGGCGGAACGTCCGCTTGTTGTGCGCTGGGCAGTTTATCTGATATTGATATTTGCAACAGCACCGTTTGGCTATGTAAGCAGTTCAACGGAATTTATGTATGCACAGTTTTAGAAATGATTTAAAAGGAACGGAAAAATCATGAAAAAAAAGAAAAGTTTTACGTTGACGGCAGTCTTTGTGGCTTTGGTAGTGGTTTTAAATAATCTGCTGAATTTTATGCTCGTACAGCCGGGACTGACACGGGTTATGTTTCATGAACTTGAAACGACGAATCCGGACTGTCTGGTGTTAGGAACATCGCACGGCAGTTATGGGATTGCAACCGATGAACTGGAGAGCGGGCTTGATGCCGGTGCCATGAATATGTGCATCGGCGGTGAGTATATGATTGATGCCTATTACACGTTACAGTATGCCATAAAAATAAGCAGTCCTAAGGTCGTCGTGCTGGATATTGATTACCAGTATCTGATTAACCGCCACGATGAGAGTATTTTGTTTCATCAGGTGTATAACGGCTATCCCGACAGTCTGTTAAAGGTTTCCTATTTCTTTAGCAGAATCGCAAAAGAGGAATACCGCGGGGCATTTTTAAAATGGACGAATTACTGGCAGTGTTATTACATGATTGATAAGACGGTGGCAAAGAAGCTGTCTGATGACTATAAGGAATATTCGCCCGATGTTGTCAGCATGGATAAAAATGATGTCTATGAAGGAAAGGGCTTTATTAATAAGTCAAAAAATGCGTCTAAAGCAAAGACAACGGTACTTGGCTGGGACGAAAGCCTTGTTGCACAGAGCGAATGTCAGTATATTGAAAAAATGGTAGAGCTGTGCAGAAAAAATGATATTCAGATTGTTTTTACGACGGTCACGCAGGACCCCAGAACCGTTGCGCAGTATGCAGAAAAATTTGCACAGGCGGATTCTTATATCAGAAACCTTGCACAGAAATTAAATGTGGAGTATTATAATTTTAATTACCTTACTTTTGAGGCTTTTGACAGGGAAGAAGGAGATTTCTGGGACAGAGAGGGACATATGTACGGAGATACGGCGAAACGTTTTACGAAAGTTTACGCCGAAGTTCTTAAAAAAGCTTTGTCCGGAAGTCTTAAAAAGTCAGATTACTTTGGAGAAGACTTAAAAGAGATTTACAAGGACGTAGTGCCTTATGAATAAAACCGGAAGGTGAAAAATTTACATCAGAATGCCGAAATGGGCAGAATGGAGGATTTATGTCAATTTTAGTAACAGGTGGAGCAGGTTACATCGGAAGCCATACAGTTGTAGAATTACAGAACGCAGGATATGAGGTTGTTGTTGTGGATAACCTTGTCAATTCCAGCAGGGAAGCGTTAAAGAGAGTAGAAAAGATTACGGGAAAGCCGGTAACATTTTACGAAGCAGACATTAATGATAAAGAAGCACTGGAAAAGATTTTTGCACAGGAAAAAATTGAATCCTGCATTCATTTTGCCGGTTTAAAGGCAGTTGGTGAGTCAGTAGCCAAGCCTCTTGAATATTATATGAATAACATTTCAGGTTCACTGGTGTTGTTTGATGTCATGAGAAATCACGGCGTAAAAAATATCATTTTCTCATCTTCAGCAACTGTATACGGCGATCCGGCATTTGTACCGATTACAGAAGAATGCCCGAAGGGACAGATTACCAATCCATACGGTCAGACAAAGGGCATGTTAGAGCAGATTTTAACGGATATCCAGAAGGCAGACCCGGAATGGAATGTCATTTTACTGCGTTATTTCAACCCGATTGGTGCGCATGAGAGCGGAACAATCGGTGAAAATCCGAACGGTATTCCAAACAATCTGATGCCGTATATTACACAGGTTGCTGTCGGCAAGTTAAAGTGCCTCGGTGTTTTTGGCAACGATTACGATACACCGGACGGAACAGGCGTAAGAGATTATATCCACGTTGTAGACCTTGCCCTCGGACATGTTAAAGCAATTGAAAAATTACAGGAAAATCCGGGCTTAAAGATTTACAACCTCGGTACGGGACACGGTTATTCCGTACTGGATATTGTCAAGAACTTTGAAGCCGCTTCCGGCGTGCATATTCCTTACGAAATCAAGCCGCGCCGTGCAGGTGATATTGCAACCTGCTACTGCGATGCAAGCAAGGCATATAAGGAAATGGGCTGGAAGGCAGAGCGTGATTTAAAGAAGATGTGTGCCGATTCATGGAACTGGCAGAAAAACAATCCAAACGGATACCAGGCATAGTTAAAAAATCCTTAAAAATAAAGAATGGAGTGCAGTTAAAATGGGTAAATATTTTGGCACAGACGGTTTCCGCGGGGAAGCCAATGTCAATCTTACAGTAGAACATGCCTATAAAGTCGGCAGATTTTTAGGCTGGTATTATGGAAAGAACCACGAGGATGGAAAAGCAAAGGTTGTTATCGGAAAAGATACCAGAAGAAGCAGCTATATGTTTGAATATTCACTGGTTGCGGGACTTACGGCATCCGGTGCAGATGCTTATCTTTTACATGTAACAACGACACCGAGCGTATCATATGTGGTGCGGACAGAAGATTTTGACTGCGGTATTATGATTTCCGCAAGCCACAACCCATTTTACGACAACGGCATTAAGCTGATTAATGACAAGGGCGAAAAAATGCGCGAAGATGTCATTGATGAGATTGAAAAGTATTTAGATGGCGATATGGCGGAGCTTCCTTTTGCGACAAAGGAAAAAATCGGCTGTACCGTGGATTATACGGCAGGCAGAAACCGCTACATGGGGTATCTGATGAGCCTTGCAATTTACTCCTTTAAGGGAACGCGTATCGGTCTGGATGCCGCAAACGGAAGTGCATGGACACTTGCCAAGGGCATTTTTGATGCGCTGGGCGCAAAGACATACGTGATTCATGCAGAACCGGACGGAACCAATATCAATAACAACTGCGGTTCTACGCATATTGAAAGCCTGCAGGAGCTGGTACTTAGGGAACACTTAGATGCCGGATTTGCCTTTGATGGAGATGCAGACCGTTGTCTGTGTGTGGATGAAAAGGGAAATGTGATTACAGGCGACCATATTTTATATATCTATGGCTGTTATATGAAAGAAAGAGGAAAGCTTGTCGATAATAAAGTCGTTACAACGGTCATGTCCAATTTCGGGCTGTACAAGGCTTTTGATGCAGTCGGCATCGACTATGAAAAGACCAAGGTCGGTGATAAGTATGTATATGAATGTATGTCAAAGAACGGCTATCGTCTGGGTGGTGAGCAGTCCGGTCATATCATTTTCAGCAAATATGCGACAACCGGTGACGGTATTATCACGGCATTGAAGATGATGGAAGTCATGCTGGCAAAGAAAAAGCCGTTAAGCCAGCTTGCCGAGCCGCTTGCAATTTATCCGCAGGTATTAAAAAATGTGCGTGTAACCGATAAGACACAGGCACAAAATGATGCCGATGTACGCGCAATGGTAGAGCGCGCAGCCAAGGAACTGGGCACAGACGGCAGAATCTTAGTCCGTGAAAGCGGAACAGAGCCGCTGGTGCGTGTCATGGTAGAAGCAGGTAATGTCGAAACCTGTGAAAAATACGTTGATGCAGTAATTGACGTTATCCGCAGCAAAGGGTATGTGATTGAATAGACATTAACAGATAAAAAGAATAAAGCAGGAAACTCCGCAATAAGATGTAACAAGTCTTATTGCGGAGTTTTTGTATGAAAAATCACACTGATGTGCTGATTTTTCATACGGTTGTTTGTTTCTGAGCGGAAACAAACAACCTTGATAGCAGATGAGAAATCGCCTGCGCGAATTTCTCATCGCTGCTTCGCGACAAAGTCGCTCAGAAATGGGGAATTGTATGAAGCAGAAAAGTAAAATATCCGGGAATGTTCCGGCAAGATGGCATGCGTTTTATGCTTGCGGGTTGTGTCTGCTTGTATCGGTGCTGATTGTGACAGGCGTGTTTGGGGCGGTGTCACTTAGCGGGTGCAGTATGATAAAAAAGGACAGCAGTAAGGTCATGGGGCTGGAATATACCGTAGTGAAAGAGGAGGAAATCCCTGTGGAATTAAAAAAACTGATAGAAGCCAAAAAAGCGAACACATTGCGCATGACCTATGCCACAAAGGATGCAACGTATATCGTGGCAGGCTACGGCACACAGCCGACCAGCGGCTACAGTATCCGTGTCAATGATTTGTATCTGGGAACAAATGCGGTTTATGCAGATGTCGATTTATTAGGGCCGGAGGCAGGAGAGGATATAACGGAACTGCCAACCACGCCGTATATTGTGTTAAAAATTGAAAAGCGGGAGGAGTCGGTGGTGTTTTGTATGTAATGAAAAAACAGCCATCAGCCTGATGCGGCAGCAGGATTGTATAAAAGCTGTTTAACGGTAATTAAAAAGTGCATAAAAGGGAACGGGCATACATAAAATAAAAATATAGAAAATAGTTGGGAAGGGAGATTTGATTTGAGAATCGACAGAGAAGAAATTCATGAAAATAAAATTGTATGCAGTAACACCATGCAGATTACACTGGATGATGATTTTAACGTCCCGGACAGCAAGGCAGACATTGAAACCATTGTAAAAGAACGTGGCAGTGTCCATATTGATACGGTCAAAGCGGTGGGCGACCGGGCAGAAGTCACAGGCGGAATGGATTTTGCAGTGCTGTATGCGGGCAGTGAAAGCGGTGAAAAATCCGTGCTTCCGGTTAAAATGACGGGGACAATGAATATCGGGGAAGTTGTGAACTTATCCGGGGACTGCGAGAATACATATGTTTCCTGTCAGGCAAAATTAGAAGATATTACGGTGAAAATGATTCACTCCAGAAAATTAAGCGTAAAGGCAATCATTTCACTGACCGTTGTATGTGAAGAAATTCACGATACGCCGATTGGCTGCGGACTTTTGGAAATGCAGGACGAGGACAAATTACAGCTTAAAACGACCGATGTGGAGTATTCGCAGCTTGCCGTGACAATGCGGGATAACCTGCGTATCCGTGAAAGCTTTCTGATTCCTGCGGGAAAGCCGGAGGTAGCGGAACTGCTATGGGAAGATGTCGATGTACGCAGCTTCACGACAAGACTGACCGATGACGGCATGGAAATTGCGGGAGAAATGAATGTATTTGTAATGTATTCGTCCACAGAAGAAAACAGTATGGCACAGTGGTATGAAACAACACAGAATTTCAGCGGAAAATTAGATGTCGCAGGCTGTACGCCGGATATGATCAGCTACGTCAAATACTATCCGGTCAATTCCAACGTTGAGGTAAAGCCGGATTATGACGGCGAAAATAAAGAGGTGCAGGTGGAACTGGTGCTGGCACTGGATGTCAAGGTATATGAAGAAAAGGAAAAGACCATTCTTACAGATGTTTATTCGCCGGTTAAAAATGTCATCAACACTACGCAGACATCCGTTTTCCGAAAGCTTCTGGTGCGCAACAATTCGCGCTGCCGGGCTTCGGACCGCATGAATACCGGGGAGTACACGAACATTTTGCAGATTTGCAACTGTACCGGGGTGGCGCAGATTGACGACATTACCGTTGAAGAAGACGGTCTGCTGGTTGACGGTGCAATTATTGCAAATGTGTTTTATGTAACTGCCAATGATGCGGCACCAATGGGCAGTATCCGTGCCGCCGTTCCGTTTTCCAATAAAATACAGGTAAAGTCTGACGAGGAGATTACTAATATGGAGTATGTCGTAAATGCAGGAGTAGAGCAGTTAAGCGCTGCCATGACGGGCAGTAATGAAATGGAGATTAAAGGAAGCGTGGGGCTTGATGCAATCTGCTTTGCGCCGTGTGAAACCGAGTCGGTCATGGAATGTGAAGTAGAGGAGTATGAGGAAAATGAGTTCTTAAAATTCCCAAGTATTATCGGATATATCGCAACCGGTGAGGAAACGCTCTGGGATATTGCAAAGAAATACCACACTACGGTCGATTCGATTAAAAACGGCAACCACGTTCTTGCAGACCGCGCCAGCGAGCGTGTCAAACGCGGGGATAAGCTGCTGTTAGTAAAGGCGGCAAGGTAACAGCAGGGGAATAAAGCAAGGTCATAAGTGAGATAATAAGCAGGGTAATAAGCAAAATAAAGGACAGGGCATAAATCCGGGCAGAACGTTTTAGAGTAAGAAAACTGCCCGGATAAAAGGTGTTAGTGTGAAAAATCCCTTTTTATCGCAGAACTGAATAAATTCAGTTCGCGATTTTTCCGGGATTAAAATGCCTGCGGAATGGGGATTAGCACGGAAATATGTATAAGTCGTCACGGAAGCGGATTTGTCCAAGCTCCCGCCTGCGGTAAGTCTGGATAATATAGTGCTTTTTAGCGTCAAATATCAGTGAAATCTGCTTCGTATAGGAGTACGTACCGGGTGCATATTCCGTAATAACCAGTGAGGCGCGGTATTTTTTCTTGAGTTTCCAGATATCCATAAGCCCGATGCCGCTTCCACCGTTTCCGGCGTGTGTTGTGTGGGCTTTCAATCCGAAATCCTGAAAAAATTCCGGTAAAAACGGCTGTCCGTTTGTCTGATATTCGGTTAAATTAAATTTGCGCTCCTGTGACATTGTCTGTAAATGAGCGGCAAGGGCAAGTCCCTGTTCTTTAAGCTGCTGAGGGGATAATGTATTCTGGTTTTGCAGAAATGTATTTACGGCAAGTTCCATGGCAGGAATGAGTTTGTTATCCCGGTGGATGATCTGTGCCAGCGCTTTATTATTTTCTAAAAGTCGGGAAATTTCCTGCTCTTTTTGGACAAGTTCATTTTTTAGTTTCTGCATTTCAAATTGCTGGAGCTTTCTGCGGTAATTCCTCGTTATAATAGCGCGCCACCATGAAATCAGGAGGAGGGCGCAGGGGAAGATGAGGAAAAGAGGAATGATAAACG
>ENA-UERG01003001-UERG01003001.1-human-gut-metagenome-genome-assembly--contig:-NODE-3001-length-11228-cov-3.874451_pt1 | contig 11228 bp, 7 predicted proteins | sample MGYA00242954_ERZ507954 | MGnify/ENA primary metagenome ERZ507954 (study PRJEB26167, sample SAMN06115478) | human gut metagenome | host: Homo sapiens | place: China:Sichuan | collected 2015-01-21... | reverse complement strand
GCGACAACGTATGCAGATCCTTCTCCGTCTACGCCACTCACCAGTTGACCATTTATCTTTATAGAAGGAAGCCAAGAATTTCCAGTTAGCCAACCCGTAGCACCTAACGACATAATCTCTTTCCACCCCATCTTATTCAGCACATAAGCTGCCTGCAATAAAGTAAGACCATCAGCACCGTCCGCATCTCCTACGCCAACTACTGCAATACCAATCTTCCCATCGTAAGTTTTTCCAAATTTCCATCTGTATTATATGTAAATGTCATATTCATTCCATCATAATCTTCATAATCATTTTCCTCATTCACAACAGATGACAAATAGTCCCTTTCAGTATATGCCCAATTATTATAATTATCAAACATTGCATCTGTAGATTTTATTATTTTCCCATCATCTATAGTATATGTTAGGACTGCCTCTGATATCGGACTTACAGTAGTAATAACACTTGCTTCATACTGAAAAGCCCAATCCCATTCCATATCATCTACAATAACATTGTTCACCCGACCTTTATCATCATAATTAATCTGTAATAATAGCTGCATATTTTTTCCAGCATCTACAAGAAGTTCTTTAACCCTCTTAGCCTTTTGTACCGTCAATACAACATTATCCAATACCCAAGAACTTGTTCCACGAATCAAACTTACAGTATAATCTCCTTCGGGACAGTCAGCCGGCAAAGTGAATGTCAGTCCATCAGTAGAAATCGTAACCTCAGAAATTTCAATATTACTTGTGCTCTCAGCTTTCAATACAATTTTATCCCCGCTCTCGTATCCACTACCACCAAGTGTCACTTCTTTTCCCGGATTAACAACCATTTCTGGCAAAGAAGGACTTATAATCGGACTATCTGCATCCGTCAAAGTAATAGAACCAAGTGTCCATTCATTGCCGCTTTGTGTCAATATCACATTATAAACTCCTGCTACTAACGACATAGGGACAGTAAATGTAACTCCTGCATTAGAAAAAGCAGCATCTATTGCTTTTTTCTCTTTAGAAGAGTTCTCTAAATACAAGCTAATACCAGAAGCCGTAAATCCTGTACCTCTAATAATAACCTCACCACCAACTTCTGCTGTAGCAGGGATACTCACACCGCTAACTGGAAGTTGTGGAGTTGGATCACCATCATCATCAGATGAACATGCTGTAAATGTACCGATCACTGTACATGCCATCAACATCAATAACCAGATTTTTTTCATAACCAGTAAATTTTAAATTAGTAATTAGTTGTACAAATATTTGTAAAGTATATCAAAATATTCTCATACAGATTTTTATATTAATCCAACAAATTTAGATACCTTCCAAAGTATTCAATATACGCTCTGTATCATCTGATGAAGGACGTAACATATCATTGTTTATAATCTTTCCTTCCTTATCCAAAAGCAAGAAACGAGGAATTCCCTCAATATTGTATGCTATTTGGAAAGAGCTTCCACGACCGATAAAAAACTGAACACCGGACAAATCTCCACTTTTTACTTTTGCCTCCCACTTTGCCTTATCATGATCTATCGAAAGACTCAAAAAAGTAATATTCTTCCCCTCAAACTTTGACTCCAACTTTTTTAGGAAAGGTAATTCCCTCTGACATGGACCACACCAAGTAGCCCACAAGTCTATATAAAGATACTTTCCTTTAAAATCAGCTAGAGAATAAGACTTTCCATTTATATCAACCGCCTGAAAATCCGGAGAAGGCTTACCGGGAGAAGACAAATTCCATTTCTCATATTTATCCTGATAATCTGCCAAAAGCACAGTATCCTTCACATAAGTATGATAAATATTTTCCAAATCTGTAATATTCTTAATGCCAAACCTTTCTACATATTCCGCAGCCAGACTGTTCAGCAACACTTCTTTGACTCTTTCATTCTTGAAATTATCTGCAATGTATCGCATTTGAGCAACGGTTTTCGGATAATAGTCGGTAACTTCCCGATTAGGAGTATCAAGTATATGAGACAGTTCCACAACAAAGTCACGGTACTCATCCATATCCAGCCAATCCTCATCTTCCACCATATACTTCCGGAGAGTATCGTAATAAGCCTCATCCGGGCGATAAGTACTATCTTGCGTCATCATAATATGTCCCATCGGATACATGACTACTCCTGTTCCATAAGAATAATGAATACGCGCCGCCTCCATTTTGTTAAAATTACCAATGCCATCCAGTCCGCGAACATTCAGCAATTTATATGCTTCCTGTTCTTTCTGCTCTACTTTCTGCATATACTCATTCAGAGGAAGAGCATACGTTTCATCCGGCAACGACGTGAGTGTAACAGTATTCAGATAATCAATTACTGGTGCCTTTTCACCTTCAAACTTAAACGTTCCGACATAATCATTGCCATCAAAAGTAATGTGTACACGATCTCCTTTTTCCAAATATATTTTCCGTTCGTTCTGGCCATAGAACAAATTAGCATATAAAGCATTTACACCGGAAATTGTATCCGCTCCATATCCCTGCTCATTCAGAGGAACTGAATTTATCGTTCTATGATACACCAATACAACTTCGGTAGCTGTAGGATTCTTAACATCAAATGTAACCACAATGTTATCCGGTTTACCGGAAGAGGTACAAGCACTTATCAAACCGGCCAACAACACTACAAATAAACAATTTCTCATATATTTCCTTTTTAGTAAAAATTTAATTATTCCTTTCACGATAGGTAGCGTCTACGATTCGAGCAAACCCAGTATACTTTTCCGGTGTAACAGAACTGAAATCACCTTCAGACTCCAATCCTTCATAAACCCGTAATATTCCCTTTCCAGCACCATCTACACTTCCTACAACCAAATCATATGAACGAGAGGCATTGGCACTTTCCCGATAAAGATTAAATTTGAGGCAAGTAATAGTTTCCCCATTCAATGCAAATTGCCGTTCTGCTTCCAAAGGTGAAACAGATAAGTCGACCCGGTAAACCGTATTGTCCACAGCATAATACATATAATTTTTCAAAGAGCTAAAAGCATACAAAGTGCCCTCTTCCCCTATTCCCGTACAACCGGACAAGTCACCATAATAGGATTTTCCCAACACATAAGTGCAATCTGCATATAAAAGTAAATCCCCCAACTGAATGCCATAGAGATAAGACCTGCCATCCTTAGTCAGAATAGTATAAGTTGTCCCCATTTTGGCATTACCCGGATCATATTTCGTATTCTCCATATAAACATAATCATACCCTTCAGGATAATCATAAGACACACTATGCACCACTCCATTATCACCTTTAAAACTGGTAGCTATTTCTTCCATTTTATCCATCGTTACCAAAGGTTCAAGACTACCTAAATCTTCATAAGCCATCATCGGACAATACGCCATAAAACATTTATTAGTCGTATCATACAGTAAATACACAGCTACATACATTGATGCTGCCACATTCGCCCCCACGTAGGGAGCTACATCAAAAGTCTTATTCACCACACTCTGATACAGACCATCTATCCCCATCCCCCTTTCACAGTAATAGGCTTCTTTACCACTGACAATCATTTTACCCAAACCAGCAGCAGTAATAGAATAAGGACGCAAAGATGCACCGTTTACAGCTGCTTCATAAGCGAAATTATATTCTTCCTTCCACTCGAAATTATTCTTTCCCAAACGAGTAGCTCCATCATCTGTCAACAAGTAAAAAGGAGACTGGGCATCCGTCATTGTCGATGAAAGAGATTGAATCTTTCGCGGACCTTTCCATTGAGAGATTTCACTATAATTTTTCAGAAGATCAAAGTATGTATCTCCTGTAACCTTAGAAACCATATCCAAACGTGCACGTCCTTCTTCATCTGAACAAAGCACCATCCAACCTTCAGAAGTAGTATCGCTGACAGTCAAAGTATAATTTTTTTGCCAATATATGCCCGTATCCTTCTCCGTCACCGTAAAATACAGGGTGTATACATCAGCGTTCAAAGTTACTTCATAGTCCAAATTGCGAGTATTGCCAATCACAGTTTCCACTTCATTCTCTATATCTTGATTGATTACCTTCCACTCAAATTCATACCTGTCGTCAGGAAGAGCAGAAGTACCAAAATCCGGTGTCAATTGTAACCGGTTATGCGTCAAGACAGAAATATTATCATCCACTCCGGAAATTTCAAGTTCTGTCAGATTACGGTAATCATAATTTCCTTTATCTTCCGTACAAGCCACCAATAGAAAGCCTGCTACCAGAATCCTCCATAAATTATTATACAAATTCTTCATCATATCAGTTCTTTTTAAACGTCAAAGGGTCTCCATTTCCATCAAAGGCATTTTCATCAAACTCTTCACCTGCATTCTTCTTTTCCTCTTGTTCCTTCACATACTGAGTCATTTCCGAACTAATATATACCTGCATGGCAAAGGTCATTACCGACACGTCATTAAAATCAGCCGGTGCAACATCCAGCACATCACATATCAATTCAAACTTCTGTTGCGAAAATGCTCCTAACAGATTTTCTTCCCATGCTACAGGAGCAGAGGTAAACATATCTGAAAATATAATACGGTAGCGCAAGGTAGATACTGTATCTCCTCCAGCTTGTATCTCTTCCGTTACAGGAAGTGCAAAATAGTCGTTCGCACGAAGCTCCATATAAATAGTCTTTTTCATTGTTTTCAAAGATTCCGTGCGTTTTAGAGTAACTATATAATTTATACCTGAAGCTCCGGCCGGTATCTCTACCTTATCCGACAACACATAATCCGTTCCCTCTACAGCATTTTCGGAACTAACACGGATATCTACCGGGCGGGACTCATCTACAGGACGTCCCAACAACTGGATTTTCACAGGAATTTCCATATCATCTCCATTCTCGTAGACAAAAGTAACATCTATGCTATCCTGCAAAGCACTCGCAGAAGAACGGTTATTAAAATAAATACCGCTAATATTCTGAAAAGTACCGGGCTCGCGTTCGTCACAGGCCGACAGACCAATCAGCAGGCTAAGAAAAACCACGATATATCTATTTTTCATTTTCATCATACATCTTATTTTGTTCATTTAAAAGCATTTACTTTCAATTTTCTGTTTCCGAATCAGGAAGAGGGACTACGAATATCTGATCACTTGCTTCCGGATTTTTACTAGATACGGACGAGAATAAAACAGGTCTATACAATCTCTTATAGAGATAAAAGAGTTGCCCTTCACCGTATAGCTCACGTATATATTCATACACAAGCAAATCTTGGGTCAATGATGAAACAGTAGTTACCCCACGATTCCGTCGCAACGTATTGACATAACTGGAACCTGCCGTCAAAGAAGCAGACTGGCTCTCGGCTGCAATAAGATACATCTCACCTATACGTAACATTGGAATCATTGTATTTTCTATTTTTCCGGTATCCTCCATATCCGCATATTTATAGAAATACCTGTTAGAACCTGAAGCCACCCAATTCACTCGATAACGGTAGTCGTCCTGGTTGCCTCCGGTAGCTGTGCCTCCGAAAATGAGATTATTCATCAGATCATTATCCATTCTGAATACATAGTTAGGAACACGAGTCGGGTCAAAATAATTTTTAAACAATTGGTTACGGCTTGCATGAGAGAGAGCAAAGATCACTTCAGAAGAGAAAATACGGTCCGGATCATCCGGTGAACCAGTAACCAGTTTTTTATCTACAAACGGAAAAATACCGCTATCTACCGCTTTTATGATTTCCGTAGAATAGTTGAATGCTTTCTTTCTTGCACTTCCACCTTCCTCATCATTGCTACTTGCATACAGACAAACACGTGCTAATAATCCTGTCACCGCATAATAATTCATCCGTAAAGCACGATAGCGCAAAAAGTTAGAATTCTGATTTACATCTCCACTCATCATCGTACCCTCCGTCTTTACCGGATCATGCACTAATAAGATTCGCGCTTCCTCTAGGTCGGTTATTACCTTTCGAATCACTTCTGAAGCAGGAAGCTGTTCTTCCGGCAAATTGGTCTGCGCTGTATAATAGGGGATACTCAGCTTATCTTTATTGCGTGAATACACCGGGCCAAACAGTCGAAGCATGTCAAAATGTAGCATAGCCCGCAGGGCAAGTGCTTCTCCGCGTATAATATTATAATTATCACCGGTAAAAAGAGATGTCCTGCTCTCCATATTCTCAAGAATCTCATTACAATTCAAGATCATCGCATACGCTTCATTCCACGTCTCGCTCAGTCTTCCACGCCAATATTCCGTTTCATATTGATAGTCGGCAAGATCTTTGTAATTTCCCCACACGGAATTGTCCGTCCCTATTGTATAAGCACCTCCCATTATTTCAATCATTTCCACAGTCAAAGCGCATCCGTATAGCTTGTCATTATTCAATTCCACATATACGCCATTCAATAATTTTTGGAATCCCTCCTCCGTAGAGAACAGTTCGTCATCCGATATCTTATCATAAGGCTTCACATCCAACCAGTCACTACAGCCTCATAGCAGAAAGCAACCGAGCAACATACCTGTATATATTTTATTCTTCATAACTCATTCGTTTTTATAAGTTTTCTCTTCCATTGTTTAAAAGGTGGCACCGATAGACAAAGAGATCGTTCGTGCAAAAGGATAATCAATTCCACGTTCCGCCTTAACGGTAGACCAACGGAATATATCATTCATATTTGCCTGTAAAGATAAAGCTGCCAAACCTAGCTTCTTGACAAATCCTTGATTGAACTCATAGCCCAGACTGACAGACTCGCAAGTCAGTGTGTTTTCATCCATCACAAAACGAGAAGATTTCTCAGTAGTCTGCACCATAGATATACCTTTGAACTGCGCTTCACGGTTGGACTCCGACCAACGATTGTATAGCGCACGCTTATCTTGATTGTTGTACACTTCTTCTGTACCTATATTCTCTACCTTGTCGAAAAGAGAAGTGTTGAATAACTCCCCGCCTATTTGATAACGGAAAAAACAGCTGAGTGAAAAGCCTTTATAATAGAATGTAGTCCCGAACAATCCTTCTATATCAGGTTCCGTATCTCCTACCACTACTTCGTCATTCACATCATAGGAAAAAGAATATGTACCATCCTTCTTTATAAAGAGCTCTTTACCGGTAGCCGAATCTATTCCGGCAGACCGCACAGCCCAGATAGCCGTAGGACTTCCCCCGTCATAATAACGGGTAGTACCCGCCAATGAAGCCTGTCCGCTCTTATTCAAAGCACTAAAAGAGTCACCGATATTGGCATATTTCGAACGAGAGTGCGTTGCATTCACGCTCAAATTCCAATTGATTCCCTGTTCCGGCAGATAAATAGGAGAAAACTTCAATGTAGCTTCCCAACCTTTTGTTTTTTGCATACCGGCATTCATTGTCAGGCTTGTCACTCCCATAGAACCCGGAGTCGTGATGACAGCCAGCAACGGATCAGTATTCTTCCAATAATAATCCAAAGTCACATTGATCCGGTTATTCCACATCGTAATATCAGTACCGATATTATAATTGATTGTTTCCTGCCATCCCAAGTCTTTGTTTCCCAATGCATTCAGAATCACACCTGTTCCGAATACATTCGTCATCCAGCCATTGAACTTGTAAGTCGAGAATGCCTGATAAGCGGCAAAATTCTGGTTTCCCGGGTTTCCGACAGAAGCTCTCAGCTTGAGAAGTTGAAAGAAATCTTTATCTCTGAGGAACTTCTCATTATGAATATTCCAACCAAGCCCGACAGACCATGTATTCCGAAAACGGTTATCCGTGCCGAACATAGACGCGCCATCGCTACGATAATTAAAATCAAGCAAGTAGCGATTATCATAAGCATAACCGCCATTGATATAAAAACTTGCCGCACGTTTCTCCGTCCGACTGTAATCCGGACTTTCCCCGTTTGGATAGCTATTGGCAAAAGATGGAGAATCAAACTGATCATCCGTAAAACCATTGGCTGAGAATCCATAATTTTCTCTTTTGGTACTGCTAAAATTGAATCCGGCCACAGCATTAACCATGTGTTTATCGGCAAATAAACGACCAAATGTAGCGGCCAGATCCCCTTCATATACTAATCCTTTGGTTTGTGTGTGCGTATATAACCCTTTCTCCGTATCACTTACATCATCAAACTGTGAATGTAACGGAGACAAACGGACATCCGACGTATCATCCGATTTCGTCAGGCCGAATTTGGCTCTTAAACGAAAATCATGTGTAGCAAACCACTCGATGATAAAGTTGTTGGTAAATCCAAATTCCTGCCCTTTATTATAATTGTTCAGATGAGCGTTCCATAACGGATTGGAAACAGAAGAATCATTTATGCCATCCTCCGGATAGTACAGGTATTTTTCTATCTCACCTGCCGAATTATATTTCCGGTAATAAGGATTCGCCTGTGCATATTCCGAGAAGGAAACAGTTGGGTCGACCGTCTCCAAATAATCAATTGTCAGCTTATTGCTGAACTGAAATTTTCCCGTACGATATATCAAATCGATATTTCCTCCAATCGTTTGGCGTTCGGATTCTTTCATTACCCCATTCACATGACCTATGCTTAATCCTATTCCATAACGTATCTTTTCTTCACCACCTTCTGCATAGATATTGTGTTTGTGCGTAAACCCGTTACGTACCGGTTCTTTCAGCCAATAAGTATCTACTCCTCTTTCTATTTCCTTCAGCCGCTCGTTCCGCAAGCTATTTAAACGCAACTGATTGGAAGGACTGTTGGTGTTGTCCTCATATACTCCTGCCAATGTTTCAAACTGTAATTTTTCACGGGCATTCATCAGGTTATAGTCAGACAAGTCGGCTATATCTACTCCAAAATCTCCTTTATACGAAAGCTGAAGACGTCCCTTCTCCGGTGTTTTAGTTTCAATTACCACTACTCCATTGGAAGCTTTCGAACCATAAATAGCCGTAGAGGCAGCATCTTTCAATATCGTAACAGAAGCTACACGGTTCATATTCAGGTTCATCACAGTTTCCAGCGTAGTCTCGAATCCATCTAAAATAAACAACGGCTGGTTGGGATCTGTACCATATTCTTCCTTCAACCCTACTACACTGCTCTTTCCCCGTATCTCGATATCCGGCATTTGATTAGGATTGGAACCGAACTGATTATTTTCCATGATCTTAAAAGAAGGATCGAGTGTCCGCAAACTTTGCAAGACATTCTGCGAACCTACCGATTTCAACTCTTCCCCCTTAAATGTTGTGGAAGAACCTGTAAAACTTTCTTTTTTACGTTGATAGATTCCCGTAACCACCACATCTTTAATCTCCTGCAACTGTTGTTGCATTACGATATTTGCAAAAGATGAAGCATTCTTTCCGTTAAAATGTCTCGTAATCTTTTCATAACCGACAAAAGAGAAAGTTAGGTCGCAGCCTTCTACCGGTAACTTTATACTGAATTCTCCATTCAGATCCGTGGTCGTGCCGGACATTCCCGGTCCTGTTCCTCCTACTATTACCGAAACTCCGATCATCGGAGATCGGTCACTTCCATCAATAATCCGTCCTTTAAGTTCCATTTCTTTCTCTTCTTCCCGCAGTTCCTGTTTTCCGGAAGCAGGTCGCGGAACAATAATGATAGTACGATTCTCAACCTTAAAAGTGAAATTTGTACCGGACAGAATTTCTTGAAGTGCCTGTACCAAAGAAATATTATGATAATTAGCTGTTATCCTCTTCGGACATTCCGACAATTGTTTTGAATTATAAAAAAATTCATACCCTGTGACAGCACTCATCTTCTTCAATGCTTCCGCCACTGTCGCTTTTTTCAGCTCCACACTTACCGTTTGAGCATACACAGTACGACAACAGACTGAAAACACAAGAAATATAAGCCCTATCTTCCAATCAATGTGAATAAAACTTTTCTTCCTTTTCATACTCTTATCTCATTCTTTTTATATTGTTGTATCTCTCATCTCAACCAGAGCACCCCATTCTCAACCTCACAGATAACCCCATTGGTTTCCTCCATCAGGCGAGTAATATAGTCAACGCCACGTTCATAACTGATTTTCCCGGAAAAGGAATAGTTTCTCAATCGCTCGGCAACCTTTATTTCAACCCCATATACCCTTGAAAGGCGTTTTGCCAAGTCCGGAAGAGTTTCATCCTCAAAGTAAATCCAGCCATCCTTCCATGCCGCAAAAGCCGAAGCGTCTACTTGTGCCACCTTCATATCTCCAGACACACAGTCGAAGCTCACTTGTTGATCAGGAGATAAGATGACAGGTTCTTTCCCCTCCTCTACCTGATAACTGATTTTTCCCGTTACAAGCGTAGTGAAATGTTTACTATTTTCCGGATAGGCATTGATATTAAAGCTAGTTCCCAATACCTGTACAGACTCCTGATTACCAATTTCTACATAAAACGGACATTTCTCATTACGACTGACTTCAAAAAACGCCTCTCCCGTCAGTCTCACCCTACGTTCTTTCTTACCTTCAAACGAAGCAGGATACTCCAATGTAGAAGAAGCATTCAGCCATACTTTCGTACCGTCCGACAGAGTCATCTGAAAGTGACGTCCGGCAGGAACTTCTAGTTTCAAGATACGCTCACTTGCCAACGCCAGCTTTTTACCGGCAGCAGTTTGTAGAGCCACATCATCTGCTGTATTCAGCTCAATACGTGCTGCACTGTCAAGGGACATAACAACCTCATTCCCCATCTTTAATATAACTTGATCATCAGATATAGTGACCCCCATATCCTGTAACTGCGCAATGGCAGTAGGAACCTGTTCCGACGGAATAAGTGTCCGAAAAATCAAAACGCCCGTAATCAATGCCGCAGCAATACTACCGGCTGTCAATATACGAAACCTGCGTTTTATACGAAGTTTTCTCTGAATCCGACCTTGCAAGTCTCTAAATCCATGATCGGCTATAAAAGGATCTTCCTGAGAATCGGGCAACTGCTTCCACAATTGTTCCAGCAGTTCATCGTCTTGTTTACCTATCTCCCGGTGCGGGATATCGTGTTTTGTATCCATATATAATGAAATTTACTCATTATATATAATACTGCACCTGATGAATTTACGTATCCGGTTCGATATTTTTTTTGAGAAAAGGTTATTTTTTCTTGATTTCCTTCCGTAACTTCTTCTTTACTTTATATAAAATAGTCTCAACTGTACGGATAGATATTGATAGTTCATCAGCAAT
>ENA-UERG01002999-UERG01002999.1-human-gut-metagenome-genome-assembly--contig:-NODE-2999-length-11233-cov-4.876569_pt1 | contig 11233 bp, 11 predicted proteins | sample MGYA00242954_ERZ507954 | MGnify/ENA primary metagenome ERZ507954 (study PRJEB26167, sample SAMN06115478) | human gut metagenome | host: Homo sapiens | place: China:Sichuan | collected 2015-01-21... | reverse complement strand
CACCACCAACGTGTCCTGGGGAGAGACGGACCCCACTCCCGCGGTTACGCATTACTATCGAACCTCAGTGATTTGTCCGGATTTCGACCACTTTTTCGCCCTTTTGACGGAGGTGAAAACGGTTGGGGGTTTCATTCTGTACATCAATGGCATGGAGGTGAATCGATTCGGACTTCCCCGCGGGAAAGTGACGAGCGCGACGAAATCGACCGTTTCATCGAACGAAGTGATGACGCGTCGCCTGTCGACGCTGCGATGGCTGTTTATCAGTTCGTCGAAGATCGAGGTGGCGGTTGAAACGCACACGGCGAATGAGACGACGGAGGATGGTTTCGACTGTCGTCTGCTGCTAAGCGACAGTGAGGAGAATCGTGTGGACAGCGAGGGCGAGGCGAGTCACGGCAACGACCTGTCGAAGGCGACGGAGGATTTTTCACATGTGTTTGATGGCTCGGTGAAGACGAAGTGGTGTTACTTCGCGAAGGGCAGTCCGGGGTGGATCGCGTGGACGTTCAAGAATGGACGGAGAGAGCTGGTGAACAAATACGCGGTCACGACGGCGAACGATTGTCCGGGTCGCGATCCGGTGCATTGGAGAGTCTACGGAGCAATGGAGGGTGGAGAGTGGACGCTGCTGGACGAGCGACAGGGCGTGGAGTGGAAGGATCGGTTCCAGAGGCAGACGTTCTCATTCAACAATTATAACTCGTATAACGCGTACAAGTTCGAGTTTGTGGAGAGGGCTGGAAAGGACGAGTGGAACATGTGTCAGATGGCGGAGTGGGATCTTCTGCTGTCTAATATCCTATCGGATTGAAGTGTTTGTTTGATCTATTGATGAATTCGTCACCAACTCTAGTAACAATTCCTAGCGAGATCCTAGGTCCAATCCTAAACCTATCAACACCATTCCTTCAACAAACACCTCAAAAACACACCTTACTCCATCAACGCGGCGAACGCCTTATCGATCTCGTCAAACAGTCCCTGGAACTTCGCGTTCATCTCCTCCACGGGCATCTTCGGATGGTAGAACTTCATCGAGGTGATCTTGTAGATCAGCTCGTTCATGTGGTTCTTGATCATCGCCCACGTGATCTTCGCGTCCACGGGGGACTCCTTGATCGCCTTCATGCAGCAGTCGTAGAAGTGCGTGATCACACGCAGCATGCCCACCGACTTATGCAGCGGCGACGTGAAGTCGTAATCCGAGTACGCGTTCTGCTGGAGGAAATCCTCGCGAATGATCTTGGCAACCTCCATGATGACCTTCTGGTCCTCGGAGAGCGACTCCTTTCCGACCAGCTGCACGATCTCCTGCAGATTGTCCTCCTCCTGCAGGATCTGACGGATGCGGTTGCGCATGGCGATGAACTCGGGGTCCATGCCCGTGAAGAACGACTCCAGCACGCGGTCGTACTTGCTGTAGCTCACCAGCCAGTTGATGGCGGGGAAGTGCTTGCGCTGCGCCAGCTTCTTCTCCAGGCCCCAGAACACCTGCACGATCGACAGCGTGGCCGAGGTGACCGGGTCCGAGAAGTCTCCGCCGGGCGGCGACACGGCGCCCACCACCGTCACCGAGCCCTCGCGCTCAGGGGAACCCATCAGGCGCGCACGACCGGCACGCTCGTAGAAGGCGGCCAGACGTGCCGACAGGTAGGCGGGGTAGCCGCTATCGGCGGGCATTTCGCCGAGACGGCCGGAGATCTCACGCAGAGCCTCGGCCCAGCGCGAGGAGGAGTCGGCCATCATGGCCACGTTCATGCCCATGTCGCGGAAATACTCGGCGATGGTGATGCCGGTGTAGATGGAGGCCTCGCGGGCGGCCACGGGCATGTTGGAGGTGTTGGCCACCAGACACGTGCGGTTCATGATGCCAATCTCCTTGCCGTTCAGCTCCGTCTTCAGCTCGGGGAACTCGTACAGCACCTCCGCCATCTCGTTGCCACGCTCGCCGCAGCCCACGTACACGATGCAGTTCGTGTTGGCGTACTTCGACAGCGCCTGGCTGATGACCGTCTTGCCACAGCCGAAGGCGCCGGGAATGCAGCAGGTGCCGCCCAGCACCGAGGGGAACAGCGTGTCGATGATACGCTGGCCCGTGATCAGCGGGTGGTTGCCCGGCAGCTTCTCGATCACTGGACGCGGCGTACGCACGGGCCACAGGTGCGACATCGTCAGCTTCGACACTACGCCCGTCGTCTCGTCCCGCACCTCCAGCAGCGTGTCTGTCAGCGTCATCTCTTCCTTGCCGTCAGTCTCCCCGCCGTACACCTTCACGACCTAGGAGTCAAGAATACGATTGATCATCACCTAACCATCACACACACCAAACACACCTACCGTTCCCTTGTAGTTGGGAGGACACATAATGTTGTGCTCAGGAATCAGCTCATTCTCATACACCTGACCGAAGATGTCGCCGCCGCTGATGATGTCACCCTCCTTGAAGTTCATGGGCTTGTACAGCCACTTGCGCTTTCTACACCATCACACCAACCAACCACACCCACCTGTCCAGCGCAGGCACATCAGCTCCACGAGGAATGAACGGGGACTGACAGTTGTTGTAAATGACTTCCAGAGGACGCTGAATACCATCGAAAATGTTCGACATGATACCAGGTCCAAGCTCCACCGACAGGGGAGAGTTCGTGCGCAAAACGGGATCACCGACCGTAAGTCCAGCTACCCATCAATCAACCGCCTCACCACGCACCCGTCTCCTCGTAACACTGAATGGAAGCCGTGTCTCCCTCCAGCTTAATAATCTCTCCGACCAGACGGTCGTAACCCACGCGCACCAGCTCGTACATGCTGGAGCCCGACATGTGATCGGCAACAACCACTAAACGTCATCCACACACCTCACCGCAATACGAGGTCCAGACACCTTCAGCACGTAACCAAACATGCTTTCCTTTTCTTCATCCTTATATGACGACATTCTTGATGACAGGCGGCGTTCTTTCCTGATGAATCTGGAGATACATCGCTTTTCAATCGGGGAAACGGGGAAACCTCCTTGTTTTTCAACGTGAAACACGATTCAAAACAAACAAACCATCCGATTCTTTATGACAGCACTCTAGCCATACAGAGAAGCCATTTACTTGTGAGAAGCCTTCTTCGCCTTTCTGTTCTTGATCTCACTACACTTCAATCCTTTCATCAAACAATACGCAAGAGCAGCCTCCTTCGACTTCTTCGTGATCTCCTCTCTCTGCTCTCTCTTCTTCTGAATATCAGCAATCGACATGCCGATAATAGCTCTCTGCACCTTGAACGACTTCTTGCTACGACGCTTGCTCTTCTCAGCAGCCTACCATCCTCACCCCTCCTTTTCAAACCCTACCTCCGACTTCTTGTTGTTACGTCTCCAAGCAGTCGTCCAGCGAATGCGAGCGGGTCTCTTCTTCTGCTCGTTCAGAGAGCGGCACTTCTTGTTCAGGTAACGCACGGGCTAGTGATTACACTCACACGAACAACTCCCACCTGTCCATCCTTGCGAATGTACATACCTCCATGTCCGGGGTAAATCTTGTACTCAGAGAAAGAGCAAGTCAAAGTCCTAGGGGATGGTGAGTATTGATCCATCGCATCCCACTTCAATCGATTCCAAATTCCACCTACTTCACAACCATGATTAATAGAGTTCTGTATAAGAATGTCTTGCGGATGAAGGGTTGGTGAGAGATGTTCAGGAGTCTCTTGATAATCAACAAGTGGGCACAATGGGTAGGAGAGAGTAGATTGAATAAGGGAACGAGACGAAAAGAACGATGGAGTGGGAAAATGGGAGAGAGGAAGAAAATATCATGGAATCGGCGTGATCCAGGAGAGTGGTCCTAGTAGTATTCTAATTGTGCAAAAGTGTTGGTGTTCGTTTCTTCGTCTGTGTCCGTCCCGCCAAATCCAGAGGCAAGCAGGTATTTCGATACTCTTATGGCATATTACATATCTACATACAAGTAATGAAATGGAAAGAATTGAAACGAAGAAAGGAGATCCTTGATCATGGACGTGATTCTCCCTTCATTCCCTCTGCCTATTATGGAACTGTCATCGGATATTATTGGAAACAAGTCCTTGTCGATGGAAGACCAACCTCAATTCTCCATCCTCTGATTCGCGAGGAAATTGTATTGGTTTGATTCTCCACAGATGTAGATTACGCAGATTTCAAATGGAAGGCTCTCCTGGAAGTACCTGTTTCAGGACAATGTACGTATTTATAAGCAGTGTTCACGTCTAGTTTCTCTTTCTCGCTTCCCAACTCGTTTGAACGATTCTCTATCATGACAGGTAGTGTACGCCAGTGTCGGTCGTTCTTCGCTGTATCCACGTACTGTCTCTCTCCTGCATACACAATAGCATTTTTGCATATCCGGGATGACGATAAAACCGGGGAGAGTGAGTATCGGAACGAACTCTCATGTAGCATCTTCTCGACGAGCGCGAGATTTGGTATCGTCATCACCTACCGGATATTGACATGACCGATCTGAGTGTTTTGAGGTGTGTCATGAATTGTGCAGTGACCCGTAGCAGCGTGAACACGCATCAGATCGAGTTCTCCTCCTGTCTCTGCTACACGTGTGCATTCTCTCTCGGTATGTCGTAGTTGCTATCAGAAGTCACACAAACGAGAGGTGCTGAAGAGTTACTGGAACCATGTGCGGTTTCGTTTGAAGAGCAAATATGTCGGTATTTTGGGTGCATGTGAGGATCAGAGAGTGAACTATCCCTCTCTCTCCGAGCTGAGTAACAGTGACAGTTCGCTTTCAAATCTTCTGGAGAGAGAAAGTGCTTTGTTCTTCCATTCCACCACCATCTTCATTTGCAAGGAAGCTAAGGAAAGCATGATGGAGTTGCTCGATTCGGACTCGTGGGATGATCAGATGGTTGTTCAGTTGTTCAAATATGCCCGTGGAGTGAGGTAGGCTTGATGGGGGGAGATGATGACAGTGACTACGAGAACGAGGAGCGTCGATCCAGAAACCAAGCCATTATCCAAAGAGACGAGGAGAAAGGGAGAACGCTCTTTCGCAGGCTTCTGGAGAAGGAACAGAGAATCGTTGGAAGGGAGTTGTACCATGCCTTTTCGCCCCAAACCACCCCGTCGTCACATTGATGTTTTTATGTCCATTCGGTGTTTTCTCACATACTCATTTCAATTCTCACACAGAGCATCTGATTCATCAACAGTGAATGAAATGAGTGAAGAGGGAGTTCGCTGCATTCAAATTGAGAATCCGAAGGATGCATGTGAAGTGTTACGGATGGAAGTTCAATCACTCCCACCCGATTTAACGGAGAAGTCGGTGACTTCCGTTTGAAATGATTCAGTAGAGATCGCCAAGTGCTCTCCAAATGTGAATCCCTCCTTACGGCATTGGTTCAGTCTCCCTCTAAGACGTGGGGCGAGATGATTGCGTATTTGAAACAAGACCCTTCCTCCCATCTTCTTCTTTACTCTCTGTTACGCATATTGTAATCGAATGGAATGATAATGATCTGTTAGATACACATGTGTAATTAAATGGAAAGAAGAGGTTCGAGTGATTCGCCTCTACGACCATCAACGGTTCCTGTTCAAGTACTTTCTCTCAGAAGACGAATCGATTTTCCTCAAGTATTCGCTTCGATGGTCATCAGTTCTGTGGAACCTCTCCATCTCTTCCTCATCTGTTGTCTATTCACTCAAAGGATGATCCGTAGGTGGAGGCTGCAAAACGTAGTATGGCGATTCAACTGACGTGCTTACGTGATTCCTCTCTTTCCGATTTCCTCCCCCTTGTGAACCGCAGCATCTCCGTGATGATTTCGTTCAAGAGTCCTCAGCTCCATTCCTTCCTTTCTTCTCTCTACAGTCGGTTACGGTCTCGTTTCACGCTCTCGGAGTGTCTTCAACTCAGTGAAGACGAACTCATTCCCATCTTTCGTTTTCTTCTTCATTGGTCATGCATCGACTCCGCAAACCCATCCTTCAAATCATTCGTCAATCTCATAACAAAGCGTTCCGTTCGATGTTCCTCTCGATCCTAGAACTCAATGCGACATCCGATTGTCCTCACAAGTCCCTCCTTTCTCTTTTCAAAATCAGCGCCTATTTGCGCGAAGTGTCCCTATTGGTGTCATCAGACGCGGATCCCGCGGTTCTCCAGCGAATCACTCACAACCTCACTAACTCTTCCCTCCTTCTCCCACGCGCCAAAACCGTTCCCGCCACAGTTTCCTCCGATTTCTGGCACTTATCCGCAGCGACGGTTTCCGTAGAAAAAAATGGCTTCTTGTGACGCAGATGATTTCCCGCCATCTCTCCGATCTTCCTCTCTTAACCGCGATTCAAACCTGGCTGCTTTCCCTCCTTTCTCTTCCCTCCAACGACCCTTCCCCGCGGTTCCTCCGCTATCTTCGGGGAATCGTCCTGATTGAAACGGTCGTCTCCGATTCTTCCCGCCATTTCGAGTCCATTGCGTCGCTGGTTTCCCGCCAACTCCCGCTCGCGACCCTCACTTGCTGCGATGAGGTTTGGTCCAGAAATCGATTCATTTTCAGTTAAGGGCACTTTCGTCCCAGTTGGCGCGATTGGGCAAGATGGAGGGAAAACCCATTTCCGCCCTGTTTCTGGCGTGTGACGCATTGGAACGTGTGGTGACGCTCAACGGTTCCACTCCCGCGGTTATCGAGCAGATGCACCTTCTCCCGCGATTGCGTCTCTTGTGTCAGCAGAGTGTTCTACGACGCGATACGACCGGTTTCATTCCCGCGGGGATGAAACTCCTGCGTTGGAGCGACCAAATCGACGACTCGCGGGAATTCGTGAATTGCTGTGAACGAGGCGTTTCATCGCTGAAACGACTTCATTTGTAGCACGTGCCGCCAAATCTCTTCTGGGAGGGCGTTTCCCCATTTTCCCGCCATCATCCCGCGATTCTCCGCATTCTCCGTCTGCGATCGAAACGAAGCGAAAACCGCGAATATTACCAGTCTTTGCTCGAAACATGTCCCGATTCCATGATTCCCGCGGTTCCTGAGACTTTGCATGTAGAGGAGGCGTTTCACTCGGAAGACGGAAATTCCCTCTTTTTGGGTCATTGGAGTGCCGAACCGACCCAGTTTCAAATGGCGGCGCGCAACGCGTTGGAGGGAAATGTTCCCGCCAACCTCCCTTCTTCGCCTTTCTTTGAGCGTAGAAATAATCGGGCCGTTTTATGTAGATTATGATGGAGCCAAATTGCTGACTTCTTTGGGAATCCACGATTTCGCGACGATTTCGGTCCTTCTTCGACCGCTTCTTTCCTCCGAGTACCCGAAATACCTCCGATATCTGGAGGAGGGAAAATCGGAGCGATTTCTTCCACTGGTCGCGTGGTTGTTGGCGATGTCGATTTCCTGGCTATTTCTGGAACTCTACAAGTACGCGCAGTATTACCTGACAAAAACGCTCGAAGTTTTGGAGTTTTCGCCCTTCCAGGAATTGTACAAATCCGTCGCGTTTTTCGCCAATGACGTGTTCCACTTCGCCGGTTTTCCCGCCAACTCCAGTGTTCCCGCCAACTCTGAAATCGCCTCCTTTCTCACGGATCTTCGTTCTCGCATCTCCGAAACTCCCTCCATCTTCCAATGGCTTCTCGAAGGTGTCATTCAAATAACCGCGGGAATGGCCGATATGCCCCTGGAAGGTTCCCTGTACCCCCTGGAGCAGCGGCGACGGATTCTCCGTCAATTGCTGAGGTCTCCCGCGGGGGATCCCCGATTGCTCGATGCATGTCTCTCTTCCCTCTACTGTGGGGAAAAGCGTCGTCACGCGCTCCTCTGCGGAATGGAGTCTCCCGCGGGACAGGACATCGACTGGATGAAACTCCCGGAATCGTGGCTTCTTTTAGAACTCGTGTATGACGAAAAGCAGGGCTTTTTCGGAGCGGCGCGTTGGGATCGGTATTTTCCCGCGGGAATCTTCGTTCCCTTCCCATCAGAACAATGGAGCGAAATGAAACGCCTGTTGGAGGAATTCGCGGGAATCATGGCGGAAAACGAGGGAAGTTTCGTCGTCAATGAGGCGTTTCGCCACGACAGGCGTTACATTCAGACATGGTGGCAGCGACGGAAATCGGTCGATTTTCGGTTGCGAGAATGGCAGCGGGATTTGGAAAGCCACTTTTTGCGGCCTTTTTTGTGGCTGTTTCAGCGATGGCAGAGCGGAAATGCCCTGGATTCCGTCATTGACGAAATTGTGGGGATTTCCGGTGACTGTCCAAAATCGGAGCGATTACGGCTCTTTCTCCACTGTAACGCCCAGATTCGATCGCTTTCTGCATTTAACGAAATAGCCCCGATTTTGGGATTCGAGAGACTTCCAGAAATAGCCGCTGGATCGTTCCAGAAATACGGGGATTTTCTGTCGCGCGTTCCCTCCAACTTGCTTCTTCTTCTCTCGCCTTCCCTCCAACGACTCCCCATAGAAAACGTGCCGATTTTCGCCAGGAACACAATTACGATAACCCGCCATTTCTGTCTCGCCAGCGTGTGTGACGCATGCAGCGACCTGACGACGTCACGCGTCATCTCCCGCGGGAGTTACGTGATCAATATATCCATTTCCCTCCCTCTGAAACGCCTTCACGCCACCCCGAGGGCGACTTGACGAAAACCGAGGCGAAATTGGTTCCGCACTTGCTTCCGCTGGAGCGGCACGCGTGGCGCGGCGTGGCGGGATCGATTCCCGACGCGGCGTTTTTTCAGTGGCGTTGGCGGGAGAGTGATATCCAGAGAGGCGTTTCGCGGGGAGGCGTTGTTGTACGCGGGCCACGGGTCAGGTGCGAAGTATTTCAGCCACGAGAGCATGTTGGGGCAGCGCGGGGCGCCGCTGGGACTGCTGATGGGCTGCAGCTCGGCACGCATGGGGTTGCGTGGGGAGGCGGTGCGGGCGGAGACGCCGCTGTATTACCTGGTGCTGCGGGCGCCGGTGGTGGTAGGGGTGACGAGGGGGGATGAGGAGATCGGGTGTCTGTGGGACGTGAGCGACGGCGATTTGGACCGGGTGACGCGTGTGATTGTGGATGCGTTGGCGGTAGGGGAGAGGGAGGGGTTGGAGGTAGACGAGCGAGTCGGTGGATGTGTGTGAGGTGGTGGCGCGAGCGAGGAAGGCATGTTTGTTGCCGTCGATTGTGGGAGATTCGATCGGTGGGAGAGGGGAGAGAGGTTGATTGTAGTCATTTACGGACTGCCGTTGCATTGTACATTACAGTAGTTTGTTTGTTAAGAAACAGGAGAAAAGGGCATCCAGTAATTCACAGGTCGAGAGTCCTCCTGTCCAGTCGGTGTGATTTCTTCCGTCATGAGCGAGGTGGATGGAAGGGTTGTTTGAATGGGCGTTGGAAGGACGGGAATCGAGGAGGAGGCGAGCGAGTCGCTGCTGATGAGAGAGGCGGTGCTGGGTGTGTTGATGAGTCCGTTATCAGTGTGTTCGTTCACGAGTGTGTTTGTGGTTATATCATTCACAATTCCTCCTGCTTCTGGTCCATTCGCCAATTCACTCCTCGCCATTCCATCCACCAATTCACTCCTCGCCATTCCATCCACCAATTCACTCCTCGCCATTCCATCCACCAATTCACTCTCATCTACATGCCCATTCCACCCATCCACCTTGTCGTGCGTGATGATGGACTGGTTGCAGTTCACGCTCGCCACGCTCACGTTCGAGTGGTCCACCGTCACGTCGCTCAGAATGGTCGCGTTCTGCACCACGACCGCTCCCTCGGCGATGAGGTCGTTCATCAACTCCACCGTCGACGAGGTGGAGTTTCCGATGACCTGGAGGTTCCGATTCTTGGGAGGCAGATGCTCGTGGATGCGCTACGACTGAACGTAGGTGGAAGCAACGCACGCGATAGTGACGCTTCAGTACGAAGTAGGAGGTCAGCGACTTGTGGTTGGGTCCGAACTAGTCCTCAGCTCCGCTCCGCTGTATCACCTCGCAGCCCACCACTGGACAGTGGACGCGTCCCTCGGGAATGATCAGCTGGTTGTTGAGCACCTGCTCTAGCGAGTAGTCGGGGTGGGTCTTTGCATGGAAGGAGAGAAGCTTATAGGTGGAAAAGCGACTACCACAACTTGGAACACCGCACACGTACGGCTTCTCCTGCTCCAAATACATCACAGGAATGACGGTCGCCTATTATGAAAGAGAGTCAAGGAGAGTACGGTCGAGTCACCCTCCGTTTCGTCAGGCTTCTTATTCTGCCTCCGGAACTCCTTCTGGAACTCTTGTCGCTCGCGCTTGCTGAGAAGTGCCGTCATGGCTTCCAGCTCCTTTATCCGGTCCTTCAGCTTTCGGATCTGCATCTGCTGGCGAATGTAGGATTCACGCAAGCGGATGCTATTCATTCACTCCGGTATGCAGAACTACCACCGCGATTTCGTGCAAATGCTGGAATCAATTCCAAGGTGTACACGATATTTATGAAAATTGAGACTTGTCTGATTTGAAAACGTTTTAAAGCAACCAGGAATCGGACAAGCGAACTGCTGAGGATGCTCCTCCGTTTCATTCGGAGGAGATGGCAGCGTCTCCGGCTGTTGAATTCTACGATGAACATCGGCACCAATTCAAACGGTAGAGGAGTGGGGATTCCTTCCACTCCATTCTGTTGTTTCATCATTTCATTGTGCTTCTTCTGGTGGTTCAAATACCCCGAGCGCGACGTGTACCGACGACTGCAATCTGCAAAAGGACACACGTACTCGTGGATTTCGCCTACGAAGAGTCTCAATTCGTTTACGCATTCGTACCATTGTGAATCTTCAAATGGACACGTAAGGAGCCACTGCGCGCAAAGCGCTTATTGCACTGCTCACAGACAAACGGCTTCAGACCAGAGTGCTTCACCTAAGTCTTAACCCAATTGAGAGCGATCACCTCGTGGTCCTTGAGATGAGCATTGTCGATGAAAGTTTTGTTACAGAGCGCACAAGTGAAATTCTTTTTTCGTTTCGTATTCATTGTGCATTCCAACCAATTCCCCGGAGTTGCTCCTTTATCTATTATGATGAGAAAGCTTTAACAGGTGGCCTTGTGGTCTAGTGGTATGATTCTCGCTTCGGGTGCGAGAGGTCCGGAGTTCGATTCCCCGCGGGGCCCAATTTTTCTTTCTCTCAACAAACACTCCATTCTCTTTTCTCTTTCATCTGCTTACAGAATCGTAACGTACACACGAATGCCAAT
>ENA-UERG01002997-UERG01002997.1-human-gut-metagenome-genome-assembly--contig:-NODE-2997-length-11252-cov-3.924743_pt1 | contig 11252 bp, 12 predicted proteins | sample MGYA00242954_ERZ507954 | MGnify/ENA primary metagenome ERZ507954 (study PRJEB26167, sample SAMN06115478) | human gut metagenome | host: Homo sapiens | place: China:Sichuan | collected 2015-01-21... | reverse complement strand
AGGATTTAATGCACGGAGTGAAACGGATGGAGGGGACTTGGACTGTTGATGAAGCTCCGTACTGGGAAGATGAGCGGGAAGCATCAAGAAACACGTCTTTCTTGATTCCTCCGCTACCAGCATCCACCCATCCTCCGTGCGTTCGTTCTGAGTAGAAACAGCCTGCGTCACCTAAACTATCTCCGCTTTCATGGAATAGCCCAGTGATGTTGGGCCCAACATCAGCGGATCCGCTCCAGGCTCGCAAGGCGGTTCTGGATATTCAGGGGCCCTCTACCGAAACGGGACGACTCCCGCAAACAATGCCGGGGGAGGCACGACCGACGACTGGCTTACGCTCGACGCGAGTAGATCAGATTCCATTTACGGAAAATCGAAGTCGGTTCAGCCTTCATCCATCCGAGCACTCCCCTGCGTCAAAATTTGATGCAGGGAAAGACGCGCAAGGTAGCGGGTTGTATGTTGGTTCCTTTCCCAAAGATTGACGACGAAGAGCTGGCATCGAATACGATCACGTTGTTATTGCTCGTCCCGTACGACCCCTCGAAGGAATAACGGTAACCTCCCGACCAACGAGTGGAGAACGGGCCCGTATGGATGCCATTTGGTGGTAGCAACGGTCTTTCGATTTGAAGTTCACCACTGATGTTGGGACCTCCGGAATCGATGACCCAAAGTGACGAGGCAAGGGAGAGCCCCCTCTTTCTCCGAGAGGGCTGCCCCTTGCAGTGTCGTCACGCCTCCGCGCCCGTGCCCCGCTCAGGCCAAGGGAAGCCGTGGAGCAGACCGGCACTTTCGGCACAGTGCGCGACGTGAGAGCTCCACGCCTCCATGACGGCCCGTCTCGCTTCTAGGAAGTCCGACCGCTGATAAGCCCTCGAAACCTGCGAGCCGACCACGTGCGACAGGCACGCCTCGGCGACTTCGAAAGCCACGCCCGTGTCGGCGGCCCACGACCGAGCGATGGATCGCAGACCGTGCGCTACGAGCCGCCCGCGCAGCTCGGTCCCGTGCAGGTGCTTCGCGAGGGCCTGTGTGCTTACGTGCGACCCCGCCTTCCGTCCCGAGAAGACGAAGCCCGCGCGCGGGTGTGGCGACAGTCTTTGTTCCTCCTCGATGAGGGCGAGGATGAAGGGCGTCAAGGGCACGCGGTGCTCTCTGCCCTTCTTCATGGCCGAAGCGGGGATGACGAGGGTGTTGTCTTCGATCCAATCCTTGCGGACGGCGGCTGCCTCGCCGGGGCGCAGCATGGTTGCGAGTTGGAAAAGAAAGAGCACCTGGATCCGACGAGGTGCTTCGGCTATGACACGCATCACTGCGGGCAGTTCCCGCCAGTGGACTGAAGGCATCGGTGTCACGATTGGTGGAGCGAAGACCCTCGACACCCTTTCGATTGGGTTGTGCTCGATGAAGCCGGCACACACTGCGAGGTCTAGGATCTCACGGGTGCGCATCAGGACGCGCTTGAGCGTGGCTCGCTTGCCCGCTTTGTCGAGGCCCTTGACGGTGTGGATGACGAGCGGGGCGGTGATTTCGTCGAGTTGGCGCGAACCGATTGGGGTGATTAGATAGCGCTCGAGACGTCGCTTTTCATCTTGGTAACTGACAATGCGGCCGCGCTTTAGGCCGCACCATAGCTTAAAAGCGTCGCGAAGTGTGTACCCGGGAGGCGGAGTTTGTCCGACCTCCTTTTTCTTTCTGCGAGCGAGTTGTCGAGCTTGCGCAAGAGTCAAGGAGGGAAAGTGACCGAGAAAGTGATCTCGCACCTTTCCGTCTTGGGAAATTCTGAGGACGAAACTTTTGGTGCCAGTTGGCTGAACTTTTACTGAAAGTCCGCCGCCAATGGCACATGTGTATCTTTTTTCTTGCGGCTTTAATTCCGCGATTTTTCTGGAGGTGAGCATGGAGTGGAAATATTTTCCGAAGATCGATGAGGACGGCTACTACTGTGGCAAGTCCCAACAAGGCATCGGCGAGGGGATGCACCTCTCCGACGATGTCGTCGAAACTCCTTTGCCGGAAGGAATCGACTTGACGAAGAGCTTCGCACGGTGGACGGGCGCTGAGTGGGTGGTGGAGGCAAAGCCGACGACGCCCGCAGACTGCGTGGCGCTAGGCCCCGTATCGCACCAGTCGACCACGGCGCGTTGCAACGAGCTGAGGAAGCTTTACGAGGAGCTGACGAAGGGCTCTGAGGATTACCGGCTCGAACGCGGCGAGAACCTTGAGTGGATCGTCGTTGAGATTCCTTCGGAAGAGAAAGAGGCGCAGGAAGCGGAGAGTGCGCTCAGTGATTTCGACGGGAAGCTCTCGTCGCTCAAGGAGAGGATGTCCTTGGCCATGCTCCAGGGAAATCAGGAACAAGTGACGGCACTGCAGGGCGAGTACCAAAAGTTGATGAGTGAAGGAGTTTGAAGATGGCGGTTGTGGTTAAGCGTTATTGCCCTGCGTGTGGGGCTCAGATGGACGATGACGGGATTTGCACGAACAAAACGTGCCCGCGCCGGAAGCTCCAGCTGATTGCAAAGGAAAGGAAGGAAGCGGCGGAAGCCGCGAGAGAGGAGGCGAAGGCGCAGGCTCAAGCCCTGTGACTTCGGGCCGTGAAACGAGAGGGTCGCTCTTCGGGGCGGCCCTCTTTTGCAAGGAGGAGAGAATGATGATCTTTTTGAAGTGGGCTCTGCTGATTGTCCCGTCGCTTGTCATGGCTGTCGTCGGGCGGCTCCTGGCGCCGGTGCTGCCTTTCTTCGTGCAGGACGACGGCTTCTTGCCGTCGTGGTTGTCGTGGTTCCAAACGCCCGACAATCCGAGCGACGGGGACGAGGCGCATTGGGAGAGACACCCCGGCACGGGGGCATGGGACACGTATTGCCGCCGCGTGGCTTGGTTCTGGCGGAACGTCGCCTACGGCTTCGACATTTCCGTGTTGGGCGTCGAGGTGCGCTCTACCGACACGATCGTCTTTGAAGGCGACCGCGACGTCGGGGCGAAGCCGCCTCGGAGCGGTTGGCAGTGGAAGAAGATCGTGCGTGACGGGAAGGTTGTGGCCTTTCAGCTATATGGGGTGCAGCAGTATCGCCATTGGCCGCAACGCTGCTTGCGTGTGAATCTCGGTTGGAAATTGTTCGATTTTTCCGACTCTGTGTCGGACCAAGTCGTCCAGTGGACGGCGATGGTAAACCCTTTCTTTGGCACGAATGTCGACGAGTACGTCGAAAAGGAGGAATGCAATGGCTGAAGAGAAAACGCTTGAACAAGCAATGACGGAGCTTCGGGAGGCTCAGGATGCGGTAACGACCGCGCAACAGAATCTGGATACGGCCGTATTGGAGAAAGATGCGAAGGTCGAAGAGATCAAGCGGCTCATGGACGAGCTCAAAGGGAAGGCTCAGGAACTAGGGCTCGAGGTCGTGGCGAGCGTTGCTGAAGCGAAGCAGGCCGTCAAGGAGAAACTCGACGAAGCGAAGACGGAGTGGGCTCAATCTGCGGTTACGACCCCGAATTCAGCCCGCCGACAAGTGCGCCTCGTGTGGGCCGTGATCGGTACCGTTGCAGGTATTGTCGTGGGTTTTGGTCTGGGGTACGTCGTTGGACGTTTCTTCTAACAACAAATGCCGCGGCAGTGACCGCGGCCTTTTCTTCTTTTGGAGAGGCGCATGCAGGAAGAGGACCGGGCAAAGGTAGTCCGACAGATAGCCGGATCTTTTGGTGCAAGCAGCGTGAGCGGGATGGCGAAGGCCGCCCCTGGCGTGGCGGTTGGGGCTGGTGTGGCCGAAGCCTTTGGAGCTACAGCACAGACGATCATCACTTGGGGAACCGTTCTCTACATTCTCATGATGCTTTTCTACAGCCTGCCCAAGGTGTTTGACGCGATTGACTACTTGCGAAAGCGGTGGTCTCACGATCGGTTCGATGGCTTGAAAGTGGTGTTGGCCAAGGACCACGACATCACGACCAAGATTCTTCGAGTGAAACTTCGAGAACTTGAACGGGAGAACGCCGCGCTGAAGGCGCGAATCAACGCAAAAGAGTAACGGAGAAACCTAAAAGAAATGCCGCTCGGACGAACATCCGAGCGGCGTAGACAGTCTGAGAGACAAGGGAGGTTCCATGTCGCTAAAAAGAAGGCTTGTTGTCGGTGCTTTGTCTCTGAGCGCCGCCGGACTCGTTGGTATTGCCGGATACGAGGGGTACTCGGATGAAGCGTATATCCCGGTCCCTGGCGATGTGCCGACGATCGGGTACGGGTCTACGGCGGGGGTCCAAATGGGCGACACGATCACGCCGCCGAAGGCGCTCGAGCGTCTCGTGCGGGACGTCGGCGTTGCGGAGAGTGCGATCGGAAGGTGCGTCAAGGTGCCGCTCTATCAGCACGAATACGACGCGTTTGCGTCCCTTGCCTACAACATTGGATCTGAGGCTTTTTGTTCTTCAACTCTTGTGCGGAAGCTCAATGCAGGCGACTACTCGGGCGCTTGTCAGGAGCTCAAGAGGTGGGTCTATGTGGACGGGCGCCGCGTGCAGGGTCTGGTGAACCGCCGCGAGGCGGAGTATCGGATGTGCATGGGGATCGACTGACGGGCAAAGAAAAAGCCCGCACGAGGCGGGCTCTTTTGCCTTTGAGAGCACCCCCACTTACGTGGGGAAGTGAGCGCCGGAGCGCTCGCGGTTTTCTGGTGGACTCAGTGAGTCGGAACCTTCAAAACCCTGTCGGATGTAACACCCCCGCTTTCGCGGGGAAAGACGGTTGATCGGGCCGTCGTCCTCAAAGGACCTACAAAGTGTAGCACAAGCGGGGTGTCTGTGTTGTCACTCTTCGTCCTCGGCGAGGAGCGCGTCAATTTCAGGTTTGCACTGGCGGAACCAGTCGGCTCCCCAGGCTTCGAAAGACATCCCGCGCACCACGATCACGCTCTGCCACTCCCAAGGGGCGCACCAAGGCGTCGAGCTTTCGCCGTCGTCCGTCGGGCCGCCCGCTTGCTCCCATCCTTTGATGAAGCGGTCTTTCTGTTCATCCGTGAACTTCGCTGTGTCGACGGGGATCGCGAGCGTACCTTCGATGATTTCGTCGAGGAGGGTGCGAAGGAAGGCGCTGCCGCCGAGCTGCTTGAAAGTTTCCGCCTGTTCCGGGGAGAGCTGCACCGAGCGGGCGACGTGGCCCGTGGGCTTGCGGCCCGCACCTTCGCGACGACCGCCGTGCGTGTTCTTCGGGGCGGAGGCTTCTTCGCGAGCCTCTTCCTTTTCCTCGGGCTCGACGTTCACGTCGTCAACGAGTTCGATGTCGTAGCTCTTGAGCATTTCGAAGAAGAACCGGGCGGCTCCGAGCTTCTTGGTGTGGTTGTTGTAGTAGACGCCTTCGAGGGCGCCAAAGACGCGCCTCATTTCCGCGTTGTAGATCTCTTCGCCATCGAAAGCGGCTCGCTTGATGTTCCCAGTCTTGTAGCGGGCCCAAGTGAAACCGAGAAGGGTGGCGACTTCGGATTCGTTCAGGTAGATGCGGGAGTGCTCGCCTTTTTCCCAGAGTTTGCCAGTGGCGATGAGGGACGACAGCTTGATCGACTTCGTCATGTTTGTGCTCCTTGAAAGAGGGGGTGTGTTTTCCGTTACTTGAATTATCGCACGATCAATCAAGAAAATCAAGGGAGGAGCATGAGTTTTTCGGTTTGGATGAAGGTGGGCGCCCTGGCGCTCGGCGCCGCCTCGTGTTTTCTTGGGGGCTACCAAGTCGCGGCCGCTCTCTACGGTCGAGACATTGCGCAACTGCGAGAGGACTACGCCGTTCGCGCTCAACTTTTGGAGGAGGAATACCGTGACAAAGAAGCCATTGCACGCCAGTCGCTCATCGCGGCCTGGGAGGAGCGTGATGCCGCGCATCGTGAGGCGGATCGCCGCGTCGGTGAGCTTGATGCTCTTGCTCGGAGCCTGCGCGACGAAAACGCCTCCCTCCGCAGTGAGCTGTCCGGAACCTCCGGCGATCCCTGCGCACCTTGTGCGCGATCGCTCGGAGAGTGCACTCGACTTCTCGACGAGGGTGCAGAGCTTCTTGTCGAGGGCGCAAAAATTCGCCTCGAAGACGCGGGCGACATCGAGGCGATCCGAAAAGTAATAGGTGGCGGGTTACAGAAATGAGAAAGCCCCGAGCGATGGTATCGCTCAGGGCGTGAGGCTATTCTGATCTTGCTTGGTTCTCGTAGCCCACGACTGCATCATGGAACGACGTTTGTCGATGTACTGTGCTTTGTTGTAAACGGCTCTGACGCCGCGTTGCTCGTGTGCCAATTGCTTTTCGATCCAGTCGGATGAGAAGCCCTCTTCGTGCAGGATGGTTGATGCTGTGCGACGAAGATCGTGCGGTCCGAAGTGGGCCAATGACAGACCTCGCTCCTGAGCGGCAAGACTCACCTGAGCAAAGAAGCGATTGAACGTCGCGCTAGACATCGAGCGGGAAGTGTCATAGCGATTGGGCAGAACGAACGGGCTGGATCCGGAAAGAGACCGCAAGGCGATGAAAAGGTCGATGGCTTGCGAGGACAAGGGCACGACATGCGGTTGCCTTTTTTTCATTCGCTCGGCGGGAATCACCCAGACCTCTCGCTCGAAGTCAATCTCCGACCACTTTGCTTCGGAAAGTTCGCTCTTGCGAACGAACGTCAGAAGAAGCAATTTTGCGCCGGCCTTCACTGCAAGATTCGCACCAACGTAGTCGAAGCATTTCAATGCGGTTCCGATCTCATTGGGCGAGAGCGATCGTTCTCGAGGACGGAACCGGGCGATGGAGGTTGGCGGGACGCTTTCTGCAGGGTTTTCTACTTTCTCCCCGCGCAATTGAGCCCATTTGAAAACCTGCAAGACAATGTCTCGCGCGTGAACAGCAACGCTGGGAGCGCCGCGAGCTACGATTTTGTCGCACAGAGCCCGAAGGTCTTCCGGGCGAATTTCGGACAGCTTCAAGTTCCCGAACGACTTCTTGAGATCCCGACGGTAGACGGCAATCTTCATTTGCTTGGTGCTTTCGGCAATTTGTGTCCTCTGAAGGTAGCTGTTCCACCACTCGTCGAAGGTGCCTGAACTCTTGAAGGCTTTCCTTTGAAGGACTTTTTTGCGAGAGGGGTCGATGCCGTTCGCAACGTCTTTTTTGGCCTCGGCGAGCATCAAACGGGCCTGCTTCAGAGACACGTCTGGGTACAGACCGAATGTGCACGTTCCTCTACGTCCACCGCGACCGCCCATATAGAAATCCCAACGGAAGGAGATTTTTCCTGTCGAGAGGACCTTTGCGTAAAGCCCGTCTTTGTCTGCGTACCGTGCCGCAACGGTATCGGTATTCCTCGAAATCGCCTGCAATTTAGCGTCTGTCAGCATCTCTGTATTCCTTGTAACGGTATCGGGAAGGGGACAAAGCCCAGAAAAGGCCGATTTGGGCACCAAAAGGTGAAGTCATTGCCTTGCAATGGGAATAAGGTAAATTTGATACCGTTACAGCAGGTTTGAGAGCATTCTGTAACGGTATCGGCCTTTTTTCACGAATGATACCTGGCGACGATACCGATACCAATACCGTTACAAATACCGTGCTCGCGGCTTCCAGTTGCCGCCAATTATCGCTACGTGGATATAGTAAAACCCCTTGTGGCGCAATGTCCACAAGGGGTTCTGAGTGCTAGGCGTCGCCTGTTATTTCATGAGCGGTGCTCACTCCCATTCGATCGTGGCGGGCGGCTTGCCCGAGACGTCGTAGACGACTCGGTTGGTGGCGCGCACTTCGTTGATGATGCGGTTCGACACTTTGCCGAGGAGGTCGTACGGGAGGTGGCTCCAGTGGGCCGTCATGAAGTCGGACGTTTCGACCGAGCGCAGGCTCACGACCCATTCGTAGGTGCGGCCGTCGCCCATGACGCCCACGGACTTCACCGGGAGGAAGACCACGAAGGCCTGGCTCACCTTGTCGTAGAGGCCGGCGTTGCGGAGTTCTTCGATGAAGATCGCGTCGGCTTCACGGAGAAGGTCGGCGTATTCGCGCTTCACTTCGCCGAGGATGCGCACGCCCAGACCCGGACCCGGGAAGGGGTGACGGTAGACCATTTCAGCGGGAAGGCCGAGTTCGACGCCGAGTTCGCGGACTTCGTCCTTGAAGAGGTCGCGCAGCGGTTCGAGGAGCTTCAGGTGAAGCGTGTCGGGAAGACCGCCCACGTTGTGGTGCGACTTGATGGTCTTCGCCTTCTTCGTCTTGGCGCCGGCGGATTCGATGACGTCCGGATAGATCGTGCCCTGGGCGAGCCACTTGGCCTGCGTGAGCTTGGAAGCTTCTTCCTGGAAGATTTCCACGAATTCGCGGCCGATGATCTTGCGCTTCTGTTCGGGGTCGGTGACGCCCGCGAGCGCGTTCATGAAGCGGTCCACGGCGTCGACGACCACGAGCTTGAGGCCCATGTTCTTTTCGAAGGTTTCGCGGACCTGTTCGCGTTCGTTCTTGCGAAGGAGGCCGTTGTCGACGAAGACGCAGGTGAGCTGCTTGCCGATGGCGCGGTGGATGAGGGCCGCGGCGACCGAGCTGTCGACGCCGCCCGAGAGGCCGAGAATGACTTCTTCTTCGCCGACCTGATCGCGGATCTTGGCGATGGCTTCGGCGACGTAGTCGCCCATGATCCAGTCGGGGTTGCAGCCGCAGATGTCGAGGACGAAGCGCTCGAGCATGGCGCGGCCCTTGACGGTGTGGGTCACTTCGGGGTGGAACTGCAGGGCGTAGAAGCCGCGTTCTTCGTCGCACATGCCGGCGATCGGGCACGACGGCGTCGAGCACATGACCTTGAAGCCCGGGGGCAGTTCGGTGACCTTGTCGCCGTGGCTCATCCAGACCTTGAGCATGCCGTGGCCGTCTTCGCTCTTGAAGTCTTCGATGCCTTCAAGAAGACGGGTGTGGTTGTGGGCGCGCACTTCGGCGTAGCCGAATTCGCGCTTGGCGCCCGACTCGACCTTGCCGCCGAGCTGCTGGGCCATCGTCTGCATGCCGTAGCAGATGCCGAGGACGGGAACGCCCGCGGAGAAGACGGCTTCGCTCGCCTGATCGTTCGATTCTTCATAGGCGCTCATGTGCGAGCCCGAGAGGATGATGCCCTTCGGGTTGAACGAGCGGATGAAGTCGGCGGAGACGTCGTTGGGATGAACTTCGCAGTAGACGTGGGCTTCGCGCACGCGGCGGGCGATGAGCTGCGTCACCTGGCTGCCGAAGTCGAGAATGAGAATGCGGTCGTGAGACATGGATGCGTTGGACCTAAGAAGGGAAAAGAAAGATCGGTGGCCGAGCCGATCGTGCAACGTGAATCGGCCGAATTTGAGACAGGGGAGACTTTAGCAGAAACCGCGCCTCTCTAGGGGATTCACGGGGGAGAAAAACGAAGCGGACCGGTCCCGAAGGACCGATCCGCTCAGATGGAAGTCAACGATCCGAACGGATCGGTCCGTCCGATCAGTGTTCCTGACGATAGTTCGGGGCTTCCTTCGTGATCTTCACGTCGTGGACGTGCGATTCACGCATGCCGGCCGCGGTGATTTCGACGAATTCGGCGCGGGTGCGCATTTCGTCGATCGTGCGGCAGCCGCAGTAGCCCATGGAGCTGCGAAGACCGCCGAGCATCTGATAGATGATCGAGGAGACGGAGCCCTTGAAGGGAACCATGCCTTCGATGCCTTCCGGAACGAGCTTGTCGAGGTTGCCCTGGTTGTTGTCCTGGAAGTAACGGTCGGCCGAGCCCTTGCCCATGGCGCCGAGGCTGCCCATGCCGCGGTAGGACTTGTAGGAGCGGCCCTGGTAGAGGATGACTTCGCCCGGGGCTTCTTCGGTGCCCGCGAACATGCCGCCCATCATGACGGCGTTGGCGCCCGCGGCGATGGCCTTGGCGATGTCGCCCGAGAAGCGAATGCCGCCGTCGGCGATCAGGGGAACGCCCGTGCCTTCGAGGGCCTTGGCGACGTTGGAGACGGCCGAGATCTGCGGAACGCCGACGCCCGCGACGATGCGGGTCGTACAAATCGAGCCCGGGCCGATGCCGACCTTGACGCCGTCGGCGCCGTGATCAACGAGGGCGAGAGCGGCGGCCGCGGTGGCGATGTTGCCGCCGATGACCTGGAGGTTGGGATAGTGTTCCTTGACCCACTTGACGCGGTTCAGAACGCCTTCGGAGTGACCGTGGGCGGTGTCGACCACGATGACGTCGACGCCGGCGTCGACGAGCTTTTCAATGCGTTCTTCGGTGCCGGCACCCACGCCGACGGCGGCGCCCACGAGGAGCTTGCCCTGGGCGTCCTTGGCGGCGAACGGGTGGTCGGTGGCCTTCGTGATGTCCTTCACCGTCATGAGGCCGGCGAGGTTGAAGTCGGCGTCGACGACGAGAACGCGTTCGAGGCGGTGCTGGTGCATGAGGGCCTTGGCTTCTTCGAGCGAGGCGCCTTCACGGACCGTGACGAGGCGTTCGCGCGGCGTCATGACTTCGCGGACCGGGATCGACATGCGGGTTTCGAAGCGGAGGTCGCGGTTCGTGACCATGCCGAGGACCTTCTTGCCGTCGACGACGGGAAGACCCGAAATGCGGTGTTCACGGGCGAGGCGGATGACGTCGCCCACGAGCATGTCGGGACCGATCGTGATCGGTTCGGCGACGACGCCCGCTTCATGGCGCTTCACCTTGGCGACTTCGGCGGCCTGCAGGTCGGCCGAGAGGTTCTTGTGGATGAAGCCGATGCCGCCTTCCTGCGCGAGCGCAATGGCGAGGTTCGCTTCCGTCACCGTGTCCATGGCGGCGGAAACCATCGGGATGTTCAGCGTGAGGCCACGGGAGATCTTCGTGGAGAGGACGGTGTCGCGCGGGAGGACGGTCGAGTGGGCGGGGACGAGCAGAACGTCGTCGAAGGTGAGGGCTTTCTGAAGAAGACGCATAACTACCTCTGAGAACAAAAAAAAATCGGCAAACGGCAAGGCCGTCCGCAGTCTTATTTGATTCAGAGGGGCGTGCAGGTAGCAAAAAGCGCGCCGACCATCGGTGCAGCACGCATTCACTGCAAACCCCGAAAATCCCGAAGGGGCCCTTGGAAATCCGCCGCAGATCTCAAGCTCGGCGAGGAGCGAAATCGATGCGTCGGGAGGGCGCGGGATTGGTTTGCGAACGCAGTATAAGCATTTTCCCGAGAAGTGTGGGGAAAAACGAAAATTTTTTCGAGATTTTTTCGCGACGATAACTCTAAATGTCCATAACCCATTG
>ENA-UERG01002993-UERG01002993.1-human-gut-metagenome-genome-assembly--contig:-NODE-2993-length-11275-cov-4.326665_pt1 | contig 11275 bp, 24 predicted proteins | sample MGYA00242954_ERZ507954 | MGnify/ENA primary metagenome ERZ507954 (study PRJEB26167, sample SAMN06115478) | human gut metagenome | host: Homo sapiens | place: China:Sichuan | collected 2015-01-21... | reverse complement strand
GCGGCGAACCGCTGCTTCAGGCCGCCTTCTGCGCGGAGCTCTTCAGGCTGCTGAAACGGGAGTGTTTTCAATGATACGGCGACCACCGAGATCTACTCCAGGACGTACACTCTTTCCCTACGCGACGCTCTTCCGATCTCTGTTGTTTATTGAAAAACCGCATTGATATCATGAGTAATCTATTCGTTGTGGATGATTCCGACGGCAGCGATGATTGGGGTGAAGGTAGATCAAGAAGGGTCGTGTTTCTGTAGATTTCAAGGCCGCCGCGATTCCTACAGAAAAGGTAGAGCAGCCCAATCCCAAACCGCAAGAGTCCAAGGAGCCAGTGTCATCAACTCCTGAAGAAAAGAAAGAAAATATATCCTAGGGAGACGGAGAGGAGAAGGGACCTTAACGGACAGCGATTCGAGAAGTATCTGGATGGAGTGGATGCGAAGGGGGAGGATATGAATGGTAGGAATAGAGGTGTCACGCAATATGCAGATGATATGGAAGACGTAATGCATGACTTGTCGACGGAAATGCAGCAAACGGCGCCTTCGGTCCCGTAGGATGAGCCCATGCTGTTCCAATCACAGTGCCACCGAAGGAGTCCAAAACGCCTCCACGACGCCATCGCAACCGATCGAGGAGCCCGAGCCCACATACATTCAGGAGCCGCTCCCAGACGATCCGGAACGTCTCCAGGACCTGTTTCAGAAGGAGTGTCTGCGATCCCATCCAAGTCACCCCATTTCTCCCTTCTTCCCTAGACATTTCCTTCCTGCGCTCTCTTCTAGCGAAGAGCAACTACCAGTTCCCTCCCGATCTGACGCGTCGTCTGTACATGCTGCTCCTACACATCGACGGCGATCTGGTCGCGCCACTCGCCGACAGCCAATGGGAACTTCCCTCCATGAACGACGCCATCGTCGCCGACTACCTGCGTCACCTCCTCCCGCGCTTCGCCCGCCAAAACGCCTCGCTCTCCCCCGAACTCGAAACCAGCGTCATCGAGGATTCGTTGTGGATTCTTCGCGGAATTCTCGTCAACACCGGCGCAAGTTATCATCCCTGTAACGCCCATTTTTCCCTCCAATTCAGCACTTTCCCTCCTTATCCTCTTCTTCCAGCTGAGAAGACGCTTCCCGCGGGAATTCACGCTTCTCGTCCTCCTCGAACTTTTCGCGCCTTTTCCCGCCCGTGTCCCCTTCCTCTCCTTTTCCCGCGGGAACGCCGTCTTCCGCGCCCACGCTCTTCTGCCGCTTCTTCTGGCCTTTTTCGACCCGTCTCTTGCCGCGCATTTTGCCGCGCTCGACCCCCACTGGTGGCACCCCCTGGATCTGCCCCTCGAGACCCAGCCGGACGTCGTCATGGACTACCCCCTGGGTCCCACCCCCCAGGAGACGGGTCCCGCGGGAATCGTTCCTTCGGCGTGGCTGCTGACGCTCTTCCTGGAGCCTGACGCCACCGACGAAACCTGGTCCCCCGCGGTTACCGACGCATTGCTCGACCGTGCCGCGTTGGAGGGAAATTCCGCGGGAGCGCTGTTCTTCACGCTGGCGATGTTGGAGGGAAATCGGGAGGAATTGATGGTCGATGAAACGGTCGACGCGTGTCGACAACATGTGATGAAACTCCCGCGGGAAATCGACCAGGCGAAGATTGCCGCCTTTTTGGACCAGGCGGCGCTGCTGCGCGCGAAACTCCCGCCATCGATGATGGAGGGAATTTCCGCGGTAATCGCGCAATCTTCGCCGGGACTTTTGCCGCCAAATGTGGCGGGAAACCCGGACGTGTGGTATAGCCGACTGGTCGATCTTTACGCGTAATTTGAATTTTGGCGGGAAAACACGTAGGGCGATGAACCCCGCCAAACTCCCGCGGGTGTCGTCTCTGTTGGATCAGTGGTCCAATCAGCTTCCCGCCTTCGAAACCGCGGTTTTGAAGAACTACAAAATCGACCGGGTTTTGTCGCGCGATATTCCGTATCCCGCGGGAATCGCGGCCACCCGTGCGATCGAGTCGATTCCCGCGGTGGAGATCTCGGCGGAGGAAGTGTTGGCGGGGTTGGCGGGAAATGGCGGGAAAGTGGCGGTGGTGGATTTGCGCGATTCTCCGGATTGCGCCATTGCCGCAGCGCTATCAGTGCCGACGGTGGCGTGGCGCAACCCCTACTTGTTGACGGGAATCATGGGGTATTTGAAGGAGTTGGCGGGAACATGGATTTGTGTTCTCCCGCGGGGACACCCCGACCATGTTGCCGAAGAGGCGGAAATATCGGCGATTTGCGTCCAGTGGGTGATGGCGGGAAATTGCATGTAGGGAGTTACATCGTCAGGGAATCGCGGGAATTTGCGTCGTTCGCGGGGGTTTCTTCGCGCTTCACGAGGCCGCCAGAAAAGCGAAGGAAATGGAGGTATTTTCGGACCATTCTTCGGAGAATTGTGAGGGTAATAATGGCGGGTATTTTGTCACGAAGTGTGTCAGTTTTACCGTCTCAGCGACATGGTGGAAAAAGCGCGGGATTTCGGCAACGAGATGGCGGCGAAGACGGCGCAGCAGGCGGCGAAGTTTGCCGCGAAGGCGAAGGAGGGCTGGAAGAACCGCGGGAAGAAGGGTGTGTTTGCGAAGGCGCTGAAGTGGACGCGGGAGCTGGCGCAGGATGTGATAGAGGAGTATAAGAACGAAACGGGCGATGGTGTTGATCATGATCATGATCATGATCAAGTTAACAAAGTCAATGAAACCAATGACACACTTCACCTCACTTCTCTGAGCGAGCAGGACATGATTTCACTCGACCAGCTGAAAGAAAATAGCGATCTTCTCCTCCTTCCCGTTCGTGCGGATGCGACGAAGAGTGGAAAGGAAGCGACGTTCGTAGCGCTGGAGAAGCATGTCATCGCCCTGCTGAAGACGATTGGGGGAGAGCGAGCCGTGATTGTGGAGTTAAAGGATGTGAAGACGATCACGGAGATGAAGCTGATGAAGGAGGAGGCGAATACACTGGCGATTACGTTTGGAACGGAGAAGGAGACGTGGACGGTTCAGTTGGAGGATGCAGTGAAGCTCCAGAACGCAATTTCGACTGCGTTGGCGGAGAGTGAATAAGTGGATTTGTTTGTTCCCGAACATCAGGTTAATCATACATACGAACGAAAAATGAGCCAAGATACAACCATTGATGAATCTCTCTACAGCAGACAACTGTATGTTCTGGGCGAGGACGCGATGAAGAAGATGAACGCCTCAAGCGCCCTGATCATCGGAATGAAGGGTCTGGGAGTAGAGATCGGTAGGGGTCGAGCGGGAAAGATTCCAGATAGCGAAGAACATCATTCTGGCAGGAGTGAAAACGGTCGCCATTTACGATAACGAGGCGGCGATCTACAAGGATATGTCGTCGAATTTCTATATTACGGAGGAGGATATTGGGAAACCTCGCGCCGAAGTGGGAATGGGTTGTTTCTGCGATTCCTTAGGTGTGTCTGCAGAAACTAAAGGAACTGAATCCGTATGTGACGGTATCTCGTCGCGAGGAGCCATGGACGGAAGAGTATGTCCAATCCTTCCGCGTACCCACGAATTCAATATTTCAACGCTAGGTGGTTGTTGCAACGAATCTTCAGAACTGCGAGCAGGAGACTCTCGATGCGATCTGCCACAAACACAACGTGTGCTTCATCGGCGCAAACACTTACGGTCTGGCAGCACGAATCTTCTGCGACTTTGGCGAATCCTTCACAGTGACGGACATCGATGACAGCGAGCCGGGTCAGGTATTGGTGGGCGATATCAGCCGCGTATTCTCTCTCTCATTCTCCCACATAGGACAAAGAAGGTCTCGTGACGATTGCTGAAGATCGCCATCCCTTCCAGGAGGGCGATTTCGTGACGTTTTCGGACGTTCACGGCATGACAGAATTGAACGGTTGTTCGCCGCGTCGCATCCATGTGTTGGGACCCCAACAGTTCACCATCGGGGACACCTCCGCCTTCTCCTCCTACGAGTCCTTCGGCTGGTGCAAGCAGGTGAAACGCCCGGCCACGTTCCACTTTCTACCACTGAAGGAAGCCAATCACACGCCGGGGGAGTTTCAGGTGACCGATTTCGGGAAACTGGAGAACGCGGCGTCCTTGCACGTCGCCGTCCAAACACTCGACCGTTTCATCTCCGAGATGAAACGCCCGCCATGTCCCTTCGATGAAACGGACGCCGACCGTTTCGTGGCGATGGCGGAGGCGTTCCGCGGGGATCTGGAGGTCGTTTCGCGGGGAGATTCCGACGTAGGTCAGTCCCGCGGTTCTTCGTAACTTCGCGCAGACGTGTTGCGGAGAGCTGGGTCCGGTGGCGGCGGCGATGGGGGGGGCAGCGGCCCAGGAGGTGCTGAAGGCTTGTGGCGGGAAGTTCGCGCCAATTCGGCAGTTTCTCTACTACGACGCGTTCGAGGCGTTGCCCCCGCGGGAATCGCATGGTGGGAGTTGGCGGGAAACGTGACGCAGAGGATTGTCGCGAGGAGGGAAGTCGCTACGACGGAATAACCGTGGTTTTCGGTCGGGAGTTTCAGCAGCGATTGTCGGAATCGCGGGTATTTTTGGTGGGCGCGGGAGCGATTGGTTGCGAGATGTTGAAAAACCTGGCGTTATTGGGCGTGGGCACGTCCCCGCGGGGAAAGATCATTGTGACGGATATGGATCGCATCGAGCGGAGCAACCTGAGTCGTCAGTTTTTGTTCCGCGGGAATGACGTCGGTCAGAGCAAGGCGAGAACCGCGGCACGGGCGGTGCAGAAGATGAATCCCGCGGTTCATGTGGAATGTTGGGAGGTGAAGGTGGGTCCGGAGACGGAGGACACATTTTCGGACGAATTTATGGAGTCGCTGACGGCGGTGTGTAACGCCCTCGATAACGTGGAGGCGCGAAAATACATGGATTCCCGTTGTGTGCGTTTCGGGAAGCCGTTGTTGGAGTCGGGGACGTTGGGAACCCGCGGGAATACGCAGATTGTGATACCGCACGTGACAGAGAGTTACAGTTCGCAGAGTGACCCCCAGGGTGAGGATGAATACTACAGTTGACAAAAAGAGGCGGGAATTCCGATGTGCACGTTGAAGAATTATCCGTACAAAATCGAGCACACAATTCAGTGGTCACGTGACCTGTTTGAGGGACTGTTCACGCAAGCCATTCAGACGTTGGCGGGATATCGCGATGACGCAGGCTACCTCGACAGTTTCGGAGACAAAACGGATCTCCATGATGACGCGGTGCGGGCGTTACATGAGTTGTTGGTCGAGTGGCCATGCAACTCATTCGACGATTGCATTCGATGGGCGGCGGGACTATTCCGACGATTGTACTATGAGGAGATTGAGCAGCTGATTCACCAGTTCCCCGTGGGAATGTGGAGGGAATGTGATTCGTAGCGTGATTTCGTCGACGAAAATGGCAACAAATTCTGGACGGGAAACAAACTCTTCCCGACGGCCGTTGCATTCGACGCACGAAATCCGCACCATGTTGAATTCGTGCGTTACGCGTCACTTCTTCATGCGGAATGTCTTGGAATTCCCGCGGAAGATGACGTCGATCATATCGTGAAGTGGGCGTTGGGCGTTTCATTCACCGTAGAGTGGCGAATGCGATGAAGTTCCCGCCATTTGTGCCACGCAACACCAGTATTTCCCTCCTTTTCGGTTTCACGTAGATGTGACCAACACGAACGAAATCATTGCGAATTTGGTCAAGGAACTCCCTCCGCGCGAGTCTCTGAAGAAGTCGGAAATCGTCCCTTTTTTTCACCCGCAGTGTGAAGACGCATCCCGCGGAATTCGAGAAGGACGACGACTCCAACCACCACATCGACTTCATCGCCGCCTGCGCCAACCTGCGTGCGGAAAAGTGGGGTTTTTTGGGATGTCTGAAGTAGCTACGGAATTGCGACGGCGGACCGCGCGACGGTGAAGAAGATCGCGGGGAAGATCATTCCCGCGATTTCGACGACGACGGCGTTCGTGACGGGAGTGATCGCGGTGGAGTTGCTGAAGATCACCGCGGGACTGAAGGACATCGAGCGGTACCGGTCGTGCTTCGCGAACCTGTCGATGCCGATGATCTGCTTCTCGGAGCCGGGACCTTGCAAGACGTACGAGTATGGCGGTCACAAGTGGAGCGAGTGGGACCACGTGGTCTTCGCGAAGAAGGACGGCGTGAGCTTCAAGGACCTGGACGCCTTCCTGCAGAAGAACTTCAAGCTGCTGCTGGATAGCGTGGTGGTGGGCAGCAAGTATTTGTACAACCAGTTTGTAGGGGAAGAGGAGAGGCGTGAGGCGTAGTCGGGGTTGCAGAAGCGATATGAGACGCCGATCGTGGATGCGGTGAAGGAGACGGCGCCGGAGGTGATTACGCCGGGCCGCAGATATGTGGAGTTGGTGGTGTTCTGCGAGGAGGAAGGAGCGGAGGAGAATTGGGACGTGGAGGAGGAGGAAGTGGGACTGCCTCCGGTGTTGGTGGAGCTGTGATGTATTTGTTGGTAGAGTTGATTTGTTTGTTGGTAGAGTTGTGATGTATTTGTTGGAGAGCTGTGATATGTTTGTTATAGGTTATAAACGTCACCACATAATCCCTACAAGATTTGGCATTCATTATCACAACAAACACATTACTCATAACTAGTCAACACTTCCGTAAACACGCCCTTCATATGCTGCAGGAACCGCATCTTCCCCAAATACTCTTCGCGCTCCTCATTTCCCCCCTATTTCTCACCTCCTCTCTCATCCCTCACCAGACTCAGTCGCGACCCGCGGGACAGTCGCTGCGTCATCACACCCTCGTACATGTTCTCCTGTCGTCAAGTCACAAATAGCCCCGATTTCAGGATATCACAATCGTCTCGAAACTCGCGAAACAATTCAACGTCGCAAACTCCGGTGACTAAAAATGACCCGATTTTCGCTCCCCCACCAATCCCAACAATTGCACCAGCGCCGCCACGCCGTATGTCAAATTATCCCCGAAAATTGGCGCCGAAGTGCATTCCGGCTGCAGCATCTGCGAGTGCAAAATAACCGCGAAAATCAGCACGGATTCGGGACCGACCGTTTCACGCCGACACAACACGCGGAAACTCCTCAAAATGTCCCGGAAAATGCCCATTTCTCGCACGAAACCGGCGTTTTGGTCGAGCTGCTGCAACAGCGCCAAAAGGAGGGAAGAGCGGGAAATTGCGGCGGCAAGCGTGGACAAAAGCGCGGGATCCAGCAAGCCCAACTCGGCGGGCAACTGGGTGATGATTCCCGCGGGAATCGCGTTGAAGAGGAAATGATCATTCTCGAAGAGGGAGGTGTAGAAATGGCTGCAAAGCGACCGAACGGACTCTTCTCGACACGTATTGATGATTTCCGTGAGCATGATCTCCAATCGCGATGATGTCTTGTAGATGCAATCGAGCAGTTCATCGCGATTCTGCTCCTGCACGAACTTCTGCATCACTTGCGTCTAGATGAAACGCCCTCTCCATCTGTACGTCTTTCACGAAGAGAATATCTGCGTCGGGGGAAAGAAACCCGATTCCGTTCTTTTCCGATGCCACAAATACCCGCTCGTTCTGCAGATAAACGTACTGGTCGAGTCGAGCGTAATTCACGCCAAAGAGACCATCACCGTGGATGATCGATCGCGATGCATCATCCATCTGCTTCTCCGGCAAAAGACATGGATCCACCAGTCGCAACGAATAAAACCCCTCCGCGAAACTCCCGATGGCATCTGCAAGCGCAGGCGAGCGATAGGAGACAAACGCATTATAGTGACCCTTATTATACAATTGGGTCATCAAGTGCCGAAACTACAAATCAGTGTCCCCGCGGGGAGATACATCGACCACCACGTCCAGCAGTCGGAATGGAGGGAGTTTCAATAGGGACAGGGCGAGTGAAATGGCATGTTCTGAATGCGCGTCGACCGACTCGTTTCCCGCGGGAGAGTTGTTCTCCAATAAGAAGACGTGTTTCCGCACGGAATTATCGATTTCCCCGTGGAGCGCGTCGACGAGGGAATCAAAGGCGGGAAAATAAACCGCGAAGAAAAGTGCGCGGCGAAGGATGGAATTCCGCGGGGAATTCAATGTTTCCAGAATCACGGCGGAATCTGTGAGTGAATGAGCGAAGGAGTGGAAAAGGAGTTTCATCTGCATCGCATCACGACATTGCTTCAACATCCCGCGGAAGATGAATATGTTGCCCAGGAGGGTGTGGCGACTCCCGCGGGAGTCTCCCGCGTAATGGCGGGAAAGCTGCTGCAGGAAAAGAAAGCGGGAAGAAGCTTCTTCGCGCTCGCCGAAGCCATCTTTTCCCGCCAAAAAAGTGGCGGCAAAAAGCGCGGCAGGATCGGTGAGGTGGTCTTGCAGGATGGCGGGAAGCGTCGACGAATCTCCCGCCAAAACTGCCGCCAACTGCTTCGCCAAAAGAAGCGGCAAAAGCGCGCGAACCCGCGGATTTTCAAAAATCGCGTGGTGTAACGCATGCAGTCGGAGAAACGCCCGCAGAAGAAGCGGGAAATCTGGCGGGAGTTTCTTTTGGCGGCAAACGAAGAGATACGCTTCGAAGGACATCGAAATCCCTCCTTTTTACGCCATTTCTTCGCCTACGTTGAAAAAGCGCGGCAGCTTCCGCCAAAATCCCCGCGATTCCCAGCGGCGAAAGCGCGGCATTTTGCGCGGCAAGGTTTTCTAGCTGGGAACACAGTTCCGCGGTTTTTCCCGCGTAAACGTCCTTGTGACGCAGACGTCGCTCGATCGCCTCCGCCGATTGCGCGGGAAAAAGCGCGGCAACGGCGGGACAGCAAATCGTGTTGATTCCCGCGAAGAGCGTTTCCCCGTGGGCGGCGGCGAGATTTTGGCGGGAATTCTGCATGGCGGGGTTTTGTTCGGCGTTTGGCGCGTGAAGAAGGAGGGAGAAAAATCCTGCCATTCCCGCGACCGGTACGAAATGGGCGAAACTTTTGGCATAGCGTGCAGTCTGTTGTTCGAGAACGGGGGATCCCAAGGATAGGAAGAGGGGGGTGAGAGGGAAGGGCGGGACGAGGAGGGAGTTGGCGGGAAGGAAAAGAGGCGCCGAACGAAGAATCGACCAGTTGGCGAAAATCAGTTCGATTTCCTCCTTTTGGGAAGAGGAGGATAAGGTGGATTGGAGCTTGGTGGGAGAAGAGGGGGAAATGTACCTGATCGAAAACAGGAGGGAGAAAGGAGGCGACGGTGTGGAGTGTGAGGAGGGAAGAGAGGAATTGCATGAGGATGATGATCATGGGCTGGTAGGGGAGACTATGGAAAGAAGGAGAGGAAGGTGCGACATGTAGAGCTGGATGAAGGGGACTCCTCGAACGCTCGCTTTCCCGCGGAGGGAGAAAGTGGATGGTTTGTGGAGTTGTTTCACGTTCTGCATGAAATAGCCGTTTGTTTCGGAAGATGTTTCCTCCATCCGCCGCTGAAGCAATTGGATGCTGTCGAAGAACAGACTCAGACCGTCGTTGAAGAGTGTGATGGCGTCCTGGATGAGGGACATCTCCTTTCCACATTCGAGGAGCAGCTTTTCACAGACCGCCTTGGGAATTCCCGGAGGAAAGAAGGATTCGTTCATGAACAATAACTGAGGAACGGACACCGTGAGGATCTGCTTCTGTCTGTTAGATCCCTCCTTCGCACTTACCTCCATCACGGCCAATCTCGATACGAGTTCATGGAACTCTCGGAACGACTGACCGATGGTCTGCATCTGAGGATCGTTGTAAAACAGCTCCTTCTTCTCCGATGGATACGCCACTGAAATTGTCTCATTCTAAACATATAACAGGATGTCCAATCCATCTACATTCAATACAAAACCTTCCGATGCCTCTGGTAAGATCGAGGACACGATGCGACCGAAATCCGCTTGGTACTGCTTGAGAAACGCAGCGTATCCAGCTACTTCGTTTATATGCGCTATTCCATCATCATTCGAATTGCTTCCCGACCTTTGGACTGCTGTGAGGAATCCGAAGTTCCTTTTCCTTTCCATGTTCCAAACATGATTGAATGATTCAAAGAAACAAGGAATACGACACAGTCGAGGACTTGGGATCCCACAATTCCTACAATCAGACAAAGATGTCTTCGTCCAAGGCGCTTGAGGAAGCTGCCCAAACCGTTTACCGTAATAAGGAGGGAAAGCGCGTCTCCCGTTCCGAACTTCTCGCTGAGAGAGGAAAGGACCGTCGTGTGAAGGCAAGACTGTTTGCATTGGTTTTACGTGTAGACTCCGGAGGAGTTGGAACGTGAGCACTTTGATTGGAATGTGGCAACGGCGTCGAAGCGGAAGGAGAAGGAGAAGATTCTGAAACTGGAAGAAGTGGGCGATTCTGTTTTCATTCTCAGTAGGCGAAAAAGCGTGGCTATACCCAGTACGCTACCGATGAAGAGTACAACAAGCGGGCAAACACGGTCAGAGCGTACAAACTGCAGATGGAGGCGCAACGCATCGCAGAGGGAGTTGAAGTGCTTTGTCAGTGATCACATAGAAAACAGCAGACTCCGAATACACAGAAGAAACCGTTCACGCGATTGATGTTGGAAACCGTTGCGAGGTGCATCCCGGAGGCAGACGGGGAGTGGTGGCATGGAAGGGTGTTCTGGAGGAGGGTGATCCCAACAAGGGAGGCTACTGGGTCGGTGTGAAACTGGATGAGCCAACGGGACGCAACGACGGCAGCTACAAGGGAAGGCAGTTCTTTTCGTGTCCCATGAACTATGGCGTTTTTGTGAGAGGTCCGAACGTGGTTGTCGGAGACTTTCCCGAAGAGGAGATCGATCTCGATGAGGAGTTTTCATTTGTTTGTTGTTGATGGAAACCCTTTTTGAACGGTACACGAGCTATCTTGCCGTATGACTTGTTGTTGCATGAGGAGATAGACGAATCCGATCCCTACGAAGTGCATCACCTCCATGATCCTCGTGGGCATCAGTGATCTTCTGTCGCAGCTAATTACACGTTGGAGTATCGGGTCCGAGGTTCCAACTAGGTCGCCGAATCCAGTGGAAACGCAATCTCCGGTTTCTCCTCTGGGGCTGCTTGTTCGGCGTGATCGGTCACTGGTACATCACGCTCATCAACAATCTGATCCCAAAGAGAGATCTCTTTTCTATTTGCCTGAAAGTGGCTGTGGATCAAGTATGAGTGGTTGTTCGCTGATAGAGATAGTTGATTTGGTAGCCCCTCATCAATGCTGTGTTCTTTTTCTTCATTGCATTTTT
>ENA-UERG01002992-UERG01002992.1-human-gut-metagenome-genome-assembly--contig:-NODE-2992-length-11282-cov-5.608121_pt1 | contig 11282 bp, 13 predicted proteins | sample MGYA00242954_ERZ507954 | MGnify/ENA primary metagenome ERZ507954 (study PRJEB26167, sample SAMN06115478) | human gut metagenome | host: Homo sapiens | place: China:Sichuan | collected 2015-01-21... | reverse complement strand
AATACAAGAATAGGAATCCTGTTTCTATGCCGCGGGAAATCCCGTATCGCGGGTTTCCAAACCGTTGCTCGAAAGGATGTTTTATGACCATGACGAATCGCTTGCGCCGCTTTTTCGGCGGTCGCGGCTATGTGATCCTGACGGCTCTTCTGGTGTTCCTCGGGCACTCGACTTTCTGGGTGGAGGATCGGCTGCTGTTCGGCGGCTACCAGGAGTTTCTGTTCGGGGGACTTCTGATTCTGACAATCGATATCGCCTGCTTTGTATGCGATGATCTGCGGTTTCTTCTGATGCCCGCAATTTCATCCGCGTTTATCATTCCGAAAGTTCATGCAATGGGCTTTCCGTATTACAGCGACTTCTATCTGGATCATGCGATTATCACGCTGACCTATGTTCTGGCGCTTGCGCTGATCGGCGGGCTTGTCTGCTTTGCGGCGCGGAATCGGGCGAACCGGATCTCGCTTCGCAGTCCTGTTTTCCTGAGCATGGCGCTGTTCTGCGGGATGCTGATGCTCAACGGAATGGGCAGCCGTTACTACTCGACCTCCGATACGCTGTATCCGCTGACGATGGGATTGGCGATGCTCGGATTCTACCTGCTCTTTACGGCTTACGTCCGGTTTGACAAAACGGTGTTTGACCACTTTATGTTCTGTGTTCTGGCGCTCGGGGGATTGCTTCTGGCGCAACTGTGTTTTACCTGTGTAGATCCCGGACCTGACGGAATTCAATTCACCGCAAGCGGCGGAATCGACAAGATTTCTCTGAATTTCGGATGGGGAAATTCCAACGCGATGGGCGGAATGCTGGCGTTTCTGATGCCGTCCGGTTTTTACTTCGCCCATTCGCACAAGTGGGGATGGCTCGGCTATTTTCTGGGCGGGGCAATGTTCCTCGGCATTGTGATCTCGCAGAGCCGCGGCGCACTGTTGGCGGCGGCGGTTACTTTGCTTTTGTCGGTTCTGATGCTGGTCTGCGGTGGGAAGAACCGCAGGGTCAACCGGATTCTGACGGCGGCTGTCGCGCTTGCGGGAGTCGGGGTGATCGTGCTGTTTTCGGAAAAGCTGTTGCGTCTGGTGCGCACCATGTTGGAATACGGAACGGGTGACACGGGGCGGTTTGAAATCTGGAAGGTCGCAATCGAAAAATTCCGGGAGTATCCCGTGTTCGGCGCGGGCTTTTACACCGATTTCCATTATGAACTGTGGGAGAAGAACGTATATCCGTATTTCTACCACAACACGCCGCTTCAGGTGTTGGCGTCGGGGGGGCTGGTGGCGTTTGCCGCTTACCTGTACCATCGGATCGTAACGGTCGTGCTGACCCTGCGCAACCGCGACATCTACAGAATTTTCATGGGACTTTGCCTGATGGGGCTGTTGATCTTCTGCCTGTTTGAGGTGATCTTCTTTGCAACTTACCCGGTCATTATCTATTCGGTGATGCTGTTGTTTATGGAAAAAAAGACCGTGCCCGAAAAGTCGGAGGCGGTCGTGTAACCGTTTGGGAGGTATCTGATGAAACTACGGCTCTGGCGGGTATTCAACCTGTTCCGCCGCAATGTGCTGATGAATTTTCTGACCTTGGGCGCAATCTTTTTCCTGATTCCGTTGGTCATTCTTGCGCTGACGGGAACGTTGGCGGGATGGACGTTTCTGGGGTTGCTGGCGCTGAATCTGGTCTGGGTTCTGACCTATCTGCTGGGGTGTCCGTCCTCCCTGCGGCTGGAGGGGGATACGGCGGAGTTTACCGAGTATTACGAGGTGCGGAAAGGCGATCACAAGCGGCTTCATTTCACCGTGACCGCCGTGCGTCAGGTGGAATACCGTCAGACCGCGTTCGAGCGCCTGTTTGATGTCGGACGGATTCGCTTTCGCGGCGACGCCGAAGTCGAACCCGGCGGAGTGCTCTCCCACACGGGCGGCATTGTGTTTGAGATTGCGGGAATTCCGCATTTCCGGCGCTTCCGCGCGAAACGGGGAGAACCCGGGGAGTTGGGAGAGCGGGGAGACGGTACATAAAGGAAAACCTGTTACGCCCTCATCCGTCGCCTGCGGCGACGGATGAGGGCGGGCGGATGTAATACCTCAAAAACACTGTCCCACGCCCTGCCAATCATTTATAAAAGCCTACCGCGCATTCCGATCCGGAATTGCGCGGTAGGCTTTTTGCAGGATTTACAAAACGTTCACATTTTTCTTTTTCGTGACGTTGACAAAGTGTTCGGAATGTGATACAATTTTATTATATTGGGGCGGAAGGCGTTTTGATGAAAGAATCGGTCAAATCACTGTCCCGAGAGAGAAAAACAGGAGCAGGAGGTTGTCTTTATGGAGAAAGACACAACGATCGGCGCGCAGAAGCTTGCGGCTTTGTTTGACGCGGGGACTTTTGCCGAGTTGGGCGCGTATGTCAGGCGGAACGACGGGAAAGCGTCGGGCGCGGTCTGCGGCTACGGAGCCGTAAACGGACGACTGGTTTACGCATTCGCGCAGGATACGGATCGCGAAAAGGGCGCTTTTGATCTGACAGTAGCAAAAAAGCTTCACGCGTTGTATGAGACCGCGTTGCGCAACGGCGCACCGGTGGTGGGAATTTTTGACAGCATCGGCAGCTATATGACCGACGGGACTGACGCGATGGCGGCTTACGGAATGCTGTTGGCGGATGTCAGCCGCGCGTCCGGTGTGATCCCGCAGATTGCGGTCATCGGCGGCGTTTGCGCGGGACTTTCCGCAACGGCGGCGGCAATGTTCGATCTGACGGTTACGGTGGAGGGCAAATCGCAGCTGTTTGTCGGCGCACCCTTCCTGACGGGGAAGGACGGCGGAGCGGAGAGCGTTGCGGCGGACGGGCTGTCCTCGGTAACGGCGAAGGACGAGGCAGACGCATTTGCAAAGGTTCGCGCGCTGTTGGGGCTTCTGCCCTCGAACTGCGCGTCTCTGCCCGAGGAGATCGGAAACGACGACCCGAACAGAACCTCCGAAATTGCGGGGCTTGCGGTGCGGGACGCGATTGCGGTTGTGACCGACTGCGGCAGCTTCACGGAAATCGGCGAAAAATTCGGCGCGGGCATGGTAACGGGTCTTGCTCTGCTTGGCGGTTACCCCTGCGGCGTTGTGGCGAATGACGCGGCGGTTTCGGGCGGTGTCCTGACGGCAAACGGCGCAAGAAAGGCGGCAAGACTGGTGTCGCTGTGCAACTGCTTCGGTCTGCCGATTCTTTCGTTGGTTGACAGCGAGGGCGTTGCGGCGGACGCGAAGGAAGAAAGCGCGCCGCTCGCGGCAGAACTCGGCAAGCTGGCTATGGCTTACGCTTCGGCGAACGTCGCGAAGCTGACGGTCGTGCTCGGAAAGGCATACGGCGCGGCGTTTACGCTGATGGGCTCGAAGGCGCTCGGCGCGGATATTGTGTATGCGTTGGACGGTGCGGAGATCAGCGTGATGAAGCCCGAGGCGGCGGTGGCGTTCCTTTGGAACGACCGCATCACCGAAAAGGTGACCCGCGCGGAGTTGGTAAAGAAGTGGACCGAAGAGGAAGCGTCGGCGGTTCGCGCGGCGGAGAGCGGCGCGGCGGACGACATTCTGAACCCCGCAGACCTGCGCAGATATCTGTGCGGCGCGGTCAATATGCTGCTTTGCAAGGACGAAGCAGACCTGACCCGCAAGCACTGCAACCTCCCGCTGTAAGGAGGTAACGGTATGATGAATCCGATCGTTTACGCGCTTGCCGAAACGCCGATGAGGGATACCGTCGGGGAAACCTTCGGGGAGCGCGCGGGGGTTGCGGGAAGCGTGACCCTGCTCGGAATGGTGACGATCTTTGCGGTTCTTGCCATTCTGTGGGGCGTGATTGAAGCCCTGCACCGCGTTCTCAATCGCGGAGGAAAGACCGATACGCCTGCGGCAAAGCCCGCAGCGCCCGCCGCAAAACCTGCGGCAGAGGCAAAGAAGCACGCGCAGGCAACGCAGGTAACACAGGCGGTCAAGGCGACCGAAACGGCTCGTCGGGACGACGGCGAACTGGTTGCAGTCATCACCGCGGCTGTTGCGGCGGCGATGGAGGAAGAGGGCTATACGGGAGGTTTCCGGGTGGTCTCTTTCCGCAGAACACAAAACCGCAAGAGCGGCAGATAACAGAGTATTGAAAGGATAACAGGTGAAAACCATGAAAAATTACCGTATTACCGTGAATGGCGTTTCCTATGATGTGACCGTTGAGGAGACTGCCGCCGCTGCGACGCAGCCCGCGCCCGTCCCGTCTGCCGCCCCCGCGGTGACCTCCGCTCCTGCCCCCAAGGCGACTCCCGCTCCTGCCTCCGCTCCCGCGCCCGCACCCAAGGCAGCGCCTGTTGCAACCGGCGCGAACGCGATTAAAGCACCGATGCCCGGCACGATTGTCAAGGTGAACGTCAAGGCAGGGGACAGTGTCAAGCGCGGCGACGTGCTCTGCGTACTGGAAGCAATGAAGATGGAGAACGAAATCATGGCTCCCGCCGACGGAACGGTTGCGGGCGTGAACGTTTCCGCCGGGGAATCGGTTCAGACCGACGCGGTTCTGCTCTCGCTGAACTGATCTGCGCGCAATCCAAACGAAAAACGGAAAGGATTGATTGCGCATGAATTTACTCGATAGTATTACAAAGTTTCTGGAGTCGACGGGCTTTGCGATTCTCGGGAACGAGGGCGGTCTTGCCACCTTCCGTACCGTCGTGATGCTGGTCATCGCCTGCGTGCTGGTTTACCTGGCGATTGTCAAAGGCTTTGAGCCGCTCCTCTTGCTTCCGATTGCAATCGGAATGCTTCTGACCAACCTGCCCGGCGGCGGGATGTTCCATGAGGAATATTTCATGACCTCGGGTGAGATTGACTACGGCGAGGTTCTGCGCCACGGAGGATTGTTGGATCTGCTCTATATCGGCGTGAAAACCGGTATTTACCCATGCCTGATCTTCATCGGCATCGGCGCGATGACCGACTTTACCCCGCTGATTTCCAACCCCAAGAGCCTGCTCATCGGCGCGGGCGCACAGCTCGGCGTGTTTGCGGCGTTCTCGGGCGCTCTGCTGACGGGTGCGTTTACCTACGGAGAAGCGGCGTCCATCGGAATCATCGGCGGCGCGGACGGACCGACCGCAATTCTTGTGACCAAGATTCTCGCGCCGCAACGGCTCGGGGCAATCGCGATTGCCGCATACTCCTATATGGCGCTGATTCCGCTGATTCAGCCGCCGATTATGAAACTGGTGACCACGCCTGCCGAGCGGAAAATCCGCATGACGGCGTTGCGCCCCGTTTCCCGCACCGAAAAGTTGGTATTCCCGATTGCGGTGACTGCCGTGGTCGGTCTGATCGTGCCGGACGCGCTTCCGCTGATCGGATGCCTGATGTTCGGCAACCTGCTCAATGTGTGCGGCGTGACCGAGCGGCTTTCCAAGACCGTGCAGAATGAGCTGATGAACATCGTGACGGTGTTCCTCGGCATTTCGGTCGGCGCGACCGCGACCGCCTCGAACTTCCTGCAACCCCAGACTCTGCTGATTATCGTGCTGGGACTTGTGGCGTTCAGCATCTCCACACTGGGCGGACTTCTGACTGCAAAGCTGATGTGCAAACTCACGGGCGGAAAGATCAACCCGCTCATCGGTTCTGCAGGCGTTTCTGCCGTTCCGATGGCGGCGCGCGTCTCGCAAAAGGTGGGACAGGCGGAAGATCCGGGCAATTTCCTCCTGATGCACGCAATGGGACCGAATGTGGCGGGCGTTATCGGCTCGGCGGTTGCCGCCGGCGTCCTGCTTTCCTGCTTCCGCTGATGAAAGGAATGGATTGAAACATGGCAAACGTAAAAATTACCGAGACTGTCCTGCGCGATTCGCACCAGTCTCTGATCGCAACCAGAATGACCACCGAGGAAATGCTCCCGATCCTCGAAACGATGGACGGCATCGGTTACCACTCGCTTGAGGCATGGGGCGGCGCGACCTTTGACGCCTGCATGCGCTTTCTCAACGAAGATCCGTGGGAAAGACTGCGCAAGATCCGCGCAAGGGTGAAGAACACCAAGCTTCAGATGCTGTTCCGCGGGCAGAACATCCTCGGTTACCGTCACTATTCGGACGACGTGGTGGAGTATTTCGTGCAGAAGTCGATTGCAAACGGCATTGACATTCTGCGGATTTTCGACGCGCTCAACGATCCCCGCAACCTCAAGACCGCGATTGACGCGACCAAGAAGGAAGGCGGACACGTGCAGGCGGCGATTTCCTATACCACAGGTCCTGTTTACACGCCCGAATATTATGTCGGCTATGCAAAGCAGCTGGAGGAAATGGGTGCGGATTCCATCTGCGTCAAGGACATGGCCGGTCTGCTCAAGCCCTATGACGCTTACGATCTGATTAAGGCGCTGAAGGAAACCGTCAAAGTGCCGATTCAGCTGCACACGCACTACACCTCGGGGCTTGCTTCCATGACCCTGCTCAAGGCGGTGGAAGCGGGAGTCGATATCATCGACACTGCGATTTCCCCGATGGCGATGGGAACTTCTCAGCCTGCGACCGAGGCGATGGTGGCGGCGCTTGCGGGAACGCCCTACGACACCGGCATTGACCTTGCCAAACTGGACAAGGTAACGAAGTATTTCACCCCTCTGCGTGAAAAATATCTGGCAAACGGGCTTCTCAACCCGAAGGCGCTGAAGGTGGACGTGAACGCGCTGCTGTATCAGGTTCCTGGCGGAATGCTTTCCAATCTGATGAGCCAGTTGGCGCAGGCGGGCAAGTCGGATAAGCTGACCGAGGTGTTGGAGGAAGTGCCGCGCGTGCGTGCGGATGTCGGATATCCGCCGCTGGTTACGCCGTCGTCGCAGATCGTCGGCACACAGGCAGTCTTCAACGTCATCATGGGCGAACGCTACAAGACCTGCACGAAGGAGTTCAAGGGGATTGTGCGCGGCGAGTACGGCAAAACGCCGCTTCCGATCGACCCTGCGTTCGTGAAGAAGATCATCGGTGACGAGAAGCCGATTACCTGCCGTCCTGCGGATCTGCTCAAGCCCGAGCTTGAGGAGCTGCGCCGTGAGGTAGCGCCTTGGGCGGAGCAGGACGAGGATGTGCTGTCCTATGCGCTCTTCCCCGAGGTATCGAAGAAGTTCTTCGAGTACCGCAAGGCGAAGAAGTACGGCTTGGACGCAGACCACGCTGACGCAAAGAACGGCGTGCATCCGATGTAAAGACCTCGGGACTCTGTCCCGAACCCTGCTTAGGAAACTTCTTAAAAGAAGTTTCCTAAGAACCTTCAAGAATTTCATTCAAGGGCGGGATTCCGTAACGAATCCCGCCCTTGAATGAAAGTTTTTGGAGATTTTTAAGAGACTTTTTCCAAAAAAGTCTCTTAAATGGGGCTTGGGGCAACGCCCCAAGGTCTTTCCTGTCTTTGTTGATTCAAAAAAATGCGAAAAAAAGACTTGACAAGCTATGGAAAATGTGGTATAATGGGAGTACCTCTGCGAGAGGGCTTTTTCTTTGCGGTTCTGAACCGCGGAATTCTCGGGCGATGCGCAACCGATCATCTCGGCGTCCGATGCTCTCGGGAGGGAGGTACACGGGTTCGGCGATATGCCGGATCAAATAATTCAAAATGGGAGGTGCCGCTAAATGGCTAATGATGCACGAGTCAAAGTGACTCTTGCGTGCAGTGAATGCAAGCAGAGAAATTATGACACCAAGAAAAACAAGAAAAATGACCCGGACAGACTGGAACTCATGAAGTATTGCAAGTACTGCCGCAAGCATACACTTCACAAAGAAACGAAGTAAGCGAGGGGACGAAAATGAGTGTAAAGAGCTTTTTCAATAAGAAAGGCGTACTCAGATGGTTCGTCTTCGGGCTTTTCGCGGTGATGTATCTGGCGTTGCTTGCGATTCCGTTCTACACCACTTACCGCTCCACGGTTTCCGCCGGAAGCAAGTTCGTGATGTCTACGGGTAACATCATCGTCGAGGGAATCCTCGGTGCGATTCTGGTGTTGGTTATCGTGTTGGCAATCCGCAATCGCGCGAAGGTCAGCAAGGTGGCAGGCGAGTACGAAAGCGAGGTCAAGCGCGTGACATGGCTGTCATGGGCGGAGACCAAGAGAAGCACGATTGTCGTGCTGATTGCTCTGATTGTCTGCGCGTTGGTCATCTGCCTGCTTGATTTCGGACTCAGCGAGGGAATCAACGCCATCATCAGACTGTTCCAGTAAGACCATGAGTGATATCAATGAAATGAATGTAGGTCCGCGGTGGTATGTTGCGCACACCTATTCGGGCTACGAAAACAAAGTCAAAACCAGTTTGGAGAAGATCATCGAGAACAGAGGACTGGGCGATCAGATCTTCGACATCCGCATTCCGACCGAAACCGTGATCGAAAAGAACGGCGAGACGGAAAAGGAAGTCGAGACCAAGATTTTCCCGTGCTACGTTTATATCAAGATGGTCATGAACGAGGAAAGCTGGCACGCGGTGCGGAATATCACAGGCGTGACGGGTTTCGTCGGTCCCGGCTCCAGACCCACGCCGCTGACCGATGACGAGGTTGCCGCACTGTCGATTGAGAGTGCGCCGCAGGTTCGCGTGTCCTATGCGGTGGGAGATTCCGTTTCGATCATCAGCGGGCTGTTTGAGGGGTACAACGGCGTTGTGCAGTCGATTTCCGACGACCTCAAGAGCGTTACCGTTCTGGTCAAGCGCGGACATCGGGATATGCCCGTTGAGTTGGAGACAAGTGCTGTCAAACTCCTCGAGGCAAACAGCTAACGTAACCGGCTTTTCGGTTACGAGTGGGAGGAAGCAAATTTTGCAGGCTTCCGCAGAAAACCACATTCGGAGGTAAAAAATACTATGGCAAAGAAGATTTTAGGTTATATCAAATTGCAGCTTCCCGCCGGTAAGGCGACCCCGCAGCCGCCTGTCGGTCCTGCACTGGGTCAGTACGGCGTTGCAATTCCGGTTTTCACGAAAGATTTCAACGAGAGAACCAAGAACGACATCGGTTTGATTATCCCTGTCGTGATCACGGTTTACGCTGACCGTTCCTTTACGTTTATCACCAAGACCCCGCCCGCTCCGGTTCTGATCAAGAAGGCTGCCGGCATCGAGTCCGGTTCCGATAAGCCGAACAAGACCAAGGTCGCAACGCTGACCAAAGAGCAGGTCAGAAAGATTGCCGAAACCAAGATGCCCGACCTGAACGCGGCAACGATTGAGACGGCTATGAGCATGATCGCCGGAACCGCGCGCTCCATGGGCGTGACCGTTGAAGACTGAGGAGGGCTGAAGAATGAACGGAAAGAAGTATGTTGACAGCGTAAAGCTGTATGAGAAGTCCAAGCAGTACGATACCGCTGAGGCAATGGCTCTGGTTTGCCAGACCTCCAAGGCGAAGTTCGACGAGACCATCGAGGTTCATGTCCGTCTGGGCGTTGACTCCCGTCACGCAGACCAGCAGGTTCGCGGCGCGGTTGTGCTCCCGAACGGAACCGGTAAGAAGGTCAAGACCCTTGTCTTTACCAAGGGCGACAATGTTCAGAAAGCACTCGACGCAGGCGCTGATTATGTCGGCGGTGCGGAGTACGCAGAGAAGATCCAGAAGGAAAACTGGTTCGATTTCGACGTGGTCATCGCGTCTCCCGCCATGATGTCCGTCATCGGTCGTCTCGGTAAGGTTCTCGGCCCGAAGGGCTTGATGCCGTCTCCCAAGGCGGGCACGGTTACCCCCGACGTCGCGAAGGCTGTTACCGAAGCGAAGGCAGGTAAGATTGAGTACCGTCTGGACAAGACCAACATTATCCACTGCCCGATCGGCAAGGCTTCGTTCGGCGCGGATAAGCTGAAGGAGAACTTTGACGCTCTGCTGGGTGCTATCATCAAGGCAAAGCCGGCGGCGGCAAAGGGACAGTATATCAAGAGCTGCGTGATCGCCTCGACCATGGGTCCCGGCATCAAGATCAATCAGGCGAAGCTTGGCTGATAGGTTGATAAGCTGATAAGCAACCCCCTCGGAGCATATCTCCGAGGGGGTATTGTTCTATACACTCCCGAAAAAAACTTGACAAGTGCGCCGAAAGGGTGTATAATAAAATGGGTGGATTTCGGATGCGGAAGGAGGGGACGGAATGACGGAAACGATGATTGCAAATGCGATTGCACAGGCTCGCGCTGCGTTTGAGAAAGCGCCCGACCGCATTCCGCTTCTCTGCATTGTCGGACCTACGGCGAGCGGGAAGAGCTGCCTTGCGGTGGAGTTGGCGCAACAGATGGGCGGCGAGGTGGTTTCCTGCGATTCGATGCAGGTCTACCGCCGCATGGACATCGGAACTGCGAAGCCGACAAGGGAAGAAATGGGCGGCATTCCGCACCACATGATCGACATTGTGAATCCCGAAGTGCCGTATTCCTGCGCGGAGTACGTCACGGCGGCGCGCGAGGTGATTTCCGACATTCACGCGCGCGCAAAACTGCCGGTTCTTTGCGGCGGGACGGGGCTATATCTGGACAGGCTTCTGCGGGGCGGAAACGACGCGGGAGCGACGGCGAATCCTGCGGTTCGCGCCGAGTTGGAGGCGTACCGCGCGGCGCACGGCAACGCGGCGCTCCACGCGATGCTGGCGGAGGTAGATCCTGCGAGCGCGTTGGCAATTCACGAGAACAACGTACCGCGCGTGATACGGGCGCTTGAAATCTATCGTGTGACGGGGCGAACCAAGACCGAGGTGGATCGCGAAAACGCGTTTTTCGACCCGACTTACTGTCCGTATGTGGTAGGTCTTTCATGGGCGCGTGAAACTTTGATCCGCAGGATTGACGCGCGGGTAGACCGGATGCTTTCCTCCGGTTTGCTGGACGAGACGCGCCGCCTTTTATCCGACGGTATTTTTGCAGTCAACGCGACTGCGGCGCAGGCGATCGGCTACAAGGAGTTACTATCCTATCTGCGCGGCGAAGAGTCCTTGGATGAGGCGGTTTCTCGTCTCCGCTTGGCGACGCGCCGTTACGCGAAGCGCCAGATGACGTGGTTTCGCGCGAAGGATTATGTGAAGTGGGTGGAAGTTTGAAGGGGAAGGGTAAGACCTTGGGACGCTGTCCCAAACCCTGCTTGAAAACTTCTTAGAAGAAGTTTTCAAGACTTTCAAGAATTTTAACTAAGGGGGTTTTTACTCCTGTGTTTATGTTGTGCGGATTTTGGATGCAGCCGTTTGCCGTGTCGTGAATTCCGGCTGCTCCCGCGCCCAATCCC
>ENA-UERG01002987-UERG01002987.1-human-gut-metagenome-genome-assembly--contig:-NODE-2987-length-11291-cov-8.430890_pt1 | contig 11291 bp, 5 predicted proteins | sample MGYA00242954_ERZ507954 | MGnify/ENA primary metagenome ERZ507954 (study PRJEB26167, sample SAMN06115478) | human gut metagenome | host: Homo sapiens | place: China:Sichuan | collected 2015-01-21... | reverse complement strand
TAGGCATCCATGGACACATCGGCGAAGCTGCTCATGGTCTTGGGTTCGGGGGAACCGGCAGCACGCCACAGGAAGGTAACGATCTGTGCGCGGGTGCAGGGCTGGTTCGGCCCAAAGAGGCCGTTGCCGATGCCGCCGGTGATGCCCTTTTCCTGCGCCCACTTCACAGCCTCATAGTAATAGGCACTGGTGGACACATCGCTGAACGGGCTTGTCTCAATTTCCTTAGCAAAGGTAGCATTGATTTCGACCTTGCTGGCAGGCATGGTAAAGGTATATTTGCCGTTGCCCTTGTCGGTCAGCTTCAGTTCCTTACCATTCTTGTCGGTAACGGTGAGGTCATCCAGTTTGAAACCATCGTCCGGCTTGACGGTGATTGTCACGGTATCACCACGCTCGGCGTAGCGGCGGTTTGCTGTCACTGTGCCGTTCCGGATGTCCTTGCCCACCTCGATGGCGTAAGTCGGGTCGCTATCGTCGCCACCGGAGCTTTTCCGAACCAGAGCATTGATAGCGTCCTCAATGGCTTTTGCCATGGCATCTACCTCGCTCTGCTCGGTAATGTTCTTGTCACGGACAACAGCCTTGACAGCGGCTTCCACGCCAGAGAAATCCATGTAGTTATCTTTGTTCAGTGCATTTGCCTTGGCAATGGCTGCGTCAACCTTAGTGTAGTCGGCAGGTAAATAAGTCATTGCAATGGTTTGCGTATGAGTTGCTGTATCAGCCGTAATCGTAATATTGGAATTGAAAACCTCGCAATTATCTGCGCTGACTTCGACAGTATAAGTACCCGCTTCCAAATCAACTGGGTTTGCTACTTCCTGACCGTCCACTTTAATGACTACATTCGCCAACTCGGCAGGTGTTACGACAAAAGAAACCGTATACTTCGGTGCAGGCAAAAGGGGCGTTCCATTGGAATTAAATCGATAATTGCCGCCAGCAGCAGTGATTTCATTAAAGAAACCTTCCGTTTTCATAAAGTCAAGGGTCTTTTCTGTTCCAGCATCCTGGTACTTATAGCAAGCCGGGACATTTTCCGTTTCAATGAAATAATTGTTTTCAAAAACAGGGGTATCAGAAGAAACACCGCCTGCAATACCGCCTAAACGCTTATAAGGTGTAGTGGCAGTATATTGAGTTAAATCCACTTCACCGGCGAAATAGCAATGTTTGATTTCTGTACCTTTACCAACTGTGCCTGCAATGCCGCCGAAATCTGTAGTTCCCTTGCCAAGAGGAACCATTTTCCCCGTGGAATAACAATTGATGATCTTTGAGGCTTGATACAGCTGCCCAACAATTCCGCCGGTACAGGGTGTCCAAGAGGTCATATCGCCTGTATTAGCACAATACTGTACGGTACTGTTTTCAGCAAGACCTACGATACCGCCCATCTGAAAAGAGGTGACATCCTGCGTTATTGAAAAATCCCCCTTGTTTTGGCAGTATTCAATTGTGCTATTTATCGCATATCCGCACAAAGCCACAGTACCGTTAATATTTTTATCTGTATCCGTGAACGACACATCTGAAACGCAGTCAGAAATTTTGCTGGCTGCTGCAACGCCCGCTACCGTTCCAAAATAGACATACCCTGAATTGGACACATCCAGCTTGCCTTGAATTGTCAAACCGGAAATTTCAGCGCCGTAAACCTCACTGAAAAATCCGAAAGACGGATACTCTGTCTTTCCATAGTTTTCGGAAAAATCTAAATTGGAAATCGTATGCCCGTTTCCGTAAAATTTGCCGCTGAAGTAATGCAGCAGAGTTCCATCAGCAGCAAATACGCTGCCAATTGGTGTCCACGCAACACCTGTCAAATCCAAATCTGCATCAAGAGATACAACCGCATCTGTTTTATTGTCATATTCGCCATTGTCTACCGCTGTTGCAAATTGCAAGAGTTCATCTACCGTTTTGATTGAGGTTTTGCTGCTTTGCTCGTTCTCTTCTGCAAACGCCGCCGTTGGCAGCAGCGTAAAGCACAGCGCCAGAATAAGAAACAGACTTCCGATGCGATTTTTCATGGAGTATCCTCCTTTGTATGATGGTCAAAATTTTGTTCATGCCCGCCTGACCACAGCGGGCAAAGTCCACAGGTCACAGAGAGCTATCATCCCGTGTGTACACACGGGATGAGGGGCGCGCCCCTCATCATAAGTTTTTCGCTTCATACTAATTCATAATAATTATATCCGCAACTTTGCAAAATGTAAATCGTTCTAAAGTATGAGGATGGAATAAATTTTTGAATATGCTACTCGCCTTCACGTTTTACAACATTCAGCCATTTCTTTTTCCATGTATTAGGGTGGATCAGCAGGGTTGGCTTCCCCAACGCAAGAGCATAGGCCATTCATAGGTGCCGTTTTTGCGCTGATTTTCTCCGGCCTTGAGGACACGCCCATTCCTATCTTTGCGCTTTTCCGCCAAATCGCACACTCCTTGCTGGAAAAGCGCTCCAATATGTATGATAGAATTATCATAACACATTGGAGCGCCTAACAGCTTTCGGTATATACGTCAAGTATTCGCATTGCAGCAATGTTCCACGCCAATTCCCTGCCGTGCAGAGTAAAAAGCTCCCGCCGAGGATGATCTCAGCGGGAGCTTTTTATTGGATTGCCGATTCGCCTTACTTCCCCTGATAGGCTCTGAAAAGGAAAGTAACGATTTGTGCGCGGGTGCAGCTATTGTCCGGCCCGAACAGGCCATCACCAATGCCGTTTGTGACTCCGTTCTCCACCGCCCATGCCACAGCGTTTGCATAGTAGCTATCGGTAAGAACATCGCTGAACTCTGCCTTGCTATCGACCAGCTTACCAATGGCACGGAACAGGAAAGTCACGCTCTGGGCACGGGTGCAAGTGGCGTCAGGACTGAATTTGCCATCGCCCGTGCCGGTGGTGATACCATTCTCTACTGCCCATGCAACTGCCTTTGCATAATAGGCATCCATGGACACATCGGCGAAGCTGCTCATGGTCTTGGGTTCGGGGGAACCGGCAGCACGCCACAGGAAGGTGACGATCTGTGCGCGGGTGCAAGGCTGGTTCGGCCCAAAGAGGCCGTTGCCAATACCGCCGGTGATGCCCTTTTCCTGTGCCCACTTCACAGCCTCATAGTAATAGGCGCTGGTGGACACATCGCTGAACGGGCTTATCTCAACTTCCTTGACAAAGGTAGCATTAACCTCGACCTTGCTGGCGGGCATGGTAAAGGTATATTTGCCGTTGCCCTTATCGGTCAGTTTCAGTTCCTTACCATTCTTGTCGGTCACGGTAAGGTCATCCAACTGATAGCCGCTGTCAGGCTTAACAGTGATGGTCACAGTATCGCCCTTTTCCGCAGAACGCGGGCTAACGGTCACATCGCCGTGCTTGACAGAGGGCGCGGAGACATCATAGCGTCTGGAGGAAGAGCTGGAACCGCCGCCGGAGCTGGGCGCAGAGTAGCTGACCGTCCAGACACCGTTCGCGGTGCTGCTCACATAGTAATTGTTTGCCAGAGCGCCGGAGGGGTCTGTCAGATACACGCCGGAGGTCAAGCCGGATTTTGCAAGAACCGTATAGGTATAAGCGCCCTCGCTGCCAGCGCGCTTGACGATGTTGGTGTTGCCGTTGCCCACAACGTGAACGCTCGGGTCGCTGCTGAACGTGCCGCCGGTGATGGAGATGGTCTCGCTGCCCGGGCCGCCGCCCTTCTGAATTTCGCCATTGAAAGAGCCATTTTTGATATTGATAACAGCTGTTGTGTCAGTTGTAGCATCAGCGCGAACAACACCGGTAAATGTACCGTTCTCAATGTTGATCGTACCGCCGGAGTTGTAAACATAGGCAGCATACGGAGCGGTATAGGTGCCGCTCTTTACAGTGGCGGTGCCGCCATACTGAACAGCCACCGCACAATTCAAGTACGTGCCATCTCCAGTTCTGATATCCGTAACTTTGATCTCGCAATTTTCCAATGTTGCATTGCTTCCAACCTGCACGCAGCCGCCGTATTTTGCGGTCAGCTTCATGTCGGTGAACGATGCGGTCTTGGTTTCAAAAGCAGCGCCCAAGAATGCATTGATACCAGTGATGTTATAGGTGCCGCCGGAGACAATGACCTCACCACAGCCGGAAGCCTTCACAACGCGCTCGTCCGTCTCGGCGCTGACATTGTTCAGGACCAACTTGCTCTCACTGCCCACCGTAAACAATGCAGTGTAGTGGTAGTTGTCGCTTGCGCAGGTGCTTCCGGTGTAAGATCCGCCGTTAATCGTCACTGTAGAGCCGGCAGAACCTTCGCGAAGGTCAACAAATCCCCAGACTTTCGTCTCCCATTCGGTATTATGCGTGTCTCCCATCTTCATGCCGCTTCCTGCGGTCATGCCGTTGATGGTCAAGTTTACATTTTTAGCAGTGACCCAAATCGCACTGTTTTTCTCATCCTTAGATTCACTTCTATCCGATACCGTCGCAGCAGTCAGTACATGACCGTTCAGATCAAGCGTCATGCTCTTCGTGACTTCAATCGGCTTTGTAACGGTCACATCCTTCAGCAGCGTGACGGTCGCGTTTTCGTCAGCGGCGGTGATAGCGTCGGGGAGGGTGGTGTACTGCTTTGCCCCGATCATAGCGACCGTCTCCTCGTGCGGCTTCACCCAATGACCCTTCGAAACCTCCACAAGCACTTCGTTGGCGTTCTTGTTAACAATATCGCCGTAAGCAGTACCGGCGGCAACGACCTTGTTGTCAACGATCACAAGACCGGTATCGTTGACCGCGTCGCGGCCAAGAATTTTGTCGGACGCTTCCTCACTTGCACTGCTGTTCTGCTTCAGCGTATTGCCGCTGGCAGAAGAAGCAGCGTCAACGGTGATCTGCCCAACGTTCGCCGTGCCGACCAGCGTGCCGACATAGTTGCCACTATCCTTTGTGGACGTCAGCGTGCAGCCGCTCACGGTGCAGTCGGTGATGTCGTGGTAGGTGGCGGGATTCGCACCGGCGTGACCGATCAGGCCGCCGACAGAGCCCTTCGCCTCAATCGTCACATTCTCGACGGAGCAGTTTGTAAGCGTGACCTTGGTATCGACCGGGCCGTCGTTCGGTTTGTTATAGCCGGATGTCCAGCCGATCAGACCGCCGACGCGCGCGTCGCCGGTGCTGACAATTTTGCTGTTCTTCAGATGGCAGTTATCCAGTTCGATTCGAGGCATGGAATCCACGCAGTTGATAAATGCGCCGATTCCCAGATTATTCGTTGTCTCGTTGATATTCGCACCAGCAATGGTCAGATCCTTGATCACAATGCCGGATTTGCCCGCAAAGCCGCCCGCAAACAAGGGGGCGCTCAGGCCGGTGATGGTCTTGCCGTTGCCGTTCAGGGTGATGACGCCCTGACCATGGTATCCATCCACACCCACCGGCGTCCAGTTCTTACCGGTCATATTGATGTCGTCCAGCAGCTCGATCACGGTGTCGCCGGTTTTGTTTGCGGCCGCAAAGGCGTCGGCGAGGGTGGCGTAATACGCATCGCCAATCTTTGCTTCGCATTCGGTTTTCAGCGTAAGAACATCGTCCTTTGTGCCCTTCCACGCAAGCGCATCGGTGAGTTCGATCTCATTGCCGCTGCTGTCCTTCACCGTCGAGCCGGCGGGCAGGGATGTTGTTCCTTTGGGAATCGTGTAGAGCGCGGCGGTGCCTTTCGACTTGGTGTTGTTATCCGCCACAAGATGGAACTCGTTTTTATCCGTGTGAGCGCCGAGATACAGACCAACATTCTTGATGCTGGTATCGCCAGGCTGTGCTGTGATATCAAATGTGTTGCTGGTCGCAGTAACAGTGCTCGTGATGTCCCACTGCGAAATGTACTCAAACTTCACCGGGCGGGTGCTGGTGACGGTGTTGCCGGTGAAGTTGATGGTGGTCAGAGACTTGAAGTTGTCACCCTGCCCCTCGTTGTCGTCCTTCTTCCAGTTGCCGTAGGCGGGACGGATCCACGTCGGGTTGGAGTTGTTCGCAGAATCCGTGTTTTCGTAATTATTGAACGTGCAGCCGTTGAAGGTCAGCGTCTGCGCGGCGATCGCGCCGACGATGATGCCGTTGAAGGTGCAGCCGTCGAACTTCAGCTCGCCCAGCTGGCTCCACGGGCCGGTGTAGAGCTGGTAGTTGAAGCTCATGACGTTATTGAACGTGGTGCCCTTAAAGGTCACGTTGGTGTAGGCGGGGACAGCCAGCAGCAGGGACGTACCGATGTTGTCGATGTTGTTGTAGCCGGTCACATCGCTGGTGATCTTGCCGCCGACAAAGACGATGTTCTTGCCGTTCGCGCCGTCGTTCTTCTCGCCCAGATAGCCGTTGGAGTTGTAGCCGTTCAGGACGTTGCGATCCTCGATCTGCCCCGTCGTGTCGTCTCTCTTACCGTTGCCGAGTACGCCGTTCTTGTCATAGCGGTAGTCGCCGACGGTGACGTACATGGTGCCCTCGAGACGCTCCTGCGCCTTGATGTACTCATTACGGGTCATCACGCCCAGCTGTTCGAGGGTGTAGGGGTTGGTCGAGGTGCCTTTGTCATCCGCCGTTGCCGCATTCGAACCCGTCACGGTCGTGCTGCCGTCGAGCGTTTCGGTCGTGGCGGTCGTCTCGCCGTCCTTGGCGACGACTTTTTCGGTCGAGGTACTACCCTCGGTCGTGCCCTCTGTCCCCTCTGCATACGCCGCGGGGATTATGCTCAGGAGCATGGCCAGCGTCAGCAGCAGAGACAAGAGCTTGCTTGTTATGTGTTTCATAGCTTTCCTCCTATAAGATTTTTGGGGTAATTATGTGAACCGGAATCATTCGAAAACGTTTCCGGTTGGCACGGGGAATATACGTCGCTCCGCATGGCAAGGGAATCAGCTTTACTGTCCCCCAGCCTGCGGCGCACAACGTCCATGGCCGCGCCGAGATTCGGCGGTCTGGCCGATTGTTCAGTTAGAATCGCCGTACATTGGCTCAGCGGCCTGCCTGCGCAGACGGGGCAGCCGCAGCGCTGCTTTCCTGTACGGCTGCTGATGACCGATTTCCACGCGTGGCCGTTTTCACACAGCCACCAGGCCCTCCGGCTGCTGCCGGGCGTCACCTGCTGTGGCGTGAAACTGCCGTTAAGGGTCGGATGCCACTGCGATGCGATCACCGGCTCCTTGGTCTCCAGATCATTAAATCCCGGCAGGACCTTGCGGTTGGTGCAGTACGGGCAATCGCTTTCCCTGTTCACACGGTGGGCGATGACCGCACAGAAGGAATGCCCCTTGTCACAGAGCCACCACACGCGGCGATTGGAATATGCGCTCACCGCCTCCGGCGTCAGCGCACCGTTCTTTTTCCGATCCCACTGTTCAGCAAGCTGCGGATGCAGCGAAGTGAGATCATTGAATCCAGGCAGGACCTTTTGTCCCGCGCAGAACGGACAGCCTGCGTTTGATGTAACGCGGCTGGCAACGCTCGCCTGCCAGCTATGTCCTTTCGGACACCTCCACCAGACCTTCCGATGTGCTCCCGGCATGACCTGCGTCGGCAGCAGCGGAGAATTCTTTTCCGTGTCCCACTCCGAAAGCAGATCAGGAAATTTTGCCGCCAGAGAGTTTTCCTCCGGCAGAACGATGCGGCCAGCGCAGACGGGACAGCCCGTTCCCCGCGCGCGGATTCTGACTTCGGAACGGTAGGAATGGCCTTGGGGGCATCGCCACCATACCTTTTGATGGCTGCCGTAGGTCACACATCCTTCGGCGTGAGCGGCGCATTGCGTTCATCGTCCCATTGTGCCAGCAGGAGAGCTTGTTCATGCCCGGCGCAGAAATCGTACAGAGACGGATGGATCGCTGCTCACCTCCCGCAGAATACTTGTCCGCCTGCAATACAGGCGAAAGGGCCTTTTATCGCGCATTGTGTATCCGGCATAGTGGCTAAAAAAGTACGCTTTTTTAGTCGGATTTAAGCCGCTGGCCTATTGCTATTCTGTTGGGGGAGTGCTATGGTAAAGGTGTAAATTTTGTGTATGTCGCTGTGGTCGGCAACCTGTATATTTTGCGCCGCTGTAGTCAATAAAAAGGCTTTCCGGCAGCGCAAAAATTGCGCCGCCATAGACAAAGATAAGGCGGCGCGGCTCCGAGGGGCAAATGATAACTTTTTGATAACGATTCCGCTTTTCGGTAGCTTTTCCCTGTTGGTTACGGTATTGTTCGTTGTCGAAAGGGGCTGATACCATGCCAAAGCGACGAGCGAACGGCGAGGGCAACATCCGCAAGCGGAAAGACGGCCGCTGGGAGGGCCGGTACACTGTCGGTCACGATCCGGAAACCGGCAAAGCCATCATCAAGAATGTCCTCGGCAAGACGCAAGCAGAGGTGAAAGAGAAACTGAAAAAGGCCATCGAGGAAAATGTCGGCATCGACTACGGGCGGGCCAAGACCTACACGGTGGGAACATGGCTGGAGGTCTGGTTGGAAAACTACGCAAAAATCAAGCTGCGCCCATCGACCTTCAAAACCTCGCAAGGCTTTCTGAAAAACCACATCAAGCCACAGATCGGCAACATCCTACTGGCAGACCTCACTTCTCTGGACTTGCAGCGGTTCTACAAACATCTGCTGGACGGCGGGCGGGTAGACCGCATTGAGGCCAAGAAAAAGCCGAAAGGGTTAGCACCGAAAACCGTCCGCAACATCAACCAGATGATCGGCTCGGCATACAATCTCGCCATGGAGCAGAAGTTGGTAACCCGCAATCCGACACAGGGCTGCGCCTTGCCGAAAGTCGAACACAAGGAGATGAAAACGCTGACCGCCGACCAGCTCAGCGCCTTCTTCCAGGAGGCCAGAGACAGCGGCGTGTACGAGCTCTACTACCTCGACCTTGCCACGGGCCTGCGGCGGGGCGAACTGTTGGGACTGAAATGGACAGACGTCGACCTCGACCGTGGTGTGCTGAAAATCCAACGGGCCATCTCACGGCAGAACAGCAAGGTGGTCGAAGCACCGCTGAAAACGAAAAACGCCTACCGCACACTGCCCCTGTCGGCAGACGCGATCAGCGTTCTGAAAATGCAGAAATGCAAAGTAGGGAACAGCGAGTGGGTGTTCCCGTCACCCACCGGAGGCCCCATGTCACCGGACAGCGTCCTGCACATGCTCCAGCGGGTGCTGAAACGGGCAGGGTTGCCCCGTATCCGATTCCACGATCTCCGCCATACCTTCGCGACGATGGCCCTGCAAAACGGCGTGGACGTGAAAACGGTCAGCAGCATGCTCGGCCACTACTCGGCGGGCTTCACGCTGGACACCTATGCCCATGTCACCACCGACGCCCAACTGAAAGCCGCCCAGACCATGGGCAATATCCTATCCCGTGCCGTCTGATGGTTTCCGCTACCCGCTCCCGTTGGGGTCAGCGTTTGGGTCAGAAAAAGGCGGCACACAAAAAACGGAACTTATGAAAAGCAAAAGTCCTCGAAATCAGACGATTTCGAGGACTTGTGGTACACTCAGACTCCCCAAAATCGAACCCTGTCGCTTCTTCGGCGGCGGGGTTCTTTTCTACCCGGAAAGTCTTGGTTTTGCAAGAGGTTAGATTATATGCGGTGGTGATTTTATACCCGTCAGGTTCGTCCCACACCGTAACGGAGTTGACGAGTAGATCAATGAGCCGTCTGCGGAAATCTTCGTCTTCGATGTTTCCATATTTGAACTGGCTCAACCAGAATACAATTTGGTCACGGTCAATCCGATAGACGAATTTTTCCTCAGCTTTGATTTCTTTGTTGAGCGTCTTCTTCTCATGTTCGAGCTGGACAAGTCGGTTCATCAATGTTTCGGAAGCAATACCCTTTTCAATGGCAGCGGTGATATTCATGATTGATTTTTCAACTTCTGATAACTGAGCGGTCAACTGCGGAATATGAGTATCGTTTATCAAATCCTGTTCACTCTGTCGAATTGCCATGTCTGCAATTTCATCAATGAGCTGATCGGTCAAAAGGTTGAGAGCGTCACGGGCTACTATCCCTTCGATATAATCTTTTTTCAAAGGCCGCTTGTCACACCCAAGTTTTCTCTTTTTGGTGTAACAGGAATAGTAGTGGTAGACCTTGCCATGTCTACCGGCTCCGCTTTCACCGTTCATAGAAGCCCCACAATGACCGCAGAACAGCTTTCCAGACAAGAGGTAATCTACCTTAGCCTTGCCCCTTGCTGGGGCTGTGGCGGTCTTAGAAAGCCGCCGCTGTACCGTTTCAAATAGTTCCTTATCAATGATGGCGGGAATACCATTTTCGATGACAATATCTTTGTAGGTATAAGTGCCGATGTAGCGAGTATTGCGGAACATGGCCTTAAAGCTGCTGCGGTTGAACTCTGTGTTTTTGGCGGTCTTATATCCGGCAGAGTTAAACTTTCGGCAAATGTCAGCGACACTTTCACCATTGGCATAAAGAGAGAACGCTTCTTGAACGATGTGTGCGGTATCTGGATTAACGACCAGCTTATGATTTTCCACCTTGTATCCAAGGGGGATATGACCGCCTACGCTGTGGCACTTCAAGGCAGATTCACGCATACCTCTTGTGACCTTCTGCGACAGCTCGGCAGAGAAAAACTCAGCCATACCCTCTAACACAGATTCCAAGATGATACTCTCAGGGCTGTCGGTAAGGTGTTCCGTGGCGGAGAGGACTTTCACGCCGTTCTTCCGCAGACGCATTTTCATAATTGCGCTATCGTTGCGGTTACGAGCAAAACGGTCGAGCTTCCAGACGATGACATATTCCCAATTCTGCTTTGCGCTATCCGCAACCATTTCCATGAGGTGAACCCGCTTTTCCACATCTTTGTGAGCGGTCGTTGCTCGGTCAACATAGATTGCTACAATGCGGTAGTGGTTTGCTTTACAGAAGGCACGACAGTCACGAAGCTGCCCTTCAATGGATTGGTCACTTTGACCTGTGGAGCTATACCGAAGATAGAGAGCAACATCTTGATCGCCGTTGTAAAGCGTATATGGGTCTTCTTGAAATTGAGAGATTTCTTCCTCTGTCAGACAGGAGAGGTCGATTGGAAATTTTTTCATGCAAATCTCCTTTTTAGCTCCATGACTCTACCAACAAAGCGCAATCGTCCAATTTCAACACCGCCAAAAACACGGGGAGGATAGTGCGGGTTAAAAGAACGAAGGGTCACAGTATCTTCATCAATACTGATTTTCTTAACAAATCCTTCTTCGTCATCAACAATGACAACCATAAGAGTATCTGTTTCGGGAGGT
>ENA-UERG01002983-UERG01002983.1-human-gut-metagenome-genome-assembly--contig:-NODE-2983-length-11303-cov-5.885266_pt1 | contig 11303 bp, 9 predicted proteins | sample MGYA00242954_ERZ507954 | MGnify/ENA primary metagenome ERZ507954 (study PRJEB26167, sample SAMN06115478) | human gut metagenome | host: Homo sapiens | place: China:Sichuan | collected 2015-01-21... | reverse complement strand
TGGAAGAAAAGCGAATATTAAAAGAAATATTTTGCTGAATGCCGGACCGTCTACAACGACCGATACGGTAAAAATGGCACAGGTTGTACCGGATATCTGTCCGCGTGAAAAAGAATTTGCTTCTATGATGAAGGATTTACGCGCAGATTTATTAAAGACGGTACATGCAGATCCACAGCAGTATACATCAGTTTTATTCTGTGGTTCAGGTACATTAAACATTGATGTGTGTTTGAATTCACTGCTTCCGGCAGATAAAAAGGTGCTGGTAGTCAACAACGGCGCATATAGCACGCGTGCCGTGGAAATTTGTGAATATTACGGACTGCCGCATATCAATCTGCAGTTTCCGGTACTGGAACGCCCTGATTTGGATGTGGTACGAAAGACACTGGAAGAAAATCCGGACATTGCGCTGGTATACACCACACACAATGAAACAGGAACCGGTATTTTAAATCCAATCCGTGAAATCGGTGCATTGGCACACGAATTCGGTGCGGTATTTATCGTTGATACGACCTCCACACTGGCAATGCGCCCGATTGATGTGCAGAAAGACAATATCGATTTCTGTATGGCATCGGCACAAAAGGGACTGATGGCGATGACAGGTCTTTCCTTTATAATAGGAAGAAAAGACATTATCGAAGCTTCAAAAGACTATCCGAAGCGTTCGTATTACTGTAATCTGTATTTACAGTACCATTTCTTTGAAAAAACAGGAGAAATGCATTTTACACCGCCGGTACAGACAATTTATGCAACAATACAGGCATTAAAAGAGTATTTTGCGGAAGGCGAAGAAGCCAAGTGGGCAAGACATACCCGCGTCTTTAATGCAATCCACAAAGGACTGGACGAGCTGGGCTTTAAAGATGCCGTTAAGAGAGAATGGCAGGCAGGTCTTGTAGTATCGCCGATTTATCCGGACGACCCGAACTGGGATTTTGAGAAGGTTCATGATTACTGTTATGAGCGTGGATATACGATTTATCCGGGTAAGATTTCTACAACGAACACCTTCCGTCTGTGCGCTTTAGGTGCGATTGACGAGGACGACATCACGGCATTTTTCAAGGTATTCCGTGAGGCACTGGAACATTACAATATTGCGATTCCGGTTGTATATAATGATTAATAGAAAGAAAGAGAGAAACAGATGAAAAAAGTATACGCATGTTTTTGTACCGATGTGATTCATGAGGGACATTTAAACATTATCAACAAAGCAAAAGAATATGGCGAACTGGTTGTCGGTATTTTAAGTGATGAGGCAATGATCCGCTACAACCGTTTTCCGACGATCGGTTTTGAAGAAAGAGTGGCATTGTTTAAGAATCTGGAAGGTGTCAGTGAAGTCGTAATCCAGCATGATATTATGTATGATAAGATTATTGAAGAAGTAAAGCCGGATTATGTCATTCACGGTGACAACTGGAAAGAAGGCCCGGAAGCAGCAATCCGTGCCAATGTCATTGAAGTATTAGAAAAGAACGGCGGCGAATTAATCGAAGTGCCGTATACTTATAATGAAAATGTAAAGCGTGTTGATGACCGCTTAAAAGAAAAACTGGCGATGCCGGAATTCAGAAGAAAACGTTTAAGACAGCTCATTAAAATGCGTCCGATTGTAAAGACGATTGAAGTACACAGCGGTTTAACCGGTCTGATTGCGGAAAAGACAGTTGTGGAAAATGATGGTGAATTTGACCAGTTTGATGCAATGTGGATTAGTTCCCTCTGCGATTCAACTGCGAAAGGAAAGCCGGATATTGAACTGGTAGACATGACTTCAAGATGCAGAACAATCGATGATGTCATGGAAGTTACAACAAAGCCGATTATTTTTGACGGAGATACAGGCGGACTGACAGAGCATTTTGTATATCTTGTGCGCACACTCGAACGTATGGGTGTTTCAGCCATTATTATCGAAGATAAGACCGGTTTAAAGAAAAACTCCCTGTTTGGTACGGAAGTAGCACAGACACAGGATACAATTGAGAATTTCAGCGCCAAGATTGCCGCAGGCAAAAAGGTACAGCTGACAGATGACTTTATGATTATTGCGCGTATTGAGAGTCTGATTTTAGAGCAGGGTATGGAGGATGCGTTGAACAGAGCCAGAGCGTTCCGTGATGCAGGCGCTGATGGCATTATGATTCACAGCCGTAAGAAGGACCCGGCAGAAATTCTGGAATTCTGCGATAAATTCCGTGCAGAGGATAAGGAAACACCAATTGTGGTTGTTCCGTCTTCATTTAATACAATTACGGAAGCAGAACTGGCAGAACACGGTGTTAATATCGTTATTTACGCAAACCAGCTGACAAGAAGTGCATTCCCGGCGATGGAACAGACTGCCAAGGATATTTTAAAGTATCATCGTGCAAAAGAAGTGGACAGCCGTTTAATGCCGATTAAGCAGATTCTGACATTAATTGATGAACTGTAAGCTTTTTTGAAAGGATAAGGGAAATGGAAATCGCAATTTTAATGGCGGCGGGCATGGGTACACGCATGCGCCCGCTGACCGATGTTACGCCGAAGCCGCTTGTAAAGGTACACGGCACATCAATGATTGAAACGATTATGAAGGGGCTGGAACGCAGAAACGTATCAAAGATTTACGTTGTTGTTGGATACAAAAAGGAGCAGTTTGCATATCTGGCAGAAAAATATGACAACGTGGAACTGATTGAAAATACGGAATTTGAAACGATTAACAATATTTCGTCTATTCATGCGGCAAGAAAAGTTATGGGAACGGCAGACTGCTTTATCTGTGAAGCGGATTTGTATATTTCGGATTTATCTATTTTTGATGCAGAACTTTCACGTTCCTGCTATTATGGCAAAATGGTTCCGGGTTTTTCCGATGACTGGGTGTTTGACTGGGATGGAGAACGTATTACACGTGTCGGAAAAGAAGGGACAGACCGTTATAACATGGTCGGCGTTTCCTATTTTAAGAAAGCAGATGCGGCAGTTATCCGCGATGCCATTGATGCAGCATATGAAAAGCCGGGTTATGAGGGCTTATACTGGGATGAAATCGTAGACCGGCAGTTAGATAAGTTAAACCTTGATATTCATCCGGTTGAAAAAGAGCAGATTGTTGAAATTGACTCTGTGGCAGAGCTGGCAGTGATTGATGAAAGCTACCGTGAGGTATTGGAAAAAATGCAGGCAGAATAGGTCTGTATCAGAATGGAGATAAAAAATGCAGGTTCAGAAGTTTGTTGAAATTATCGGTGCAGAGTTTTATGCAGGTGTACCGGATTCACAGTTAAAAGCACTGTGCAACTATTTAATAAATACATATGGGATAGATTCCCAACATCATGTGATTGCCGCAAATGAAGGAAATGCGGCGGCGCTGGCGGCAGGATACCATCTGGCAACAGGAAAGGTGCCGGTTGTCTATATGCAGAATTCCGGCGAAGGAAATATTATCAATCCGGTGGCATCACTTTTAAACGACAAAGTGTATGCAATTCCGATGATTTTTGTTGTGGGCTGGAGAGGAGAACCGGGGGTTCATGACGAGCCGCAGCACATTTATCAGGGTGAAGTAACGATAAAACTGCTTGAAGATATGGATATCAAGCCATTTATCGTGGGAAAAGAAACTACAGAAGAAGAATTAAAAGCTGCCATGGATGACTTTAAAACTGTGCTTGCACAGGGAAAAGATGCTGCCTTTGTAATCCGCAAGGGTGCGCTCTCTTATGATGAAAAGGTTGTTTATAAAAATGACAATACGATGATGCGTGAAGATATTATCCGTCATATTACAGACGTTTCCGGAGAAGACCCGGTGATTTCCACAACCGGAAAGGCAAGCCGTGAGTTATTTGAAATCCGTGAAGCAAAGAAGATGAGCCATAAATATGATTTCCTGACAGTCGGTTCCATGGGACACAGCTCATCAATTGCACTCGGTGTTGCAGAAAGTATGCCGGATACAAAAATCTGGTGTATCGACGGTGATGGTGCCGTGCTGATGCACATGGGAGCTATGGCACTGCTCGGAGCGAATGCGCCAAAAAATATGGTGCACGTTCTGATTAATAACGGCGCACACGAAACGGTTGGCGGCATGCCGACTGTCGGCGGTAATATTGACTGGATTGGTGTGGCAAAATCATGCGGCTATCCGAATGCAGTATCCGTAGATACGTTTGAAGCACTTGATGAGGCTTTAAAGGCAGCGAAAAACCGCAGCGAATTAAGCCTGATTGAAGTGAAATGTTCTATCGGTGCAAGAGAGGACCTTGGACGTCCGACGACAACAGCGCTTGAAAATAAAGAAAATTTCATGGCGTATTTAAAAGAGTTAAAGGGTTGACAATCTTGACAATCCGGGCCATAAAAGGTATAATCAAAGAACCGCGCAGCCGGGGCATTAGCGGCGCCTTGTACCTGCAATCCGCTATAGCAGGGGTGATATCGGGCCGAGGGCAGTTTTCTGTAGAGCTGCCCGGTATAAGTGGTGTTGACGTCTGGGTCTTTCGCAACAGGAATTCATGAACCATGTCAGGTCAGGAATGAAGCAGCATTAAGTGAAACCTCCTGTGTGCCGGAAGGGTGCCTGGGCCGAGCTAACTGTACCGGTAACGTCTGTGGACAGCTGTACGACGTCCGGTGCGCGGTTTTATGATGAGAATTGTTTTCGTCAGCACATATTATATGTAACACATATTACGTGTAACACATAGTATGTGGTGGCTTTTTTTACATTTATAAAGTAAAAGCAGTTCGCAGCGGTATTTTTAGAAAAGCGCCGTCCGTGGCGGCAGAATGAGAGAAAATATGGCATATCAGGCATTATACAGAAAATGGCGTCCTTTGGAATTTGAAGATGTCAAAGGACAGGAACATATTGTTACAACATTAAAAAATCAGATACGGGCAGACAGAATCGGGCATGCGTACCTTTTCTGCGGAACGCGCGGAACCGGTAAGACAACCGTGGCAAAGATTTTTGCAAAGGCGGTCAACTGTGAGCATCCGGTGGACGGCAGTCCGTGCGGGGAATGTCCGACCTGTAAGGCGATTGCCGAAGGGCGTTCCATGAATGTCATTGAAATCGATGCCGCATCGAATAACGGTGTTGACAATATTCGTGAAATCCGTGACGAAGTCCAGTATTCACCGACGGAGGGCAGGTATAAGGTTTATATCATCGATGAAGTGCATATGCTTTCCATAGGGGCATTTAATGCACTGTTAAAAACACTGGAAGAACCGCCTGCATACGTTATTTTTATTTTGGCGACAACGGAGGCACATAAGATACCGGTTACGATTCTGTCGCGCTGCCAGCGCTATGATTTCCACCGCATTTCTATTGAAACGATTGCAGGGCGGTTATCGCAGCTGATGGAAGCAGAGCATATCAACGTCGAAGAAAAGGCAATCCGGTATGTTGCCAAGGCGGCGGATGGTTCGATGCGAGATGCTTTAAGTCTGTTAGACCAGTGCATCGCCTTTTACCTCGGACAGGATTTAAAGTATGAAAATGTGTTAGAGGTGCTTGGTGCGGTGGACACGGCGGTATTTGCCGAAATGCTGTCGTACATTTTAAAGGCGGATACGTATGCGTGCATGCAGCTTTTAGAGCAGATTATTATGCAGGGCAGGGATTTAGGACAGTTTGTCAGTGACTTTGTATGGTATTTAAGAAATCTGCTGCTTGTAAAGACAACGGATGATGAAGCGAAGGCGGAAGACATTATTGATGTTTCGGCAGATAATTTAGAGCAGTTAAAAAAAGACAGTAAACAGGTCGATGTCGATACACTTATGCGCTATATCCGCGTGCTGTCGGAGCTGGCAAATGAGCTGAAATTCTCAACACAGAAGCGTATTAAAGTCGAAGTGACACTCATTAAGCTGACGCGTCCGGCGATGGAACAGCGGCAGGATATGGGCGATGTGATAAGCCGCATCACCCTGCTTGAGCAGGAAATGCAGGAAGCCATGGAAGCGTTAAAAAACGGCGTGGCGGCAGGTACTCCGTTTGCGGCAGGTACACAGGGCATAAGCGGTATGGCAGATATAGCGGGTGCGGCAGGCAATGCCAGCGGCAACGCGGCAGGCATGGCAGCATCACAGCCGGTACAAAAGCGCGTAATAGAGGCAATGCCGGAGGATATTAAGCAGCTGGCAAAGCAGTGGGACTCCATTGTCCATTCGATTGAAGAACCGCTAAAGCGCACCCATTTATTAAATTCACATGTAACGCTTGCAGAGGATGGACAGAGTCTGGAACTGATGACGTCTTCCCCGACAGCCTATGAGCTGTTTTCAAGGGAAGATGACAAGGCAGAACTGGTTGCGCTCATTGAGGAGCGGACAGGAATCCATGTGAATCTGATTGTTACAAAGCTACAGGATGGAGAAGATTTTCAAAATCGATTTACAGATATCAGAGAATCCGTTAATATGGAAATAGAAGTAGATGATAAGGAGGAATATATCTAATGGCAAAAAGAGGTGGATTTCCGGGAGGTATGCCGGGCAACATGAACAATCTGATGAAGCAGGCACAGAAAATGCAGAAGCAGATGGAAACACAGCAGGCAGAGCTGGAAGCAAAGGAATTCAGTGCGGCAGCAGGCGGCGGTGTTGTAGAAGTAACCGTTACCGGTAAAAGAGAGGTTACAAAGGTCAAGATTGACCCGGAAGCCGTAGATCCGGATGATGTAGAAATGTTAGAAGATTTAATTATGGCAGCAACCAACGAAGCACTCCGCAAGTGTGAAGAAGAATCACAGGCGCAGATGTCTAAGATTACCGGAGGACTTTCAGGACTGACAGGAGGCCTGTTCTAATGGACATTTACAGCGGTCATATGAACAAGTTAATAGAACAGCTGTCGAGATTACCAGGGGTTGGGGCAAAAAGCGCCCAGCGCCTGGCATTTCACATTATAAATATGCCAAAAGAAGAAGTTGAGGGACTGGCATCTGCCATGACGGATGCCAAAGCGCATATTAAATACTGTAAAGAATGTTTTACGCTGACAGATGATGAAATCTGCCCGATCTGTGCCAATGAAAAGCGCGACCACAGTACGATTATGGTGGTGGAACAGACACGCGATATGGCGGCATATGAAAAGACCGGAAAGTATGAGGGTGTCTATCATGTACTGCACGGCGCAATCAGCCCGATGCTTGGCATCGGTCCGTCCGATATTAAGTTAAAGGAACTGATGAAACGGCTCGAAGGCGATGTGCAGGAAGTCATCATTGCAACCAATTCAAGTCTTGAAGGTGAAACGACAGCGATGTATATCAGCCGCCTGATTAAGCCGACAGGCATTAAAGTAACCCGCATTGCAAGCGGTGTGCCGGTTGGCGGCGATTTGGAATATATCGACGAAGTGACACTGCTGCGTGCATTGGACGGCAGAACGGAATTGTAGGATACTATGTTAAACGATATTATTACAGAACACAAAGAGCGTATGCTCAATCTCAAAAAATATTATCCTTTTTTTAAGCTGATGGATGTATCCTTTGCCCAGTTTCAGGAAGGCAGATATGAAATGCTGGACATGGGATATATTGTCATGGGGATTCTGCGCTTTTTTATTGAGGAGAATAACTTTAAAGAAAAGGACGTCACTTACCCGGAATATCTGGACTTTATTACATCATTGCTCAAACGGGACTTTGGGCTGAATCTTTCAGCACAGGAATACAAAGAACTTGCCGATTACATTTTTGATAAAATTAAAAATGAAGGCAGACCGTTTACATTTCCATATTATGATCCTATTGAAAAGAAAAAATGTATTTCACGTATCAAGGTACTGGAAAGTGCCATCCGTGACCATACGGTATGGTATTCCATCAGTTCCGATGCAATTGAATTCTATCTGGATACGAAAGAAATTAAAGAAGAAAGCAGAATCAGTGTGCAGCAGCTGCTCTTAGAAAAAATGATACAGGCACAGAATTTTCAGGGCGGCAAAGATGTGATTGTGCGGATTAATGAAGAAGTGGCATGCCTACAGCGCAGAAAAAATGAGATTATGGAATTGCTCGGCAAAGATGTCTTTGCGGGGATTGAAGCGTATGAAGATTTTGTCCATACGGGTATGCGCTGGTTTGATGAAGAAGAAAAGCTGTTTAAGAAAAATAAAGATTTTATCGAGGGTGCGCTTGCAAAGATGGAAGCCGAACCGGTACAGTCGGAGAGCTATTACCGTACTTTAAAGGAGATTTACGAGCTGGACAGTCAGTTACAGATAGCCATGACAAGGCACGGACAGCTTTTATCGGCATGTACACAGATGCAGCAGATGACAGAAGAAGCCGTGAAGCGGGCAAAACTCGGACGGTTAAGAAGCCATATCCATTTTGGGGCGCTTCTGACAGATTTAATCCGCAGCGACAATGCGGGATTGTTAGAACAGCTTTTGTCACCGGTATTACTGCCGCATATAAAGAAGCGGTTTACGCTGGATTCACTTGACGAGGCACTGACCGTGAAGCCAAAGCAGGCAGAAGCGGCGGAGAAAGTAGAAGAAGAACCGCCGCAGGAAATTCAGTTTGCAGATGAAATGGAAGATCAGCGTATTCGTAAAAACTATACATTTTTAATGAATAATCTGCTGGCGGCATTTGAAAAGAGAGATACGTTTACGCTTTCGGAATTTGGCGCGGCAATGAGCAGAATGTATTCGCCGGATATTTTAAAAAATGCGGATTACTATTCCTTTTTTGTCAACCTGTGTCAGAAACAGGAGTATGTCATCGGCGGTCAGACGGAAAACGAGAGTTTTCTCGATGACATTTTAAGCGGCGCATTTGCAGACCGTGAACCGGTACATTTTACGATTACGCCAAAATCCGCAGGAGCGCAGGACGAACAGCCAATGGAACAGTCTGAACTGGTGTTTGAACGGAAGGGAACAAAGTAATGGAAAGCAGAAATATAGAAAAGGCACTGGAAATATCCGCAAAACTGGCGGCGGGGGAAACGGTAAGCGAGCAGGGGACAAATGCTGCCCTGTATCAGGAATACAGTACCAACCCGGAAGTGTATGATATGGTATTGTTGTCGTTAAAGAAAATGGAACTTTCGGTTTATGAATATAATAATTCGCTGTTTGCTGCGCCAAAAGCGCACGGCAGCCTGTTTGGCTACAGCAATGAAGCGCTGCGCCGGGAGCTGGGACTGCGTACCAACGGCGAACTCTATCTGGCGTATTTTATCATCTATAATATTATTATGGAGTTTTATACGGATACCATCAGTGCAACGTATGCCGAATTTGTCCGCGTGGAAGACATTGTCCGCAAGGTGGACGATACAACGGCAGGCATTGTGGATAAGAAAAACGGCTTTGTTTTAAGTGAAATTGAGGAAAACAGCTTCCGCAGCCTTGCGTTAAGCTGGGACAGCCTGCCGGCGGCAACCGTGGAATTGTCGGAATTAAGGGCGGCGAAGAATTCCAAGTCGGGTTTTGTAAAGCTGGTCTGCAACTTTTTAGTCAGCCAGCAGTTATTAAGTGACAATCAGGAGCGGTACTATCCGACAGACCGTTTCCGCGCAGTTGTTGAAAATTATTTTGACGAATCCAGAGGAAGAATCATGGAATTGTTAGACCAGTCAGGAGAGGAGAGGGACGAACATGCCGCAGATTAACAGAATCCGTGTAAATAATGTAAAATACAATTTCGGTACGCAGTATTACGATGACTGTCGAGATGCGTTTCACTACCATTTCCTTCTGAATTGGATGTTCACTTACATCAACACCCTTGCTCTTAAGATAGGCTACGACTAAAAAGCGCCAAAGACCACGTACCGTAAAACATGTTGATAGAGACCTCCGCCATCATTAGATGCATTTGCGCCGACTCGATGTACGACATCTTCGACATCTTTTCCTTGAGGTTGCTATCAGTCAGTCCCTCCACGAAACTGTTAATGTTCAGCATCACCTCCTGAAGCTGCTTCAAGTTGTTACAAACCGAAATCAATTCATTATCATCCATGATGAACGAAAAAGTACATGAACCAGGAGTCGATCGATTCTTTCTGTTCGCTCCGTTTCTCTTCCTCTCTCAAAGAATGAATTGATGGGTTGGATCTATGAAGCATGAAGTCCATCTCCTCGTTTATCTCTCAAGGAGTCGGAAATCAAATCACCTTTCACAGTACATAGAAAGAAAGGCAAGCGACTCTTCCGCGGCTTCGATTTCTATCAGCCAATCAGATTTGCTGGATTGTACTGACTTGAATCGTCAATAGAGTAGTATTGACATTGTACAAATGCTTGGAGAAAAGGTCAAGATTGCACTCGTCGTTACGGCGTACTTTGTCATCTCCATCTCGATGGTGCTGATGAACAAGACGCTTCTTTCCAAGGATCACAGTATCCCTGCTCCCTTTTTCGTCACATGGTATTCGACCCATTCTCGTGGAATAGCGTTTAGGTATCAGTGTGTTTTGACGTCCATCATTTGTTGGGTCCTGGGACTCATGGGAAAGAATACTGATAGTTGTGCGCACCTTTTTGCGATCGTTACGGTGTAGCTTCTTGCCTTCATCAGTTCCCCGAGCAGCACTACGACATCCGTGTTGCTATGTCGATCCTTCCCTTGTCACTCGTATTTGTGAGTATGATTTCCTTCAACAATCTCTGTCTCAATTTGATGCTTGTTGTTCCGTTGACCTGTAGATACGTCCCCGTTTCCTTCTATTTAGTCGCTCGATCTCTGACCATTGTGTTTAACGTGGTTCTCTCGTGCGTCAATGGGATTGTCATTACCTGTAGTTATCTCTTCCTCCATATCCGCACATCGTTCAAGGTGATTTTGTGCTGCCTGGTCGTTATTTTCGGCTTTTTCATTGGAGCGGAAGGAGAGATCAACTTTTCTCTGATAGGCACCATTTTCGGTGTCATGTCTTCCCTCTTCGTTTCTCTCAACAGTATCTATACGAAGAAAATGATTCCTATCGTTGATAACAATAGCTGGAAGCTGTGCTTTTACGTTATTCTGCTTTCTCCCTATCACTTTTAGAACAATACGAATAGTATCATCCTCTTCATTCCCCTCATCATCATTTTCGAGCGTAATACTCTCTGGGAGTACGCGAGCAGATTCTCGTCCTCCTTCTTCTGGCTCGTTATGAACCTGGCTGGAATCTTCGGATTCCTCATCGGCATCGTGACGATTGCTCAGATTCGTCTGACGTCGCCTCTCACGCACAACATCTCGGGAACTGCCAAGGCCTGCGTGCAAACCCTCGTCGCCGTCCTCTTCTTGGGCGAC
>ENA-UERG01002977-UERG01002977.1-human-gut-metagenome-genome-assembly--contig:-NODE-2977-length-11320-cov-3.312906_pt1 | contig 11320 bp, 5 predicted proteins | sample MGYA00242954_ERZ507954 | MGnify/ENA primary metagenome ERZ507954 (study PRJEB26167, sample SAMN06115478) | human gut metagenome | host: Homo sapiens | place: China:Sichuan | collected 2015-01-21... | reverse complement strand
GCGCGTGGAGGGAACGGCGTACCAGAGCGTGTTCAAGATGGCGATGATGATGCTGTGCGCTTATACCAACTCCTGGATGCTGATTGCGCATATGAGCTATACGGTGTCCAGAACAATGCAGATTTGGAGGAACTTCGACTTCGTTCATCCGGTGTTGTTGGTCGTCTTGTGCGTCCTCTTCACGGTGATGCCCACGCCCAAGATGAAGGCGGATTGCTGTGTTTGTTGCAAACAAGGAAATGTGAAATTGACTTCAGCGTTCTATTCGACACGTCATTCGATCCTGTGGAGGTTTTCTGATTTCACTTCCATTCTATGGCATGTCCGAAAAAGACACCAATGGAACCAACGTGACCCAGAAAACCCGCTCCAGCAACTCCCTCCACAGACAACGATGTAGGATCTTCCCCGTTTCCTTCCCAGAAGATCCCAAACCTCCACCCGACGCGAAAGCTCCACAAACGGGAAGTGTGGCTGGCAGAGTGGATCTATGAAAACAGCGACTTCTTCCACGTCGACTCCAACCATCTATACCCTCCCTTCAACGGTTCCGAGGCCTCCAAACCGTTGCCTCCAAAACGGTCCGTCACGGATTTCCCCGAATGTCGAGTCCCGCTGACATACTTCGGCCTCCCTCCCGTGATGATCCAGTTCTATGCAAAAAAGGGCATCACACACCTATATGAGTGGCAGAGTCGCTGTCTGCTCAAGGATGGCGTTCTGGACGGACAAAACGTGACTTATTCCGCTCCCACATCCGGAGGCAAAACGCTGGTGGCGGAGATTCTGCTCATTCGCCGAACACTCCACAATCCAAACAAGAACCGTGCGCTGATTATTCTCCCGTATGTCAGTTTGGTCATCGAGAAGTATGAGCAACTGCACTCCATGCTGAAGGATGTGCGCGTCAACGGGGAGAAAATCAAAATCGGAAGCTACTACGGAACGAAAGTGGGCGTAGTCGTTTCATTCAATGTAGGGCGGCAATCATCGTCGCGAGCATATCATTGTATGCACTATCGAGAAGGCAAACAGCATCATCAATCACCTAATTCAAACGAAAACGATCCACAAGATCAAAACGGTGGTCATCGACGAAGTCCACATGTTGGGCGACCCCAACCGCGGCTATCTCCTCGAAATTCTGCTCAACAAACTTCTTCTTCTCCAGTCACAAGCCCGACTCGACCTCCAGATCATCACGCTTTCCGCCACGCTCCCGAACATCAGCGAGATCGTTTCCTACACGCACTCGCAGTTCTTCATCGCTACACAGCGTCCAAACAAATTAACTGAACACATCATCGTACATCATCTCCCATCGCTCTCTCGCAGATCGGCAATACGCTCTACAACTCCCACGGAGACTCCATCGACACTCTATCGCATTTCCTCTCCATTTCCCCCTCCCTTCCGCATCGCGCTCGCATCGCCGAGCTTGTGCTCCACTTTTCCTCTCAAAACAAACAAACCATTCTTTTCGTTCCAACCAAATTCTCCGCCGTCGCCGCCACACAGGAATTGCTCCATCGCCTCTCTCACCCTCTTTCCCGCGGTTCCCCCTCTCTCATCGAAGTCCATTCCCGCGGTTCTTTCCATCTAGAACCTCGCAGCTGCCCACGCAGCCCCGCTTCTCCTCCAAGCCGCCCAAAATGGGCTCTGTTTCCACCACGCGGGATTAACCGCGGAAATCCGACAGCTCCTCGAAACGGCTATTCGGTCCCGCGGGATTCTCGTGGTTGTAGCGACGACCACGCTGGCGGTGGGGGTGGATTTTCCCGCGGATGTGGTGGTGATCGACGGGACACGGACAGGGATGACGCCGATAACCGCGGGGGAATATAGGCAGATGGCAGGTCGCGCAGGGAGGAGGAAAGGCGGCGAAGTGTTTGTAGCGGAGCGATCGGATGCGATGCGACGCGTGGTTTCACTGATGGAGGGAGCGTTGCCTCCCGTGCGATCTGCACTCACTCCCGCGGGGAGAAGCCTAGCTAGACCCATCATGGAGGCGATCGCGGTAGGGGTGGCGACGAGCGAAGCGAATCTTCGGAAATACGTTGCAGTGTCGTTGGTGGGAAAACAGAGCGATGTTGCGTCATTGCGGAGAAATGTGTGTCGAAGCATAGGGTATTTGCAGCACCACGATGCCATTCGATGTGTGGAATTCAGAGGAAATATCGTTATCCAGGCTACACGTCTTGGACGCGCGATGGCCATCAGCAGTCTCCCTTTGGAGGAAAGCGTGCTTGTTTACAGAGACCTCTTTTTGCACAGAACGGCGGTGTGCTTGCGGTCCACTCTCTTCCTTGCATTCCTGATTACACCCTTCTTTGGAATTCCCGCGTTTTCGTGGAGTCGACTGGAATCCGTAGTCTTATCCTTTTCATTTCAGATAGTTGATGCAACGCCTCACTCCCGATGACAATGCGATTGCCGAGCGGCTTCAGATCGAGCCGGAGTTCGTCGCATTCGCTGCAGCGAGGAAACTCCCCGTCCCCGAGCTGACTCCATTCGTCGACGCATCGCCCGCGGAATTGCGGGCACTCGCCCATCGCCGCTTCTTCGGCGCTCTGTTGCTACGTGAACTAGCAGCTGCGGCGGGCGACGAACGACAGTTGCAGCAGGTGACGACGCGATTTGGTGCCGATGGGGGCGAATTGCAGCGCTTCTGGGAGAGCGCAGAACGAAACCTGCAGCTGGTTCGCTCCATGTGTCAGGAGCTCAACTGGACCGTGCTGGCGCGATTGTTGGCACGATTGCGCGACTGGTTCCGATGTCGGGTTCCGCGGAGTTTCCAGTGTTTCGTACATCTGCAGGACGTTCCGTTTGCATGCGTTCTATTCCTCGCGAGGAAAGAATGGACGGTGCGGGAGATCGCGGAACGAGGGAAGCGAGCGCTTGCAGAAACGCTCATCGCCGGACTTTCCTCTTCGTTCGGCATCATTACCGTGCCCGCCCGTCGCATCAGTGAGAATGTCGTGATGCAGCCTCGTCGACGCGATTACGAGCAATTCCGAAAGCGGATGTGGAGTGTGGCGGAACGACTCCACGATGCCGCCGTGGAGTGTCTGGCGGAGCGGGAAATGAAGCGCATGGAGGACCAGCTGGAATCCTGCGACTTGTCCTTGTTAATGTCCCCGCTGGCCACCGAAAAGGAGGTCATGATGAATGCTTTCGAGAATGAGGGCGAAAGCGACGGGGAACGGTCGGAAGGCGTTCTTCCTGTAAGCGACGACACGTACAGCGAGGTGGTTTCCGAGGAGGACGATTCCATTCCGCCTCCGGCCTCGTTGTATCAGGCGGAGACGCAAGAGCTCGAGGAGGCTCCGGTGAAACGAATGCGATGCGAGTACGGAGGCCATGTGATGACAGAAGGACTGCTGCAGCAGTATGTGTGCAACGGAGTCCAGGTGACGTTTCAGGGAGATTACAAATCTCTCTAGTTCCAATTCTGTTTGTCAATGAAGGGAATGACTGGTGCGCCCAATCACCGAATTGGTGCGCCCAATCTAAAGCGGCTATCAAGAAGGATGACGTGATCGTCTTGTTGACCACGTCGCTTCGCCGTCATCTATCTTGTCAATATTCTTTTTGTCCTTGTTTCGTTTACACAATGGGTTACAGCGATACATCCTCCGTTGGAACGGTGTACCCGAGTATGGAGGCATTCGTTCAAGCGAAACAGTACAGCATGGTACCCTCTTCTAAACACTAGTGGAAAACGCCCGATTCGTCGATTGCTGATTGCGAACAATGGCATTGCCGCCGTCAAGGCGATCCGTTCGATTCGGAAATGGGCGTACGAGACATTTGAGAACGACCGAATCATTTCCTTCGTCGTCATGGCGACCCCCGATGATCTCGCAGCCAACGCCGAGTAGATTTCCTCCTCCCCTCTCCCTCTAAGATATATCCGTATGGCCGATCAGTCCATCGAGGTTCCCGGCGGAGCCAACATCAACAACTTCGCCAACGTGACCCGGATCGTGGAAATCGCCGAGGCGGCGGAAGTAGATGCCGTGTGGGCGGGTTGGGGTCACGCCTCCGAAAACCCCTCGCTTCCCGAGCGCTTGGCGCGCAGTGGGATTCTGTTTCTCGGTCCCTCCGCGGGTCCGATGAAGAGTTTGGGAGATAAAATCGACGCGACCTTGATCGCGCAATCCGCCCACGTTCCAACCCTTCCCTGGAACGGAAGCAATGTGACCGTCGATGTGGCGGCTCTTCGCGACGCGAATGGCAGCGTTGTGATCCCCGACAGTGTTTACGATTCCGTGACCATTCACTCGCTCGAGGAGGCACGCGATGCCTGTCGTCGGCTCCAGTATCCGCTCATGATAAAGGCCTCGGAGGGAGGTGGCGGGAAGGGCATTCGAACCCTGAACGATGAGAGCGAACTGGACTCTGCGTGGAATGCGGTACGATCGGAAGTCCCGGGATCTCCGATCTTCGTGATGCGATTGGCGGAGCGATGTCGCCACCTGGAGGTGCAACTGCTCGCAGATCACTATGGACATGTGGTTGCATTGAGCGGTCGTGACTGTAGCGTGCAGAGACGTCATCAGAAGATCATCGAGGAGGGACCTCCGCTAACACCCTCAGCAGAAGTGTGGAATGAAATGCAGCTGGCAGCCGTACGATTGGCGAAGTTAGTGGGGTATTCGAATGCGGGCACCGTAGAATACCTGTACATGCCAGACAACACCTTTTCCTTTTTGGAGCTGAACCCGCGTCTGCAAGTGGAGCACCCGGTGACGGAGATGATCATGAATGTGAATCTACCCGCTGCGCAGCTGCAGATCGCGATGGGGATTCCCCTCTACTGCATCGGGGATATCCGCCGACTCTACGGAGAGGATGAGGAAGGGACCGATGGCATCGACTTCGACGCGGCGGCCCCCGTATCCGCGAAGGGCCACGTGATCGCCTGTCGTATCACGGCAGAGAACCCCGAGAAGGGTTTCCAGCCGACGTCGGGCGCCATCCGGGAGCTGAACTTCCGCAGCACGGCGAACGTGTGGGGCTACTTCTCCGTGGACGGCAACGGGCGCGTGCACGAGTACGCGGACTCGCAGTTCGGCCACCTGTTCAGCTGGGGCGCCTCGCGGGACATCGCGCGGAAGAACATGGTGCAGGCGCTGCGGGAGTTCAGTATCCGCGGGGAGATCATGACGCCGCTGGCGACACTACTGCAGCTGCTACAAAGCGAGCGTTACGTCCGCAACGAGATCGACACCGGCTGGCTCGACGGGCTCATCGGAGGGCAGCTGCCGGTGACGAAGCCTGATGCTTGTTTCGTTGCGCTCGTTGCGGCCGCCTGCCATTCCGCCGTCTCCTTCGCGCAAAAGAAGGCCGATTTCTGCGGCCTGCTGCGACGGGGACAGATTCCCCCGCGGGAGCTGCTGAGTGTGGAAACCGAGGAGACGCTGGTGTACGAGGAGGTGAAGTACACATTCCGGGCGTTTCAGAGCGGGGAGGACCGGATTACGTTGCAGGCGAACGAATCGGCAGCGGAGCTGCAGGTGACGCGGCTGCCCGACGGGGGGTTTCTTCTGCGAGCGAACGATACGTCGCACGTGGCGTATCTGCAAGAGACGAAGATGGGAATTCGGTTAACGTTGGACGGTGTGTCGTGTTTGTTCGCACGGGAGTGGGACCCCGCTGCACTGCGGGCGGAAAGTGGGGGAAAATTGGTGCGGTTTCTTGTGAGGGTGGGCGATCACGTGACGCGTGGCGATGTGTTCGCGGAGATGGAGGTCATGAAGATGTACCTCCCTCTCCGGACACAGGAAAGTGGCGTCGTCACCAGTCTCACAAGGGCGCCCGGATCCGTTGTGCAGGGAGGCGAGGTCGTGGGATCCCTCCAGCTCGATGATGCATCGCATGCCCATCCACTTACGTGTTTTTCCCTTCCGCTGCCTTGTTTGTTGCCTCACCCTCCTCGCCACGTGCAGCAGCGTGCGCGAGAGAGTCTGCGGAGCCTGATCGCCTGTCTCGATGGCTATTGGACGACGCGCGACCAAGCGAATAATGCTCTGAAAACCCTGCTGGCGGCCGTGAAAGAGCCCGCGCTCGCCTTTGCGGACTTTGAAGACGTTCTCTCCACGATCGAGAACAAGTTGCCGGAGGAGATGAAGAAGGAGCTGCATCAGGCGATGGAGGACCATTCCTCCTTCCCCGCGGATCCGCTACGGCAGGTGATTCGAAAGTACACCCTGTGCGACGCTTCTCTTCAGATGACCGTTTCACCCCTCATGGAGATGATCAATCGCAATGCCAACCTCCCCGGGAGTTTCATCGTCGACTGTTTCTTTTCCCTCCTGGAGAGGTTCCTGGAGGACGAAATGCCCACGGAAGGGAAGACCGACGATGATTCCCTCCATCGTCAATGGCGTCGGGCGTTTCGCCACGAGCGGTCGGAGGGGCTGGATGACTTGTTGCCCCACCTGCTGGACCTGCTCTCGGAGCACGTGCCTCGTTCCCGCGGGGAGTCGTCGCGATTGACATCCTTGTTGCAGAAGGCGGGAAAGTTGTCGACTCCCGCGGGGATGGCGCTGGAGGCGCGTCAGCTGCTTCTGGAGCGCAGTCTTCCCTCGCGGGAGGAGGAGATGGCGGGAACGCTGGCGGCGTTGCGGGAGGCGGTGAATGGACCCCCAGGGTCACCCCCGGGGGATACCCAGGGGGAGTGGAGGGAGAGGATGTTGGAGCGGTTGGCGGGAGGAAGGGAGGATGTGAGTGGTGCGCTGATGGGGGTGATGCGTTGTGAAACGGGTGCGCTGCGGGGGGCAGCGGTGGAGTGTTATCTGCGGAAGATCTACGGGGCGTACGTGCTGGGGGAGGTGCGGGCCTGGGGCGAGACGGGGTTTCGGTTCCGGTTCTCGCAGGAGGCGGTGGAGTTGCCCATGGGAGCGAGAGTGGGTGATGAGGATGAGGGGTGTGAGAGTGATAATGAGGAGGATGATGAGGATGGTTGGGAGAGTGAATATGATGAGAGTGATGAGGATGGTTGGGAGAGTGATGACCATGAAGGTGGTGATGAGAGTGGTCATTATGGCTGTGAGACTGGTGATCATGATGAGACTGGCAATCCGATTCATGAGTCCACTCACCCTATCCATGAGACCACTTATCACAAGGAGACTGCTAATCATGATACCACTCATGATGAGACTAATCATGATACCACTCATAATGAGACTGATAACCCTATCAATGATACTGCTAACCCTAATACCACTCACCACAATACCATCCCCACACTCCAACCCTCCGCAGAGGGCGCCATTCTCCTCACCACCTCCCTCGCCTCCCTCCACCGCCTCCTTCCCTCTCTCCTCGCGTCCCCGAAACGCCCTCCACATCCTCCTCCTCCATCCTCCCCGCCACCTTCCCGCCACCTACGCCCGCTTCCTCCGCCGCCACCTCCCCGCGCTTTCCCGCGCTTCCGTCGCCCGCGTCACCTTCACCGACACCTCCGACCCCCACCCCCTGGGTGCCCGCTGGCCCCTTCCCTCCTCCTTCACCTTCCCCTCTTCCCGCCACTTCGCCGAGGACCCCCTGGTGCGCCACATCGAGCCCCCCCTGGCCCACCTCCTCGAGCTGCCCCGCCTGCGTCGCTTCCACGTACAATTGGTGCCCCTCCCCGATCGCTCCATCCACCTCTACCGAGCCACCCCCAGGGGTCCCTTCCCCCCGCGCTTCTTCGTCCGCGCCGTCTGCCCCTCCTGCGACCCCCTGGGTGCGGTCTCCCTCCCCGACAGCTACCCCTCCGTCGAGAAAACGCTCGTGGACGCGCTGGACGCGCTGGACATGGCGCTGCGTCAGGCGCGGTTCCGCGGGGAGACGGGTCTGGGGGGAAGTCACGTGTTTCTGAACGTGCTGCCGGCGACGACGGCGGAGGTGGGGCAGATTGAGGGGATCGTGCGGTCGCTGCACCGGCGGTACGAGACGCGGCTGAAGCAGCTGCTGGTGGCGCGTGTGGAGATGCGGCTGCGGGCGGCGCTGCGGACGGGGGTGGCGCCGATGCCGGTACGCATGGTGGGGAGGGATCCCACGGGGATGGCGCTGAGGGTGGATACGTATGTGGAGACGAGGGATATGGAGACGGGAGAGGTGATTTTCACGGCGATTAATGATGATGGGAATGGGGTGTGGGAGAGTGAGAGTGAGAGTGAGGGTGAGGAGGATGTGGGTGGGGATTATGGTGAGGATCGTTATGATGGTTATCCTCATAATGGTAAGGAGCCGATGGAGAGTTATCCTCATAATGGTAAGGAGCCGATGGAGAGTTATCCTCATAATGGTCACAAGAATGATCATGACGATGCTGATGGTCACATGGATAATGATAGACAGGCTGGCGTGGTTAGAGTCCATAGGAATGCCAGTAGTACCAAGGACAACTCAAATAACCTTATCCACGATACCATCAACCATCTCACTGATACACCTAATCGCAAGTATGACTCATCTAACAACCAACCTATTGATCAATATCACAACCAACCCAATCAATCCATTGATCAATCCACTGACCAATCCACCGCCGAGTGGGACGGCAAGCCCGTCTCCACGCCCTACCCCCCTCAGGAGCCGCTCGAGCGCCAGCGCGCCGCCGCCCGCCGCAGCGGCACGCTCTACTGCTACGACTTCCTCGACCTCCTCCGCCACGCGCTCGCCCGCCGCTGGCGCCACTTCCTCCGCCAGACTCACCGTTCCCCCCGCGCAGCCCCCGCAACCCTTCTGCACGCCACGGAGCTCACGCTGAGTGGATGTCCCGGAAGTTACAGTCTGCGCGAGGTGGTGCGGCCGCCGGGCCTCAACGAGCTGGCGGTGGTCGCCTGGCAGCTGACGCTCTTCCCGCCCGACCAACCCGCCGGCCGCGAGATTCTGCTCCTCTGCAACGACATCACGCTGCGCGCCGGCTCCTTCGGCACGCGTGAGGACGCTCTCTTCCAGCTGGTCTCCCAGCGGGCGAGAGAGAAGGGCATTCCCCGCATCTTCTTCGCCGCCAACAGCGGCGCGCGCATCGGACTCGCAGAGGAGGTGAAGCGGCGCTTCCGCGTGAAGTGGCTGCGGGAGGACGATCCCGCCAGCGGCGTGGACTTCCTCTACCTCTCCGAGGCCGACTATCGCGCTCTCCGCGACAGCGTGGTCGCCGATCCCATTCAACTCCACGATACGCTCGTCTACCGTCTCCGAGCGGTGATCGGCGCGGAGAGCGATCTGGGCGTGGAAAACCTCGCCGGCAGCGGCCTCATCGCCGGAGAGACGCGCAGAGCCTATAAGGAGATCTTCACGCTGACGGTGGTTACCGGCCGCTCCGTCGGCATCGGCGCCTATCTCGTGCGACTTGGCCAGCGCACGCTGCAGAAGACTCACCACGCACCCATCATTCTCACCGGCTACGAGGCGCTCAACCAGCTCATGGGCCGCCGCGTCTACTCCTCCAACGAGCAGCTCGGCGGCACCGCCATCATGGCGCCCAACGGCGTCACGCATCTCTGCGTCGACAGCGACCGCGAGGCCGTGGAGACGCTGCTGCGCTGGCTCGCCTTCGTCCCGCGCTCCTCCCGCGCCTCTCCCCTCCCTCTCCCCTCCCTGCGGCCCCGTGACTCCTTCCGCCGCCCCGTGACCTTCCAACCCTCCCGCGAGCCGTACGACATTCGCGGACTCCTCGCCGGCTGCGAGGACGCGAGCGGGGTCTGGCGCGGCGGCCTCTTCGACCGCGGCTCCTTCCTGGAGCTGCTGGGCGCGTGGGCGAAGACAGTGGTGGTGGGACGCGCGCGGCTGGGCGGAATGCCGGTGGGCGTGGTGGCCACGGAGAGTCGCACGGTGGAGGCGGCAGAGCCCGCGGACCCTGCGCAGCCGCTCTCGGAGACGCGCGTGGTGCAGCAGGCGGGAGGTGTCTGGTTCCCCGACAGCGCCTTCAAGACCGCGCAGGCCATCGAAGACATCAATCGCGAGGGGCTCCCGCTGTTCGTTGTCGCCAACTGGCGCGGCTTCAGCGGCGGCGCCCGCGACATGTTCGACCAGGTGCTCAAGTTCGGATCCGCCATCGTCGACCAGCTCGTCGACTTCCGCCAGCCCGTCTTCGTGTACATTCCCCCGCTCGCGGAGCTGCGGGGCGGCGCCTTCGTCGTCGTCGACTCCCATATCAACTCCGAGGTCATGGAGATGTACGCCGACCCTCTCGCCAGGGCCGGCGTCCTCGAGCCCCCCGGCGTCGTCGCCATCAAGTTCCGAGAGGGAGACCGCAAGGCCGCCATGCAGCGCTGTGACCCTCTGCTCCAGACGCTCGTGCGATCGCGCGATGATGCCGATGACGACGTGCAGCGGAAGGAGGCCGAGAAACGGGTGCAGGCCAGGGAGAAGCTGCTCCGCACGCCCTTCCAGCAGGTGGCGGAGGAATTCGCCGATCTCCACGATCGCGCGGAGCGCATGCAGGCTGTCGGTGCCATTCGCCGCATCGTCCCTCTGGCACAGGCGCGTGTCTTCTTCTACTGGAGGCTGCGGAGACGACTTCTGGAGATGCAGCTCACCCGCGAGGTGGGCGAAGTGGCTCACTGCTCGACGGAGAGGGCCAAGGAGAGGATTGAGACTTGGTTCTGGCAGGATCACAAGCGAAGTGGGAATCACTGCAATGTGGATTGGAATGTGGATCCGAAAGCAGATTCGAATTGTGAAAAGAATGACGGGAGATTACACTCCCCTCCTCAAGCCGATTGGGACGACGACGAGCTGGTAACGAAATGGATCGAGAAAGAACGGAGCCAGTCCATCCAGACGCGGATGGAAGCACTGTCCAAGCAGACGATTCGGAATCACATCCTGGACCTCGGGAGCAAGAATCCTGATACGGTCGCAGAAGGCGTTTTAGACCTACTCGCCAAGCTGCCGGACGATGTGAAGGAGCAATTTGTCTCAACGCTGAAACGCGGTGTCCAACTCCAAAACCAGCCCCAAACAGACTATGTTGAAGAAGATCAACTTGTAGAATTCTAGAGACTTGTTTGTTCCAACCATGATCACTTCATCGATTCTCCCCCATTCAAACTCTCTCCCTCTCACGAAAGCCCTTATCGTTGGATTCCATTGGATTCACTGAATCAAGAAATCGGAAATCGACCCCCTGGGTTGCAAACACCGTATTGGATTCCTACATAAAGGTTGGGGCAACTCGGTCATCCCGATGGTCTGGGCTGTCCATCAGTTTTGAAAGGACTTCCTACATAATGGTATGGAAACGTTGTTTGGATACACTCTCTAATCGTTTGAACTGCCGTTCTAACCCGTCCGTAGGGTATTGACTTGATTGCTGGAG
>ENA-UERG01002968-UERG01002968.1-human-gut-metagenome-genome-assembly--contig:-NODE-2968-length-11365-cov-3.216779_pt1 | contig 11365 bp, 6 predicted proteins | sample MGYA00242954_ERZ507954 | MGnify/ENA primary metagenome ERZ507954 (study PRJEB26167, sample SAMN06115478) | human gut metagenome | host: Homo sapiens | place: China:Sichuan | collected 2015-01-21... | reverse complement strand
CCTGCGCCGAAGCGTTCCGCAATCTTGGGTTGAACAGCATGGACGGCATCCGGATCACGCAATCCGTGGAAAACATCATTGAAGAAATACGGCTGGAATTGAAACACCTTTACCGCCCCGGCACGGCGGACCGTCTCGACCAGTTGGCGATCCGGCTGTTTACCGAGCTTCTGATTGAGTTCAGGGCGGGGGCAGAAGAACGGCACAGGATCAATCTGAAAATCCATGACATCGCTTCCTGGCTGGCATCTCACCTGCACGAAAAAATCAACCTGACTGCTCTGGTGAAAGAGTATGGTTTCAGCCGCCGCACTTTTTACCGTGAATGGGGAAAACTCTATCAGCTTTCGCCCGTCCGGTTTCTTCTTGAACAGCGGATGAAACTTGCCGAAGAACTGCTGATCCGCTCGGAATGTTCCGTCGGCGAGATCGTGGAACAGTGCGGTTTCGTCAGCAGCATCTATTTCTACCAGCGTTTCCGCATGAAGCACCGCTGTTCTCCGCTGCAGTACCGCCGGCGCGGCAGAACCGGATTCACATTGCAGGTTCCTGTTCCGGCGGAAAGTATTTTTCAGGAAAAGATTTGAAAAAAAAGATTTTCACGCTATTTTTTGTCATCCTGTTTTTTAATCGATATAACCTTTGAGGAAATGAAAATGACGGAAATCGGAACAGCATTGACCCCTTCAGCTACTAAAGTCTTATTTCTCGGCGCAGGCGAGCTCGGCAAGGAAGTCGTGATCGAGATGCAGCGTCTCGGCGTGGAGGTGATCGCCGTAGACCGGTATGCAAACGCGCCCGGAATGCAGGTTGCGCACCGCAGCCATGTCATCAATATGCTGGACCCGCAGGAACTCCGCAGGGTGATCGAACTTGAAAAACCGGACTATATCGTTCCTGAAGTGGAAGCAATCGCAACGCCTGAACTGCTCAAACTGGAAAAAGAGGGGTATCATGTGATCCCGACCGCCAACGCCGCATTTCTCACCATGAACCGGGAAGGAATCCGCCGTCTTGCCGCCGAAGAACTTGGCCTGCCGACTTCCAGATACAAATTCGCCGCTGCCTATGAAGAATTCAGGGATGCCGTGAAAGAGGTCGGCATACCGTGTGTCGTCAAGCCGATCATGAGTTCCTCCGGACACGGGCAGAGCGTTGTCAGAACCGAAGCGGATATCGACAACTCCTGGAAGATCGCGCAGGAGGGCGGACGCGCCGGCGCGGGCAAGGTGATCGTGGAGGGATTCGTTGATTTTGATTACGAGATCACGCTTCTGACGGTGCGTCATGTCGGCGGGACAAGTTTTCTGGAGCCGATCGGGCACCATCAGGTCAATGGAGACTATCAGGAATCGTGGCAGCCGCAGGCGATGACTCCGGCGGCGAAAGCAAAGGCGCAGGAGATTGCGAAGAAAATTACGGACGGTCTCGGCGGACGCGGTATTTTCGGCGTGGAAATGTTCGTCAAGGGCGATCAGGTGATTTTCAGCGAAGTCAGCCCGCGCCCGCATGACACCGGCATGGTGACGCTGATCTCGCAGGATCTTTCCGAGTTCGCGCTTCACGCAAGAGCGATTCTCGGACTTCCGATCCCGAATATCGCGTTTCACGGTCCGAGCGCGTCCAAGGCGATTGTCGCGGACGGCGTTTCCAGGTCCGTGAAGTTCAGAAACGTGGATGCCGCCCTGGCAATGCTCGACACTTCGATCCGCCTGTTCGGCAAAGGCGAACTCAACGGACACCGCAGGCTCGGCGTTCTGCTTGCGCGCGGCAAGGATACGGACGAGGCGCTTTCCAAGGTCATGGAGATGCGGGAAAAGATTGAAATCGAGCTGTAATTTCCGGCTTTGTAAGCGTCTGCGGGTGCTTGTGTCTCTGTTGTCATGAAAAGCGGCGGGGGATTCCATTTGAAAAAATCGGGAAAACGGGTTATATTATCAGGTTAAATATCAGGATTTGGAGCTTATGCAGGATAACAGAGACGATACGGATCTACTTCAGAATTCCGCCGCGGGCGCTTATGATGAGAGCAAGGTCAAAACCCTTGATTCCCTGGAACATATCCGGCTGCGCCCCGGCATGTATGTCGGGCGCATGGGAGACGGTTCGCACCCCGACGACGGCATTTATGTGCTTCTGAAAGAGGTGATCGACAACAGCGTCGACGAATACATCATGGGCAACGGGCGCCGTATTGATATTTCAATCAACGGGAATGAACTGTCCGTCCGCGACTACGGACGCGGCATCCCGCTTGGAAAACTGGTCGCCTGCGTTTCCCAGATCAATACCGGCGCGAAATATAATACGGATGTATTCCAGTTCTCCGTCGGGCTCAACGGCGTGGGCACGAAAGCGGTCAATGCACTTTCCGAATCCTTCACCGCCATTTCCTACCGTGACGGCAAATACAAACGCGCCGATTTCGTTCAGGGGAAGCTGGTCAACGAGGAAGACGGCGCAACCGGGGAGCGCAACGGCACTTTTGTAAAGTTCATCCCGGACGGCAAGCTGTTTCCGAAGTACAACATCAAGCTGGAATATGTGGAACGCCGTCTCTGGATGTATGCGTTCCTTAACAGCGGGCTTTCTCTTTACTTCAACAATCAGCGTTATTACTCCAAAAACGGCCTGATGGATCTCGTCAACAACGAGGTCGGCGGAGAAAGCCTGTATCCGATCATTCACTACAAGGACAAGACGCTGGAATTTTCGCTGTGCCATACCAACGATTTCGGTGAAAAGTACTATTCCTTTGTCAACGGGCAGTTCACTTCGGACGGGGGAACTCATCTTTCCGCGTTCAAGGAGGGCGTGCTCCGCGCAGTGAACGAATATTCCGGCAAGGATTACGACGGGCGCGACCTGCGCGACGGTATCGTGGGGTCCATCGCGATCAAGCTTCAGGACCCCATGTTCGAGTCGCAGACCAAAAACAAACTCGGCAATACGGATATCAAGGGATGGATCGTCGGAACCGTGAAACAGGCGGTTGTGGACTATCTGCACCGCCACACGGATGATGCAAATCTCCTGCTGGAAAAGGTCAAGCGCAATGAAGAACTCCGCAAGGAGATTTCGGCTGTCCAGAAGAAAGGACGCGAGATGTCCAAGCGCATGAGCCTGCGCAACAGCAAGCTCAAAGACTGCAAGCATCACTTCGGCGACCGCTCCAAATTTGCCGATCAGACCATGATCTTCCTGACCGAGGGCGACTCGGCGGGCGGTTCACTGGAACAGAGCCGCAATCCGATGTACCAGGCTGTATTCGCGCTCCGCGGCAAGCCGCTGAACTGTTACGGTCTGAAACTGGACACGGTTTACACGAACGAAGAGTTTTTCTATATCGTGCATACTTTGGATATTGAGGAGGATATCGACAATCTGCGTTATGCGAAGGTCATTATCGCAACCGACGCCGACGTGGACGGCCTTCACATCCGGAATCTGCTGATCACATTTTTCCTGACCTTTTTCGAGCCGCTGGTTCTTTCGGGGCACCTCTATATTCTTGAAACGCCTCTTTTCCGTGTCCGGAACAAGAAAGAGACGCATTACTGCTACTCGGAGGAGGAACGCGACGAAACGGCGAAAAAGCTCGGAAAAGGAGCGGAAATAACACGGTTCAAAGGTCTTGGTGAAATCTCCCCGAAGGAATTCGGGCAGTTTATCGGCGACGACATCAAGCTGGAGAAGGTCACGATCGAGCATTCCAAGGGAATCAGTGAAATGCTCAAATTCTATATGGGCGACAATAATCCCGAACGCTGGGAACACATTGTCAATAATCTGGTGTAATCATCATGGCTCCCAAAAGCAGAAAAAATACGAAGAAGACAAAGGTGCAGAAACCCGTCACGCCGGAAGTGGAAAACGGGGAAATTGCAGAGGAGACGCCGAAGCATATCGAGTCTCAGGCGGAAGGCGTTGAGACTCCGCAGGAAGACGAAGACGATTCCGAAGGCGTGGAGTCTGCATCCGTTCAGACCGGTTCCAATTCGCGCCTGCGTGCAATGATGGACCAGAATTTCATAGAATATGCGTCCTATGTCATCAAGGACCGCGCGATTCCCGATGTAGACGATGGACTCAAGCCCGTCCAGCGCCGTATTCTGTGGGCTTTGTTTGAAAAAGACGATGGTTCCTTTCATAAGGTCGCCAACATTATCGGCGAGACCATGAAATACCATCCTCACGGCGACGCTTCGATCGGGGACGCTCTGGTCAATCTCGCCAATAAGGAAACCTATATTGAAAAACAGGGCAACTTCGGCAATATCATCACGGGGTCCCCTGCCGCGGCGCCGCGCTATATCGAGTGCCGTCTCACGCCGCTTGCAAGAGATGTGCTGTTCAACAAGGATATCACGGAGTTCATTGATTCCTATGACGGGCGCAACCGTGAGCTGGTCTGCCTGCCGTCGAAAATCCCCACTGTGCTTCTGATGGGAGAGGAAGGCATCGACGACGGCACCACTACGCGCCTTATGCCGCACACCTTCAATGAGCTCCTCCAGGCCCAGATTGCAATTATCAAGGATGAACATTTCACGCTTTATCCTGACTTCCCGCAGGGCGGCATCATGGATGTCTCGAAATATGAAGACGGCATGGGCAAGCTTGTGATCCGGGCAAAAATCGAAATCGACGGCAGGATTCTTGTCGTGCGTGAAATCCCCGCAGCGACCAATACAAACAAGCTGATGGATACGATTGAGGCGGCAGTCAACCGCAACAAAATCAAAATTGCCTCGTTCAAGGATTACACGGCGGAAAAGATTGACATTCAGCTGACGCCCCTGCGTGGCTATGATCCGAAAAAGGCATTGAATGCGCTGTATGCCTATACCTACTGCCAGATGAGCGTGTCATGCAATCCTATGGTCATCATGGACAACCGTCCGGTGCGCATGACGATCAGCGATATCCTGCGGCGCAATACCGACAAGCTCGTCATGTATCTGAAATACGAGCTCCAGATCGAAGCGGGAAAGTGCCTTGATAAGATTCTGGCGAGAACGCTCGCCCAGATTTTCATTGAGGAGGGCATCTATAAACGGATCGAAAAATGCAAAACACGGGAACTGATGTTCAAAGAGGTTCGCACGGGACTTGAAAAGTTCCGGAAAGAGTGGTTCCCGATTGTCGAGAAGCTTCATGAAAACATCGTAAACGGTCCGCATATCATGCCGATGTCTGCGGATTTCATGGCGCGTCTCGAACAGCTTTCCCGCGGTGAAGTGCCGGACAGCGAGATCGAAAAACTGCTTGAAATCCCGATCCGTCGCATTTCCGCATTCGAGATCAACGAAAACCGGGAACAGATCGAGCTGCTTCAGAAAACTCTGAATGAAGCGGAAAAGAATCTGAAACGGATCAAGGTCTATACGATCAGATATCTTCAGGGGCTTATCGACAAATACGGCAAGTTCTTCCCGCGCCGCACCGAGATTAAGCTGGACGGTTTCGAGAAGATCGACAAGAGCGCCGTTGCGTTGAACAATATCCGGGTCGGCTGGGATAAAGGCGGATGCTACATCGGAACCAATGTCAAAAGCGACGACGTGGTGGTCTGCAACGAGTTCGACCATCTGCTCTGTGTGGAGCGCAAGGGTGTCTACAAGGTCATCGACATTCCGGAAAAGATTTTCATCGACCGTCTTTACGAGTTTCGCAAATACGATAAAACCACGGTTTTCGGTGTTGTCTATTCCGATACCAAAACGGGCAAGGTCTATTACAAGCGTTGTTCGATTGACAAATTCATCAAGGACAAAGAGTACCGGATCTGCCCCGACGGATGCCGCCTTGAGCTGATCACGCCGCGCCCGAATGCTCTTTATGAATGCCGGATCGATACACCGATCAAAGCGAGGAAAGTCCAGACGGTCAATCTTTCCGATGCGCCGTTGCGTTCCGCCCGCGCCGGAGGCATGCTTCTGTTCCCGCGGAAACTGCTGAAGATTACGTTCCTGCAGTATCTGGACGGTTCCGAGAACGACGGCGAAAGCGAGCTGCTCAGTGTTCCGCCGGAAGAAGAACCGATGACGGAGCTTCCTCCTGAAGAAGCGGAGACAGAACAGAACGAAGCCGCCAAGGAAACGGCTGCCGAAAAGAAAGCCTCGAAGAAAACGGTAAAAAAGGAGACGGAGGGAACGCCGTCCGGTGCTCCGCCTGCAAATAATAATGAAGAACGCGAGGACGAAAACTGGGGGATTTCCCAGCCGGAACTCGGTTTCTGAGAAAGATGCTTTTTCCGGAAAACAGCCGTAAACGACATGTTCGCGGCTGTTTTTTCTTATAAAACTTCAAGATTCTTGCATGAATCATATTCAAAACTGTATTTCCCGCTTGAAAAATCGGGAAAAGAAGCTTATTTTTGTTGTATGTAGAAATAATATGGATATATGAGGTATTGTAATGGCACAAAACACTGACTTTATTTTGGAACTGCTCCAGGAAAACGGGATGGTCACTGAGGAGCAGGTCAGTGAAGGCTGGAAAAAAGTCGCGGAGCAGGACGGACAGATCAATATCATTGATGCGCTGAAACAGCTCAAGTATGTCGATGAATTTGAAATGATTTCCATGCTTGCCCAGCAATATGGTCTGGAGGTCCTGGACCTTTCCACTTACCGGATTCCTCCGGAAGTGATCGAAACTGTCCCCCGTGAAATCGTTCAACAGTATAAGATCGTTCCCGTCATGAAGCACGACGATGTGCTTACCATTGCGATGAGCGATCCGACCGATATGGCGACGCTTGACTCCATCCGCTTCCTGATGAAGTGCGATGTCGATGCCGTGATCTCGCCGATGGACCAGATCAAGACCGTCATGGAAAAATACTATTCCACGCAGGAGGCCGCCGTAAACGCATTTATTGAGGAAATGGGCGAAATGGAGGCGGTGGAGCAGGCGGCGCAGGAAGCCGCCGAAGAAGGCGGCGCAAATGAAGACGATGCTCCTATCATCCGCCTTGTGACCCTGATCATTGTCGAGGCGTTCAAGCTGAAAGCCTCGGATATTCACCTCGAACCTCTTGAGAAGACTTACCGTATCCGCTACCGTATTGACGGAGCGCTTCGCGTCATGGAAAGTCCGCCGAAATACCTTCAGGCAAACATCACCAGCCGAATCAAAATCATGTCCCGGCTGGACATCTCGGAAAAGCGTCTGCCTCAGGACGGACGTATCCAGCTTCGCGTAAAAGGCTGTGACATTGACCTGCGCGTATCGACCATTCCGACGACGCACGGCGAAAGTATCGTTATGCGAATCCTTGACAAGTCGAGCATTCAGCTTGAGATTCCGCAGCTCGGTTTCTATGCGGACGATCAGGCGAAAATCAATAAAATCATCAATATGCCGGACGGCGTGTTCCTCGTGACTGGTCCGACCGGGTCCGGAAAGACGACCAGCCTTTATGCGTTCCTGAATACGATCAATACTCCGAACCGCAAGATCATTACCGTGGAGGACCCGGTGGAATATCAGCTTGCCGGCATCAACCAGGTTCAGGTGAACCCGCTGGCGAAAATGACTTTTGCAAACGCCCTGCGAGCCATGCTCCGTCAGGCGCCCAATATCATCATGGTCGGTGAGATCCGTGATATGGAAACCGCTGTCATTGCAATCAACGCATCGCTTACGGGACACCTGGTGTTCAGTACGCTGCATACCAACGACGCCCCCAGTGCGGTAACGCGTCTGATTGATATGGGAGTGCAGCCGTTCCTTGTCGCATCCGCCGTCAAAGCGATTATGGCGCAGCGCCTTCTGCGCCGTGTCTGCAAGAACTGTGCGGAACCGGCGAAACCGACACCGGACGAAATCCGTCTGCTGGGGCTTGATGAAAAGTTCATGGATACTGCGACACTGCTGAAAGGGCGGGGATGTCCCGCATGTGGCAAAACCGGTTACAAGGGACGCCTTGGAATCTATGAAATCTTCCTTGTCGGTGAGGAGATTCAGCATCTGATTTATACGAAGTGTTCCGCTGACGTGATCAGGGACGCCGCGCGAAAGGGCGGCATGATGACACTCCGCGAAGACGGGCTCCGGAAAGCGGCGGCAGGCACAACGACACTTTCAGAAGTGATTGCAACTACAATTGGCGATGCGGAATAAGCGCAGCCGGAAGATGGAGAAGATGGAAAAATGCTGGATTCCGAAAGTCAGACACTGAAAGATATCCTGATCGGTGACAACCTCATTACCGAAGAACAGATGAAAGAAGTGGAGGAGGAACAGGAGCGCAACGGCAAATCCCTGAAAGAGGTGATCATTGATTTCGGGATTCTGACGGAGGCGGATATTCTCGAAGCGATCGGGCGCAGCCTCGGGCTTGAGGTCCGTTCTGTGGCAGTGGAAGAAGACCCGCCCCGCGAAGTCATAAAGATGATTGACGGCGGTACGGCACGTGGACTCGGCGTCGTTCCGCTTTCGTTCGACGGGACCACGCTGAATATCATTACCCGTAATCCCCTGAATTATCAGGTGGTGGACGAGGTCCGCTTCATTGTCGGCAAAGATGTCAATCAGATTGTTGTTCCCGAGGCTCAGGTGGAGGCTGCAATCGAGAAGTTCTATCCGATTGATACCGCCACCATGTATGATATGCTGGCAGAGTTGAGCCTTGACGCGGAAATCAAAGAAGACGAGGTTGCCGAGCAAAGCGCCGACCAGCTTGAGGCGCAGGCGAATGAAGCGCCGATCATCAAGTTCGTGGACGCGATCATGTATCAGGCGATCAGGGACAAGGCTTCGGACATTCACTTCGAGCCGTTTGAAAAGGAATTCAAAATCCGGTGCCGTATCGACGGTGCGCTCTATGAGATGGCGCCTCCTCCGAAAAACCTTGCTCTTCCGGTCATCAGCCGCGTCAAGATCATGAGCGGACTGAATATTTCCGAGCGCCGCCGTCCGCAGGACGGTCGTATTCAGCTTAAAATCGGCGGCAAGCCCATCGACCTGCGTGTATCGACTCTGCCGACGCAATACGGGGAATCGGTCGTGCTCCGTGTTCTTGACCGTTCCGTTGTAAACCTTGACCTTGATGCTCTCGGTATCCGTCCGGAAAACCTTGCGAAGATCCGCGATATCATCCAGATGCCGAACGGAATTTTCATTGTGACCGGTCCGACGGGTTCCGGGAAAACAACGACACTGTATTCCGCATTGAAGGAAATCAATAAAACCGAAGACAAAATCCTGACCGCGGAAGACCCTGTGGAATATGACCTGGAAGGTATTATCCAGTTGCCGATCAACGAGGGGATCGGAATGACATTCGGCCGTGCGCTTCGCGCGTTCCTCCGTCAGGACCCCGATATCATCATGCTTGGAGAGATCCGCGACCTGGAATCCGCCCGAATGGCTGTCGAAGCATCCCTGACCGGGCACTTTGTATTCAGTACGCTGCACACCAACGATGCTGCCGGAACGGTAACTCGTCTGATTGATATGGGAGTGGAGCCGTTCCTGATCACAAGCTCACTTCAAGGAGTGGTGGGGCAGCGCCTGATCCGGCGTATCTGTCCGAGATGCAAGGCGTCGTTTGTGCCGACGGACGAGGATCTGGCGCTGCTTGGCCTTGACCGCGCGGATGTGGGCGACAACAAGTTTTACTACGGCAAGGGCTGCCAGAACTGCAATAACACCGGTTACAAGGGACGGAAGGCTCTCACGGAAATGTTTGTCATGCATTCCCAGCTGATTGATCTGGTTCTGCAAAGTTCGCCGACCGTCGTCCTGCGCGACAAGGCACGTGAATTGGGAATGATTACAATGCGTGAAGACGGAAGTCAGTCCGTGTTGAACGGTGAGACTACAATGGAAGAAGTTTTAAGGTATACATAACCCCTGAGGAGAATGAGAAATGCCATTATACCAGTACACTGCGATGGACTCCAACGGCAAGGAGCAGAAAGGCAAAAAAGAGGCGGGAAGTGAAGAGGAAGTTGCAACTTTTCTGAAAAATCAGGGACTCTTTCCTACTTCCATTAAATCCGCCACCAAAGGCGGAGGCGGCAAAGGCGGCAAGGGCGGAGGGGGCGGCAAAGGCGGCAAAGGCGGCGGATTCAATATGAACATCAGTCTGGGACCGATGGTCATCAAGACCAAGGACCTGACGGTTGTGACCCGCCAGATGGCAATTCTTCTGGAAGCCGGTCTGCCGTTGATCCGTTCTCTGAAGACACTTTCCCGGCAGTCCAAGAACCCTGCAATCAAAAAGACTCTGGAGGAGGCCGCAGCTTCCGTGGAAGGCGGCGCCACATTTTCGGAAGCGCTTGCCCAGCACCCGAAATCTTTTGATAAACTCTATTTGAACATGATCCGTGCCGGCGAGGCCGCCGGTAAACTGGAACTGATCCTGGACCGACTGGCAATGTTCATGGAGAAAGCCGCCAAAATTCAGGGGAAAGTCAAATCGGCAATGGTTTACCCGATCATCGTTTTGTGCGTGGCAGGCATTATCTGTTCCGGTTTGATGATCTTCATCGTCCCGAAATTTGAGAAAATGTTTACCGAACTGCTGGAAGGGGAACCCCTTCCGTGGCTGACACAGGTCGTTGTCGGCATCGGCAAGTTCATGTCGGAACAGGCGCTGATCATGGTTGTCGGCATTGTCGTGCTTGTGATTCTGATAAAAATCATTCTCAAGATTCCTTTCCTGCGTTTTTACATTGACTGGGCAAAGTACAATATGCCGCTGTTCGGGCCGATCGTGTCCAAATCAGCCATTTCAAAATTCGGGCGGACCCTCGGAACGCTGATGGGGTCCGGTGTGCCGGTGCTGAACTCTCTGACCATCGTGAAAGAGACTTCGGGCAATGAAGTGGTTGCCCGTGCCGTGGTCAAGGTGTATGAGGCGGTGAAAGAGGGAGAAGGCATGGCGCCGCCGCTTCAGGCGACAAAGATCTTTCCTGAAATGGTGATCAGTATGATCGAAGTCGGTGAAGAAACCGGTAAACTTCCTGAAATGCTGGACAAGATTGCCGATACCTATGACGAAGAAGTCGATAACGCCGTGAGTGCGCTGACATCCATGATCGAACCGATCATGATGGTCGGTCTTGCCGTGATCGTCGGCGGTATCGTGATTGCATTGTTCATGCCGATGATCTCCATCATTGAAAAACTCGGAAGCAGCTGAAAATTATTGAGACTGGAGTTTGTATGGAAAAGGAAAAGAATGCCCGTGCCTATGCAGTAGTCATGGCGGGCGGCAAAGGAGAACGGTTCTGGCCGCAGAGCCGTCTTTCCAACCCGAAACAGTTGTTGCGCGCTGCACCGCCGGATGTCACCGGCTCTTTGATCTCTTCTTTTCCTGTCAGGCCGTTGTATGCACCCGTCAGAAACT
>ENA-UERG01002967-UERG01002967.1-human-gut-metagenome-genome-assembly--contig:-NODE-2967-length-11370-cov-11.654919_pt1 | contig 11370 bp, 20 predicted proteins | sample MGYA00242954_ERZ507954 | MGnify/ENA primary metagenome ERZ507954 (study PRJEB26167, sample SAMN06115478) | human gut metagenome | host: Homo sapiens | place: China:Sichuan | collected 2015-01-21... | reverse complement strand
AAATCATTACCTCTATTGAGGTTGAACACTTATAAATCGCTCATTTTAAGCTATTCAGCAGATTATAGAAGAATTTTATTATAAAACTGATAGATGTTAAAGTAATATAGACTTTTTCCCAAAAAAGGAGACCATTTGTCCAATTGCGAAAAACTAGATTAAGCTATTAAGCCGTAAAATGGGAAAAACAAGGATATTTAAATAATATAACTGATTTAAAAACGTTTAAATTATATAAGCCCTAGCGCATCACGGTTAAGCGCGAACAATATGAAGAAGTTTATTTTGCAATTAGGAAAAGAGAACGTGGTGTGCAACAGTGTGGAAGAAGCTAAGAAGTTTATCAGCAGATTTGGGCATCTAACGAGTGCAGGCGAAAAGCGAATTACAGGTTTATTTAATGGAACTATAGGTATGAGCCGAGATTTCGCCTGGATGATGCCAAAGCATATCCCAGAGTTAAAGAAATACCCAGAGCTGTCTTGTAGAATGTGGGTAAAGCCGATTCCTGTAAAAAACACCCTGTATTTCTCTGAAGAGGAAATTAGAGAGGCTATCGAGAATATGTAATAGCAGCTAAAGTTGATTAAAGATATTTCAGCCCTACCGCAGCACGGTGAAGCGCAAGTGATATGGGAATTTACAGACAAGTATTCATGCCTTCTAAATTTTCTTCTGTTGACAATGCCAACAGAAAGCATAAAAGTGGTGTATCTGCACGCACAAAGAATGGTGTTGTAAATATTTGTATCTTTGACGGAAAAATTTCTTTGCTCGGTAAGCTGAAAGCTTTTATTGAGGATAAAAAGGTTGATTATCGTACATACGGAGATAATTATAACGGTTACGGATATCAAGATCATTATCATGAGTATTACCTAACTGCCAAAGATGGCAAGGCTTTCCTTGAATTACTCAACGGAAAGAAGCCGGCAGTAAAGAAGGTAAAGACTTGGGAAGACATTCGTGATGCCTGGGCACGTTCACTTGTGAAGAAATCTGAGAATGCTGTCAGCTTTGAAGAAGCGCAGACGATTGCAGAAGAAAAGGTCAATTACAAGAATGACAGAATTTCTGCGATGGTATCTCGTCAGTTCGAGCAGGGCAACAGCATCAAGCGAGGGAAGCTTATCGCAAAAATGGAACGTGAGAACCCTCTTCGACCAATCAAGAACTATGACCATGCTCTGGCTATCATTGCAGCAAGCAACCGTCATAACAATACTTCATACGACAATCTTCTGCAGCAAGCGCACGATTTGGAACGTTATGGAGATATTGAACGAGGTACCGCAAAGGAATGGGCACGTGAGCAGATGAAGAAATCGTAGCCATTACTTCAATAGAACTAAAAAGCCCCGCATTGAAAGCGGGGCTAACTTGGCTCTAAGCCAGAATCTACGATAGTAGAAATTTCGTTTTAATCCACAGACTTTTGAGAAGTCTGACCGTCAACGGAAGTTTTATTATTCTTTCTATTCCATAAAGGTACGATTGAAGTCTTCCGAAGACAGGTGCAAATTTAAGAAATAAAACAATACGGCGTATTATTTCACCCAAATTATTAATATTTTTTAAGATATTTCAGCCCTATCGCAGCACGGTGAAGCGAATTTATATGAATCAGAAAGATTTTACACAAAAGATAGAAAAAACAACGGACTTTGCATTCACTACCAAAAGCGGCAAAGAAGTCACTCTGATTGTCGTTCGTGGTCGAAAAATGGTTAAAGGTAAGAAGAAACCTTTCGATTATTGGCAATGCGAGCTTTCCATCAAAGGGATGGAAGTGAAAAGCAATATTACTGCTTCTTATGACATAGATGGTTATGATGATGAATTGCAGTTGTATCTTTCAAACGAAAAGGCTGAACCGATTTGCTATTGCAAGGATGATACAGGAAAAACTGTAGGTATCTTGATACCTGTAGATATTGCCAATCTCATTAGTGAGGCTATTCACGAAGAACTGACCCTTTAAATTTTTCTTTATGAGTACATTAGATTTTAATGATAGAGGACAGGCTTTTGTTTCATTTCCAGAGTTTGACGACTTCATGAATGAACGCCTGGAACAAGATGATTACACCAAAGAAGATGGTGGCATCACATGTTACTATAATAGTGGCGGTTGTTTGCTCGCTAAGTACGACAACAACGAAGGTTACGGAGTTACTTATTAAAATATTAAGCCCTCGACAGCACGGTGAAGTCAATGTTATGAATCAGAAAGATAGATTTACGATTGAGCCTAGCATCACAAACTCCATAAGATGGAAGGTGAAAGATAATGTATCTGGCATAAGTGTAAGTTTCCTTGAAGGATGTTATATGGATAATAGCCTGTATGTTCCGGATACTATGAAGGGAGAGGAGAAGAAGGTAGAAGTTAGCGAGACGTTGAAAAAAATCACGGAATGGATAGGAGAAAACGCCCTGGATGTAGCCGTATGTAACGTGTCTGCTCGTTGCCGTGCTATCTGGTTGCTGCATGATGCTAAATACCTGGCGGTTATTATCTGCGCCATCAAGGGTGTTTTGCCAAATAATATTGATATGACTAAGGCTTCTGATATTCTTTTTAACAAGATTGATCATTACGTTCACATGGTTGATGGTGCCGAAGAGTTCTACTATGATCATGAAATCGTCAACTTGCTGGGCGTAATTTCTATGCTCTCCAACAAAGAGGCTATGGAGGTGATTTGCCTGGTTTCCGTTTACTGGAGCCATAAAATCAAGGCGAAAATAGAAATCGAGGATTTTGCAGAAGATCTTTTGTTGTGGCCTTCCTGTCTGTCTGGTGAACAACAAGCAGTGGCGATGGGTAATGATAGTGAGCGTATCGAAGCAGAAGACTTTGGAGATATTGAAGAGAATAATAGAAAACAATAAATATGTGGTTGGTGATAACACAATTCACCAACCACATATTTATTGTTTTAGACAAGAAGTCTGGAACGAATAATCAACACCTTGTCTGTCAGATGGTGATTGCCGTCTTCTGTAAGTATATGTCTCAAATAGGATTCGTTGATTCCCAAATCCTGGGCAGTGAACATTTTGTAAATGGCACTTACGCTGCCAAAATAATAGTTCTTGTGACTAGCCAAAAAGTGTACATGTATTATCTTTCTTCCCATTTTTTTTAATGCCAAATGTTTAGTATATGGTATATTTTTAAGAAATACCGCCTTTTATGTAACACGAAAAAATCCCCGATGATTTTTCATCAGGGATTTCTTCGTGATGTTTTAAATATTAAAGATTTCATCAATCTTACCCTTCTTGAAATTACTGCCCTTAACTTTGCCGTGAGACTTTTCGTAATTCTCAACAACAACTTTAAGTCCAAGGTTGATGATGGATGCAATAGAAAGTCCTTCCTTCTCAGATATTGCTCTTACCTTCGACATTACATCCGACTCTATGAGAGTGCAGATTCTTTCTCGTTCGATAGAGCTTTTCTCGGAATTAACCTTTTGGGGAATTGCTTTTGCTTCGGCAACTTCTCCTTTTACAGCCGGAACTGCATCACCGCCGGAAAGTCCATTAAGCAGTGAAGACATAGCGTCATCGTTGATTTTCTTTGTCATCTTTGATTAAATTCAATTGTTACACATTAATCTACAGCTGTACGAGAAAGATATTCGTCAGTGAAAGACACATAATCAATAGCTCCATTGCTGTTTTTGTCGTAATCTACAATATTTGTAGCTTCCAGAGGTGCTTGGGCAACAGTGATGTTCTTGCGTATCTTGGTCTTATAAACCAAATCCCCAAGAGATTCACGCAAACCGTTCTCTATCTGTTTGCTGAGATTCGACTTCTCGTATCTAGTAACCAGAACGCCTTCGACATCTACCTTCGGATTGAGCTTTGCTTTTACCATTTTAACAAAGTTGGTAATCATTGTCAATCCCTTGAATGGTAGGGTTTCTGCAACAAGCGGTATGATAACTTCATTTGCAGCAGTTATCGCATTCAGAGTCATCAGGGATAAACTTGGAGGGCAATCTATCAATATATAGTTGTATCTCTCCTTGATTGGAGAGAGGAGATCTTCTAACAATCTCTCTCTTGCTAGTGCTGATCCGAGTTGAAGGTCTGCCTGAGCAAGCTGCAGCGAAGAAGGAACCAGGTCTAGATTCTCTCCTATATTATAAATAGGTAAGTCTGTTGATTCCACGAATGCGTTATACACGGATGTTGTTACCTCTTGCTTCAAAAGTGAACAGGTTAAGTTAGCCTGTGCATCCAGATCAATAAGAAGCACATGAAAGCCCTTCTGTGACAAAATTGCTCCCATACTAGCAGTAGTTGTTGTCTTACCTACACCTCCCTTGTGGTTGGCAATTGCAATGATTCTTGTACCTTTTTTCATATAACTATTACTTTAATGTTTATACCAGTGGTATAACTACCACGTTTTATTCCTTTATATAGGTATATACTTATATAAATATATGCATATATCGTTAAATATGGTGCAAAGATAATAAAAATATAAGTTTCAGCCAAATTTTTTGGCTAGAAATTTGCATATTTCAAATATTTTTCGTATCTTTGCAGTGTAAAAACATAGATAAAAGTATATAAAAACATAAGTTATGAAGAAAATTATCTTTTCGATGTTAGTTTCCCTGTTTACACTAGGTGCAAATGCTGGGAATGTTGTAGAACCAGAGTACAATGGTCAGGTAGCAATCGTTAATGCAGATAGCACAACTACGCTGATGCCTACTGAGGATGCCGATGTTAAGGCGAAATCCAACAATCTGGGCTTTGTACTGGTAGCAGGAATGTTTCTGGCCAAAGGTCAGTCTTATCTTGCCGTTAAGGGTAGGGAAGGTCTTACAAAACTCCCTACAAGGGACGTTACCTTCATAGTTAGAGTGGATAATCACAACGATAATCCAAATCATCTGCTTGGTATCATCAAATTCGAGACAAAGAAGAAGGAGCGTCGTTGGATGATGGCTGAAAGTGCTCTTTTTGGCGGAACAAACGTAAAAACCTATATAGGTGACATCAAGTTTCAGGCAAAGAAATATGGAGAATCATCCTTCCTTCTTACCGTTAAGGGACTTGAACCAGGTGAGTATGCCGTAATCACCAAGGAAATCAATCATCCGTCAACTTTCTCGGTAAAGTAAGAACTAAAAGTTATTCAAAACCATTTTAAAAGTCAAGTATATGGGAGCTATTTTTTTGTTATTGTTTTTTGCTAACTTCTTCAAGGGGTTTGGCAACGCAATGAAGCACTCTGGTGATTCTTTCAGACCAGATAGATAAGAATGTTTTGAACTGATTGGTTGGTTGAATGGGTATCTGATACTCAAAGATTTAATAGCCTCGGTACAAGAATACCGGGGCTATTTATATTTCAAAACAAATTTTTTCCTTGATTCTAATCTTTGTCTCCTCTGGAATTGGAGCACACAAGGGTTCTAGTGCTGATAGGATTTTAGTGGAAGACAATTCGCCTTCAATATAAAATTCAATAATAAGATCCGTATCTGCAAGTTCTTTAATTATCAACTCTTTTACCCTTTCGGGTGGAATGGTTGAAAGTGAAGACAAAGAGAAGGATATTGAAGAAATTTCTCTTTCTTTATATATACTCTTTATTTTTTTGAGAACGAAACGAAACGTCTTTTCGTCGGATTCCTGTTTCTGATTTTCAACGGATAACAGCAAAATATTCCTAGTGTAAGTTCTGTAGATCCAAATTTTGCCGGAAGAGAACAGATTACCCTTACAGAAATTTTCGTACTTCTGTCTCATAATAGGTAATTTATTCATAAATCTACGTGTCATGAGAATATTGCCGGCCCCATCTGGTGAGACCGGCAATACTACTACATTTGTATTGGCGAACATTAGATCGCCTTTTACTTCTGATATGGAGCAATTCATCTTCCGTTTACTTTAATTCACCTCTACACATCCCTTCTGCATATTGCAGAGCATCCTGTATCAATCCATAGTTCAATCCCTTTACTTTTGCCTGGAAGAGTACCTCTAGTTGCTTGTTGAAGATTTCTTGATCATATTCATAAGCATCTTTGAGATAGTATTTTACTAACGGCTTGGTGCTAGCTGGACGTGGAAGATTCAGATATCTGATAATCAGAACCGTAATTTTCTTCCAGTCGAATGGTGTGAGAATGATGCTGTCATATTCCTCGTTCAGCCAGACAAACTGGAGATACACTCTGTTATCTTCTCTATCAATCGATATTTGAAAGCACTCAATCTGATATTTTGCTCTTATCACATTGCAGAGTAATCTTATATTTTCCATGGTGATGGAAGCTTTAATGTAAAAAGACAACACTCTGAATAACTTCATATTACCTAAAGGAGTATATTTTTTCTTCTTGTAAAACTCCCGGGATATTGAGAAAAACTTATCCTCATAGCTGGATGATTCCCAATATTCGTCCAGCTTTTCTAGATTTTTCTCGCTTCTTGTTAAACTTAAAAATTCTAATTCCATATTGCTTATTAGTTTTTTGTTAATCTACTTCCACAACCCACCGTCTCTATACGTGTATTTTATCTCATAGATGATGGCGATTAATAATACTACAATCAAGACTGAAAAAATAATTATTATCATTGGCTAGTTCTTTATGTTGTTATAATACTCGTAGAGAGTTCTGTATCCACCATAAAAAACATCGTAGTTCTTTATGTGATCCGGATTTCTCTCTTGCATGGTCTTTACGAGAGATTTTCCAAATACCGAATTTGGCATGAATACATTTATATTCTCATATTCATCTGTATCAACAACGAGTCCGAAGTAGTTGGTCGCTCCGCATAAAATAAAACAGTCGGTTCCCTTAGGTAAGCTAAGGGGACTATTTTGATTAATGCCCAGATACGACAGATAATCCTTTAAATCGAAAAAGACGCAGCAATCTTGCGTTCTTTTCTTCCCTTGTGCTCCTATAAACACGTATCCGGTTTTTATGAGCCCAAATTGCTGTTTCTTTGTATCTTGGTTAAGAAACTCGTATCCATAATTGGTATTTATCATTCCGGTGCCTTTTTCAACTCCAGACAGGGAATATAACTCCATTGAAAACAATCCGGAAAGACAGTTCTTCCCTTTTATTCCAAAAGAGTTTAGAATCTTCTCGTCTTCGGGAGACAGATTACTAATTTCTATCTTTTTCCCGTACCCCATAGCCTTCTTTTTGGTATTCCTTTCCATTTTTGGTCTCTGAGGCGTTATTTTTCTGTTTGCCATATCGATTATCATTAACTAATTAATATTCTGTTCTACACCCCTTATTTTGCCTTATAGGGCGTTTGTTGAGAGTTTATAACCTCTAAAAGATTCTCGGCGGTCCTCCCAATCTTAAAGAAATCACTTATATCTTTTTCTGTTTTGTCTCCTTTCAGCGGCAAAACCACACGCTTGATAGATACGAGGTCTTTATTCTCCTCGCAACGTGATGCAGACTCTTTAATTCCTGTCTCGTCGCTATCGAACAGGACAATAATGGATCTGAACCTTGAAAAGAGATCTTTCAGTGCGTCTGTTGGAATCTTGGCGGTCTCGCTGTTAAACGATATTGCGCTGAATCCGTGGGCAGCTAGAGACATGACATCTTTTTCACCACCGGTTATGAAGACCATATCTCCACTCGCCGGAAGCTGCTCCCACCCGAATATGTATGGATTTGGCAACCTGCCTAGATACATAAACCTGCTAGCTGCTTTCGGTCTGTATATTTTATACCCTTTCCCATTGTCAAAGCAATAACCAAACATCGGGAGGTATATAGACGAAAAAACCGAAAAGCTTTTCCCATCTTTTTTTTCGATTGTACAGGATTCAACACCTTTAACATTGAATCTATTCAAAATTTCCACAGTTATGCCATACTGCATCCAGTAATCCAACTCCGACTGATTAAACTCTCTTATCTTAAGAGTGAAAGATTCAATAGACGTTTTCTCCATTCTCTTGTATTTCTCTTCCATTCTCTTTGCGTAGTCAATTGTACCTTTGACGGCTTTGGGTGTTCTGTCAAATACTCCTAACGACAAATCGTGGTCTATGGTCTCCAGGATTGACTTGAAGTCCTCGGAGAGGGAGAGATTGAGATATTTGCTGACCATCCAGAAGCAGTCTCCGTAATAGTCATCATTGGCGAAATCCTTCATGTAGTATCTCGTTGTTCCGTCGGCAGCCTTGTTACGATATAACCTGCAGGACGGATGGTGATCTTCCCTGAATGGATTACAGAACTTCTTGGAAAGACATTTCTCTCCAAGATAGTGTGTGAAAACGGTAAGTCCTCCGCTAGTTCTGCTAAGTATTTCGCTTAATTCTGTCTGTCTCATACTTGATTAATATTTCTAAAATTAATATCTGGGAGAGTAATCACTTGCATCATTTCATTGAATCGGTCAGCCAAGCGGTCTCCATACTTATCACGAATGGCTTTTCCTCCAAGATTGGTTGTCAGAATGGTCGGGAGCATCCTGTCGTAGCGATAGGACAGCAGCTCTTCGAGCGGCTTGTATCTGTTTCCATACTGGCAAAAATCAGATTCTTCGGTTCCGAAATCGTCAATTGCAAGAATATAAGTGTTCATACACATTTCAAATCTCTTCCTGTTAGAGGAGTATAGATGGTACAATTCCCTAGAAGTCTCAAACCATATTCCTGCATTAGGGGATAATGATTCACCTTCTTCGCATACAGGATCTTTAATCTTGCATACGTTGAAAAAGCTTCTCATTGCCTTTACCAGGGTGGTCTTGCCATTCCCGGTTATGCCGTTAAGGACAAGACCAAAGTGATTCTTGGAATTAACCAGCCATCTTGCAACATTAGCTATAGCTTCTTGCTGCTCCAGATTGGCTTCATATCCTCGATTTCTCTTTTTTACTTCTATCGCAAACAAATGTACTAGCCATCTGGAGCAGTAATTTTCGTCAAAGCTTAAATCAAAAAGGCCCATTGTATATACCTCCTTCCGAACTTTTAGGAACGAACTTTTCTCCTTCCCACCTTTCGCCTTTAGCTTGTGTGGAAGACGAAATGGTGCGTAGGGTGTTGCTTCTCAGTTTTAGCCAGTCGAAGAAATGGCACTTGTAATCCTTGAAGCCTTTGTCTTCGTTGTTCCCTCGACAGATGAGTTCCAAATCGAAATCGTCCAGCAGTCTTTTTATTTCGCCTTGGTCAAGATGAAACTTCTTTTCCATGGCCGTCATCCAAACCCCATCTTCAAGAAGTTTTTCTTTGTAGGTTTCTTTGCCTACTTTCTTTTGTAGGTTTTCTTTCTGCTCGTCTTTGACTTCCTCTGCTTCGACGAAAACAACTCCCTCACGCGCGTCGTCGTAGTTGATATTCTTTATTTCTTTATTTCTTATATTATTATATTCTTTTAGTGTTGCCCTTGTCGTGCCCTTGTCGTGCCCTTGTCGTGCCCTTGTCGTGCCCTTGTCGTGCCCCTCTCGTGCCCTTGTTGTGCCCTTTGAGGTTTTTGTGCTCTCGTAAGACGTTGGAGGACAGTGACTTGTGGAGATGTTTAGGTTTGCTGATTTTTTGCTATTTTCAAAATCAACATCTAACTCACCTGGTATCGTGCCCTTGTCGTGCCCCTCTCGTGCCCTTGTCGTGCCCTTTGAGGTTTTTGTGCTCTCGTAAGACGTTGGAGGACAGTGACTTGTGGAGATGTTTAGGTTTGTTGATTTTTTGCTATTTTCAAAATCAACATCTAACTCACCTGGTATCGTGCCCTTGTTGCCATAGCTATGGTTGTCTATTACGCCCCTTACCTTGTTGGTTACTTGGTAATTTTCGTAGTTGCAAACCCTTATGGTACTAAAGAGGTTTGTTGGTGATGGCAGAAACTCAATAACTCCACTTGACTGCATCTTTTTTATGCATGTTCTCACACTTTGAACAGATATTCCTGTTTCTTTGCTGAGCAAGTTATAGCTTGTCTCCAGTTGAAAAGTAAAATCGTTCCCCGATAGAATCGCTTTTGCCTTAATAAGGAAATGAATCAGCAGGTGTACCATTTTAGGGTGAGTGTACCAACGCCATTGCTCTATCTTTCTGTAGAGCTTTACCCAGTCTGGGGCAGTTTCATCAATTCCTATTGGCTGAAACATATCGTAGTTGACTATGATTATGATTCTGCCATGGTTGAGATTGCGGTATTCTATCTCGTGAGTACGTTTCAACCTATCAAGACAAGTTCTAAGTGTCTTGATAGATAAATTAGTGTCCGTTGAAAGTCTTGAAAGAGATATCATAATTTCTCCCCTTTTTATATTAATGTCAAAGTAATTTTCGGACAGCAAATTGGCATTCATAACGAGATACAGGTATAAGTGAACCATATTTGATTCTTTATACCAACGCCAGTTTTGAAAGTTCCTTGGCAGTTTGATCCATGTGTTATTACCATTCATTTTTGTTAATCTTTTCAATTTTAAATACCAATTGCACTTTGCCGTATGAGGACCGGATCTCAATCCTGTCTTCACGAAGCTCAATTTGCTTGACCTTTCTAAGTGCCTGTCTCTTATTTGTATATATAACTTCCGTCGTATTAATTACTTTAAGGATGACTTTGAGCTTGTCTCTACATTCTTCCACCGTTTGACAAGTGTCATATACAAAAGGTGGTACTTCATATAGTAATATGACTATCCACGAAGGTCTCAAATGTTGCGAATAAGTCATACTTCTTTTTATTTTGTATGTCATACATAAAGATAATCTTGTTCAACATTACTTAGCTTCACCAAATCAGCTACTAAATATTCAATTTTACCTGGATGTTTGGCAACTGGTTTGAGTCGGTTGGTTCTAATCCATCTTTGTACATTCCCTTTGCCATAGGTGCGGAAGGCTTCATTCTGGGAGACTCTCACCTTGGCAGGTTCCTTCATCTGCTTGGCTAGCTTATGAGCTATTACGTCTGATAGTTCAGAAACAAACTCCTGAAATGTCACGGCTTTGTCACTTATGATAATTGCTTCCATATTTTATGAATTTAAAGATTGTTTGCTCTTCATTTTGTATAAACCGGCATTCGCAAGGATTCTTGTTATTCCGTAGCGTGAATATGAAAAATCCTCAGCGAGCTTGATGAATACCCGGTTTGGCGTAACCTCTCCGTTTTCAACGAGAGGACGATACTCTTTCTTATATGTATCTATAATCAAGAGTCTTTTTTTGTCTCTTTCTGACAACAAATTTATTTTTTCCTTCATATAATTTGTTTTATTAAAAAAATAATCGTACCTTTGTGCGCAATATGTGCGCACTAGTTGCGCACTCGGTGCATCTTCGGTGCAAAGGTATATAAAAATATAATAAGTTGGTAT
>ENA-UERG01002965-UERG01002965.1-human-gut-metagenome-genome-assembly--contig:-NODE-2965-length-11380-cov-5.728391_pt1 | contig 11380 bp, 9 predicted proteins | sample MGYA00242954_ERZ507954 | MGnify/ENA primary metagenome ERZ507954 (study PRJEB26167, sample SAMN06115478) | human gut metagenome | host: Homo sapiens | place: China:Sichuan | collected 2015-01-21... | reverse complement strand
AGAATTGGGAGAAAATTGAAAGGGTTTTGCTATTGAACGCAAAATCGCCGTATGTTAAACTAAGTATGCTCAAAACTATAAACAAACCAAAAGCAGCCACAGGAGGACGCCATTTTTGATGTGCGTCTTTTTTTCTGCCCTTCTGCGGTCAATGAAACAGCATCCGGCTTTCGCTGGGTGCTGTTTCCTGCTTTTGGGCAACACAAGGAGGTAATGCTTTTGAAGCACAAGTGTCCGTCTCCCCGTATTGGGAAAAAGCCACGTGGCAATATCGGCCGTTGGCTGTATGCGGCGTTTCTGACCGCCACGCTATCCGCGTCTCTCTGTCAGCCGGCTTCTGCCGCAACCGTGTGGGAGAAGGCCAATGAGATCATGCGGGATGTCTATACGCAGATCCTCGGCATCTCCACGATTGCAGCCATCGTTACGGCCGCAGTCGCACTGCTGATGATGAATTTTTCCCGCAGCGGCCGCACCGTGGATGAAAGCCGGGCATGGCTCAAGCGAATCATTATCACATGGGCTGTTTTGAACGGCCTCGGCTTCATTATGAGCTATGTTACGCCCTTCTTCAGCGGTGGGCAGTGGACCGCCCCGTAAAAGCCATGGGAATTTTAGACGGTATTGTAGAGTGGATCGCGGAGCAAATCATGTACGGTCTAGATCTGATCAACACCTCTGTTTTGGGGGCATTGGGCTGTGACATGAACACATTTCTGCGATATTTTCCCGCAGCGGAAACCATGTATAGCCTTCTGGTGGCACTTGCCATCGGGCTGATCCTGTTGGGCTGGGTCTGGAATCTGTTCAAGAACTATGGACTGGGCCTGGGCGTGGACGCAGAGGATCCGGTCAAGCTGACCGCCAAGGCGATTCTGTTCATTGTGCTTGCGTACTATGCAGATGAAATCGTAAACATTGCGCTGACGATAGGCGGAACGCCTTATGCGTGGATACTGTCCTCAGAGCTTCCTTCTTTGGACTTTGCCAGCTTCAATTCTGTTCTGCTGACCATCATCGGCGTCTGTGCCAACGGCGGCGTTGCGCTGATCGTTCTGATTCTGACACTGATTCTTGCGTGGAACTACATTAAGCTGCTGTTTGAAGCGGCAGAACGGTATGTACTGCTGGGCGTCCTGGTCTATACCGCACCGGTAGCCTTTGCCATGGGCGCATCGCAATCCACCGCAAATATTTTTAAGAGCTGGTGCCGGATGTTCGGCGGGCAGATATTCCTGCTGCTGATGAACGCATGGTGTCTTCGGCTGTTTATCACGATGGTCGGCACATTCATCTCAAATCCGCTTTCCATGTAGGAGGTCATTACCACGAAGAAATATCATAGAATCATTCCGCTGCTGGGCACCGTTCTTTTGCTTGCGCTCACCTTGGCGGTACCTGCGTTTGCTCTGGAGGAAAGCGATGTTGAAGCCGCAGTCAGCAGTTCCAGCCGCGAGGCCGTGACGGGGAATGTCCTGGTCTGGTTTCTCTGCGCGGTTGGCTTTCTCAAAGTCTCGCAGAAAATCGACAGCTTCATGGCAAGCATCGGCGTCAACGTGGGGCATACCGGCGGTTCCATGCTGGGTGAGGCGATGGTGGCATTCAAGGGTGTCTCCCTCGCTGCCGGCATGGCTGGAAAAGTTGTCGGGAACTTTGCCGACAGAGCCTCCAGCCGCGCAGGCGCCACCGCATCCGGATCTTCCGGCTTTCTGCAAGGTGGTCTGGCCGGCGTTGTCAGTCGGAAAATCACCAATGATGCCGTAAGAACTGCGACGCAAACGACACAGAAAGCGTCTTCCTCCACCATGTCCGCCGCGCATCAGGCCACGGAGCGTACTGTAAATGCCGAGCGGCAGGCAGCAAGCGTTGTTCATCAGGCAAAGCAGACGCGCAGCGAAAGCGCTTCTCAAAAGTCGCAGACGGGCGTGACCCATCAGCAAGTCGCTTCCAGTACCCGAACCGCCTCGGTTTCCTCACTCCATAGGGAGTCACAGCATTCCATTGGCCTCGGCGGACGTATTTTTACCAACTCCATGTTGGAGGGCGGGCGTTTTGCCAACGATGTGATCGGTATGGTCGCAGCCGGAGACCTGCACTCCACCGGCTCCATCACCGGAGAGTTTGCGTCACAGGCGTTATCCTCCTACATGGGCATTACCGCTCAGGGAGACGCCGCGCCGCAAATAGCTTATTCCAACATTGAGATCGGCGGCGGGCGCATCACCGGCACAGAGTATTCTCCGGAGCATCCGGAGGGCATTTCCTTTGGAATGTACCATACCGGGCAATATGCCGCGCCGGACGGTGAACACCAGAAAGTCTTCTCTGCCGATGGCATCCAATGGTACAAGCAGTATGCTGTTGACACTGTAATCAAGAAGCCCTTTACTGCGCCGGACGGCGAAATCGACTATCATAAGGAGATCGTCAAGAAGATGCCCGATCCGCCGAAGCGGAAAGACCGGATGTAAGGGAGGCTGTCTATGAAACCGGAAGAATTTGAGGTTTATGTGATTCCTCCCAACTTTATGGAGGGCGGCACACTCTTCGGCGGGCTTTTGAAAACCCGCAATACGATTGAGGCGGTCATCCTTGGCCTCGCGGTTGGTGTGCCGGTTTTGCACCTTCCGTTTTCCCTCACCGTCCGCGTTGTGATTTTATGCCTGACAGCTCTTCCGCTGGTGCTTCTCGCTTTGATTGGCGTATCCGGCATGAGCCTGTCCGCTTTTATCCGCCTGTTCTTTTGCTTTCTGCACAACCGCAGAATCCTTTCACGCGATGGGACGCAGGGCGGCAAAAATGGAAAAACGCTGCTGCCCAGCTGGGCGCAGCAGCGGAAAAGCGACTGCGAAGCAGAAGATCCTCCGCTCCCCAAAAGCCGCAGCCGATTTTCTGTTGATCTGAAGCAGCGCAGCGTGACGCAGTTCAAGACCTTCTTGCAGGAAGAAGAAGCCGTTCAGCCGCTCAATGCCCTGGCGGACTATATCCCTATCGAGAAGATTGAGCACGGCGTCATTTATACAAGAGATCACCGCTATGTCAAGGTTGTAGAGGTGGTTCCCGTCAACTTCCTGCTGCGCAGCGCGAGAGAGCAGCGCAGCATCATTTACTCCTTTATTTCCTATCTGAAAATTGCCCCGGTCAAGGTGCAATTCAAGGCATTGACAAAGCGTGCGGACATTAACCGGCATCTGGATACCGTCCGCAGGGAGCTGGAGCATGAGCAGGATCCGCGCTGCCGTGTCCTGCAGGAAGACTACCTGAAGCTCATTCGGCAGCTTGGCTCCCGTGAGGCAATCACAAGGCGCTTTTTCCTTGTTTTCGAGTATGAGCCGCTGCCCGGCACCAAACGCGGCCATGAGGAAGAGGATGCAATCGCTTCCCTACAAACGGCCGCACGCACGGCGGCAAATTATCTGCGGCAGTGCGGCAACGAGGTCATTTCCCCTGAGAACGAGGACGACGCCACGGCGGAGATTCTTTATAACATTCTCTGCCGCAGGGCCAGCAGTGAGCCATTCTACCAGCGGGTGAAGTCCGTTCTGGCGGACTACATGGCCTCCGGACGGGACATCAATACAATTCCCGTCAACGAGTTTTATGCGCCTGACCGGATCGACCTCAGCCATGGGAGTTATCTCTGTATAGACGGACTATACTATGCTTATCTTCTGGTCCCCTCGGACGGCTATAAAGCACGAGTGCCTGCTGGCTGGCTCAGTCTATTGGTCAACGCAGGTGACGGGATCGATCTGGACGTCTTTCTCGCGCGGCAGCCAAAGGACCGCATGGTCAGAAAGCTGGGGCAGCAGCTCCGTATCAACCGCAGCAAAATCAAGGAAACCAGCGATACCAATACGGATTTTGACGATCTCGACGGTGCGATCCGCAGCGGCTATTTTCTAAAAGACGGTCTTTCCAACAATGAGGATTTTTATTATCTGAACCTGCTTATCACCGTCACAGCCGGCAGCGTGGATGACCTTGAATGGAAGGTCGCGGAAATGAAAAAACTCCTGCTTTCGCAGGACATGGATGTACAGACCTGTTCCTTTTGTCAGGAGCAGGCTTTTTTATCCTCTCTTCCTCTGGTTTCTCTGGAGCGCCAGCTCTATGAGCGGTCTAAGCGGAATGTTCTGACAACGGGAGCCGCCAGCTGCTATCCCTTCACCAGCTATGAGATGTGCGATGACAACGGTATTCTTCTCGGCGTCAATAAACACAACAATTCTCTCATCATCGTGGACATCTTTGATTCCCGCGTCTACAAGAATGCCAATATTGCCATTCTCGGAACCAGCGGAGCCGGAAAAACCTTTACACTTCAGCTGATGGCTCTGCGTATGCGCCGCAAGGGAATTCAGGTCTTTATCATCGCGCCGCTCAAAGGGCATGAGTTTCACCGGGCCTGTTCCAACATCGGCGGACAGTTTATCTCCATATCTCCGGCTTCTCAAAACTGCATCAACATCATGGAGATCCGCAAGGCAGATAAGTCCGTGGACGATCTGCTGGATGGCCCCGGCGCGGAAAAATCTCTGCTGGCAGCCAAAATTCAGCGGCTGCACACGTTTTTCAGTCTCTTAATTCCGGACATGTCCCACGAGGAGCGGCAGCTTCTGGATGATGCCATGATCTGTACCTACGGGACAAAGGGCATCACACATGATAATGCTTCTCTGGAACAGCCGGAACATCCCGGGTGCTATAAAGAAATGCCGATCCTGGGCGACCTGTATGAAATTCTTGCCGCCTCTCCGGAAACAAAGCGCCTTGCCAACATCCTGAACCGGCTGGTCAATGGCTCTGCCCGTTCCTTCAATCAGCAAACCAATGTGGCGCTGGACAACAAGTACATCGTCCTTGATATTTCTGAGCTGACCGGTGATCTGCTGACGGTGGGGATGTTTGTTGCTCTTGACTTTGTATGGGACAAGGCCAAAGAGAACCGCACGGCGGAAAAAGCCATCTTCGTGGACGAGTGCTGGCAGCTCATCGGCGCCAGCAGCAACCGACAGGCCGCCGAATCCGTTCTGGAGCTTGCCAAGACGATCCGCGGCTATGGCGGCAGCCTTGTCTGCGCCACACAGGACCTCAATGACTTTTTTGCGCTGGACGACGGTAAATACGGCAAGGGCATCATCAACAACAGTAAAACGAAGATCCTGCTGAATCTGGAAGAGGAGGAAGCCCGGCGTGTTCAGGGTGTTCTTCACCTTTCTGAAGCCGAGCTGATGGAAATTACGCACTTTGAGCGCGGCAGCGCTCTCATCAGCACAAATAACAATAATATTGCCGTGGAGATCAAGTGCAGTCAAATGGAAAAGGAATTGATCACCACGGATCGCCGGGAGCTGGCTGAGCTTGCTCAGCGTGCTGCGCCAAAGCAGCATCCATGCTAATCCGTACACAATACGCATTTAAGACGTATAACGCTCCACAACCAACAGCAATACGGCGATTATACGGCTTCAATACGCATAACGAGGAGATGTTTCAATGAAAACGAGGGAACAGATCTATGGGCAGGAAGCCGCCGGCCTCCTGCGGGATGTTTCCATGTACCGCGCTCTGACGGAGATGCAGCTTTTGAAGCTCTATCCGCACAAGGAAAGTAAAATCCGAAATCTGCTGTCCTACCTGCAAAAGCAGGGCCGCATTGTGCAGCGCGGCGAGTATTACCGCATTCCCGCTGATGCGGAGGAGGGCATCGATCACGGGCTTTCAAAGGCCGTTTGGGTTCTTACCGACTTTATGGAGCAGGTAGAATATCACTCTGTCAGCGAGTACCCCGCAAAAATCATCTTTTTTGCGGATGGTGAAGTTTACGAGATCATTTATGCGGAGCCGGGTAAAGAGCAGCTTATCAACCAAATGCTCTCCACGGTAAAAGAGGTTCCGCCCAAATACATCGTTCTGATTGAGCAGCCGGAGCAGATCGCCGAGATCCACACACCAAACACCAGCGGCTACTGTACCGTCTCTTCGGGCGGCGAAGTGCAGTATTATCAAATCGAATAAGGAGTTTTTTCTTGAACAGGGCCATTATATCACAAAGAATTACATCTATTCTGGCTGAGATCGAACGGCTGAACAATGCGCTCTATGCCATGAACACGACGGATATCCAGCGTTATCCCGACAACTATGAGGTGTTGTCCACGGATGCGGCGCTGCGGGCCGAGCGGATCACCTGCCGGCTGCGCCACCTGATCTATGCCACTACCAGCATCAAAAAAGAGGAATATCTGCGGTCTGCTGAAACCATGCAGGGCATCGAGATCCACGAGCATGGCGGTATTCTGGAGATCAAGCTCCCGTGCCTTCTGCCAAAGCGCAGGCAGCGCCAAAGCACGGAGTTCCTGTTGGATCCGTTTACCTCCGCGCTCTCCGATTACGCCGCCCACCACACCATGCCGCAATTTCAGCATTGTGTGGTCTGTTTTTCCCATATCTATGCGCAGGAGCTGCCAGAGCGGCGTATCCGTGATTATGACAATCTGGAACTGAAGCAGTTTCTGGATGTTGCGGCCTCCTTCATCTTGACGGATGACAATGGGCTGCTGTGCGACGCCTACAACACCACGGAGCTGGGCGAAGAGGATTGCACACGGCTTTTTCTCATGGACAGCACGCAGTTTCCGGTCTGGCTTGCAGAGCGCCAGAATGGTGTAAAAAGCATATCGGATTTTTGACCTTTTATGGGCGCTTATTTTCCAAGGTACAAAAAGCGCCCTGAAAGCGCTGAAAATACTGCGTTTTTTCAAGGCGCTCCAGCCGCAAAATTACCCAAGCTATAAAGCCCTACGGTAAAATATCGTACAAGGAGGTAGCACGGTTTATGCCTCGAAAGCCCCGGCAGCTGCCAGCCCAAAATACGCTGCCCTATCTTCTTTTGACATTAACCGCCCTCTGCGGTGAATACCCCATCCGTCAAATCAGCCACCTGCCGGGTGGTTCCGCATACCTCGAAAGTGTCGTTACCGCTCTCCGGCGAGATGGGCTGCTGCGTACCTTCTCCAAAGACGGCCTGCGTGGACTTCGGCTCACCTCGTCAGCCAAACGGCTGCTGTTGGCTGATGCTCCCGAATGGTTTTCAGCCTACCTGACCGGCAGTTCTGAGCCAAACAAGCTCAAAAGCGAAATTCCCAGACGGCTCCGGCTTCACCGGATGGCTGAGATCCTGACCATCATGCACAACGCTGACATTCCGGCCTTTCCATGGGAAAAGGCTCCTTTTTCCGCTGCCAGCCAAAGTGCGGCAATCCCCGCCTATTACACCTCCAGAGAGGTTAAAGAGATCGGCCCGCAAGGGGCGAAAATCAAAAGTTCACGCGCAACCGGCATCCTGCTGACGGATGGCGGTGTTTTTTTGACCTATAACACCGCCAAAGCGCAGATGAAATGGGAATATAAAGCCGAGCTGCGATTCAAGGCTCTGCTGCAAACCGAAGGGGTCATGCCGGACACGGAGATCTCCGGGATCGTGTTCGGCTCCGCTATGGAACAGCTTTCTGCCCTGATGCAGCCGGACGCACACAACTATTTCCTGCTGGATGGCAGCTTTCCGCATTTCTACTATCTGACCAATGACCGTTATGGCGAAGCGATCCTTCGCCTCTTATGCGACACGCAGCAGCGCAGGACGCTCGATGCAATCCTTGCAGACGGGCTCCATGAGGGGATACCAAATTGGCGCGTCGAGAACGACGCCATTGACAGCGAGGGGAATCCTGTTCTATTCGCCTACACCTGTGATTTTCCTCGCATCCGGCGTTTCGATACCGCGCTGGAGCTGCACGGAATGACGGGGACATTGATCTGCTTCGATTACCAGGAAGAAGCCTTGCGGGAGATCTGCGGGCAGCGTGTGATACTGCAAAGCATTGATTTTCAACAGTTTGAAAGGAGCGTGCTCTATTCCTAAAAAGAAGCTGATTCAGCTCTTCATTATCATTCCAATCGCTGCGCTGGCGCTGCTCTATGGGAGCGGCTACCTCTCGCAGCTTTTTTCCAATTACCGTGCATGGCAGGAGGCCGGCGCCGTGTTTGGGACGTCTCCCACATTCCCGGACGCCGGATTCTTTCCCTGCCTTGCGGCAGCCTTCCACTTTCCGTATGGGCTGTATGGCCTCGGCCTCTGCATCGGTGCGCTGGCGCTGCTGATCCTCATGGTCATGCGGATGGGCTACAGCGAAGGCGGCGAATACGACCGGCGGCGCAACCTTGTCTATTCCAACAAGGGAACCTACGGCACCGCAGGCTTTATGTCCCGCAAGGAGCTGACCGAGGTACTTGACCTTGTGCCAGACATTCGCAAGCATTCCGGCACGATTCTCGGAGAGCTGGATCATCAGGTCATTTGTATTCCTCCAAAGACTCGATTTAACGGGAATCTTGCGGTTTACGGCGCCAGCGGTTCCAAGAAGACAAGAGCCTTTTGCGTCAACATGATTCTCCAATGCGCAGCGCGGAAGTCAAGCCTTGTGATCTGTGACCCAAAATCCGAACTTTACGAAAAGACCAGCGAGTACTTGCGGGATCAGGGGTACACCGTCCGTGTGTTCAATCTGGTCACACCGTCAGCCTCCGATTCATGGAATTGTCTTGCGGAGGTCGGCGGTCAGGAATTGATGGCCCAGCTTTTTTGTGACGTCATCATCAAAAATACCGGCGGCGAGGAACGCGACCACTTCTGGGACAGCGCCGAAATGAATCTGCTCAAGGCGCTGGTCCTCTATGTTTCCACCAGCTATCCCAAGAAAAAGCAAAACATCGGCGAAGTGTACCAATTGCTCACCGCCAGTTCCGAAAAGGAACTGAATGCGCTTTTTGATGTTCTTCCCCTCACGCATCCTGCCAAAGCGCCATACAGCATTTTCAAGCAGGCGTCAGAGGGTGTGCGCGGCGGCGTTATCATCGGGCTCGGCTCCAGACTGCAGGTTTTCCAAAACTGGGATATTCGCAACATCACATCCTACAACGAGATCGATTTGGAACTCCCGGGAAAGCAGCCATGCGCGTATTACTGCATTACAAGCGATCAGGACAGCACATTTGACTTTCTTTCCTCGCTGTTTCTTTCCTTCGTGTTTATCCGCCTGGTTCGCTATGCGGACGAACATTGCCCTGGTGGGGCGCTTCCGGTTCCTGTTCATGTACTTGGTGAAGAGCTGTGTGCCTGTGGAGTGATCCCAGATCTATCGAGAAAAATTTCGGTCATTCGTTCCAGAAACCTGTCCATGTCATGTGTGTTCCAGAACTTAGCTGGTCTTCAGAACCGCTATCCCTACAACCAGTGGCAGGAAATTCTGGGCAACTGCGATGTGCAGCTTTTTCTTGGCTGCACAGATGCTCTGACGGCGGAATTTATTTCTGACCGGACCGGCGAGGCCAGTATCTCTGTCACCAGTAAAGCCAAACAGCTCGGAACATGGCGCGTATCCAACTACACGCCTGAATACCGGGAAACCAGCGGTGTCGGCCGGCGCAAGCTGATGACCATGGACGAGGTGCTGCGTATGGATATTGATAAAGCCCTGATCCTCATTCGGGGCAAGAATGTACTGGAGGTGGATAAGTACGACTATTCCAAACATCCCGAGGCAAAGAAGCTGCGGCCGAGCAAGGCCGCCTCCCATGTCCCTGCATGGCGGGCAAATCAGCCGCAGGAAAAGCAAACTCCATCGGCGCCGCCATCTCAGGCAGCGGAAAAGAAGCCGGCGCAAAAGAAAAAGCCTGCACCGGCTGAAAAAGTCGTTGCCGTAACCAAAGAATCCATTATGAAGAAAAAGGAGGATACTTAATGCCCAAGAAAAAACCGATCCCGCCCCCTGATGATTTCTCCTCAGAGTTCATGGAAACCGAATCCGCCAAAGAACTTCCTGAGCAGCAGGTGGAGGCCGCCGGCAGCGACAACACGGAAACTCCGCTGGCAGGACCCCCGGAAGTTGATCTCGGCTCCGGCGATGTGAGCGGCACAACAGATGTTGAGGAAAACGAGCTGGATGCCGAAAACACCGCTGATGCCGCAGAGACTGTCCCTGTTTCCGATGAAAAGGCTGAGGACCCGGAGTACGACAGCATTTTGCAGGAGCTGAACAGCAGCACTCCGGCACCCCTTGACAGCAGCGGCGAAAATGCTCTGGATGCACTTTTGCTGGAAGAAAATGTGGAAAATGCTCCGCCCGCTGAAGATGAAACGGAATCCGCAGATGGTGAAGCTGCTCCGCAGCCTACTGCACCTCCCGCACCTGCCGGACGCCGTGACTCCTACATTCTGACCGTTGATGCAAAAGACCGTATCGAAACGGAAGAAGAACGCCGTGAGGTCATCTGGCATGAGATCAAGACCTCGCATATTGCCGGCCGTATTTTGACCGGAACGTTGGACGGCGTGGAGCAGACCCCTTCCGGCCGCACTATCGTTGTCATTGACTACAAGGGCTATCGCATTGCGATCCCGCTGAAAGAAATGATGCTCTATTCCGGACCCGTTCCGTATGGGGCGAAATACAAGCCGTTTATGGAGCGGATGAACAGTATCCTTGCGACCATGCTCACCGCAGAGATCGATTTCATCGTCCGTGGACTGGATAACACCGCCCGCAGCGTTGTGGCAAGCCGCAAGGCCGCTATGCTCCGTAAGCGTCAGACCTTCTATCTGGACACCAATGAAGATGGCGTCCCCATGATCTATGAAGGGCGCGTCGTACAGGCGCGCGTCATTGGCGTTGCGGAAAAAGTCCTGCGTGTGGAAGTGTTCGGCGTGGAGTGTACGATTTTCGCCCGCGATCTGTCTGCCGCATGGTTCGGTGACGCCCGCGAGTATTACAGCGTCGGCGACCGTGTTCTTGTCCGTGTGCTCACCATTGACCGCAGCGACATCAACCATATTTCCATCACAGCAGATATCCGCAGCGTTTCGTCCGCCGCCAACCAGAGCAATCTGGATAAATGCGTTCTGCAGGGCAAATATGCCGGCAGAGTGACCGATGTGCGGCACGGCGTTGTGTTCATCCGGCTCAACAACGGTGTCAACGCGGTTGCCCACACCTGCTATGACCGGCGAATGCCCGGAAAAAAAGACGACGTCAGCTTTGCCGTTACCCGTCTGGATGAGGAACGCGGCATCGCCGTCGGCATCATCACCAGAATCATCAAACAGAATTTGTAAAAAAGGAGAGGCCACCATGAAGAGCTTATCAAAGCTGGCCCTTTGCCTGCTGCTTGCCATGTCGCTGACGGTCAGCGCCTTTGCCGCTCAGGTTCCCGATTCATTGGTAGCGGAAAACCTGAACGGCCAGCAGCGGCTTGTAAAAACCTACACGCTTTCCCCGGAGGTTGACCCAGATGAGCTGAAGGAAGAGGACTTTTCCTA
>ENA-UERG01002954-UERG01002954.1-human-gut-metagenome-genome-assembly--contig:-NODE-2954-length-11420-cov-5.639778_pt1 | contig 11420 bp, 10 predicted proteins | sample MGYA00242954_ERZ507954 | MGnify/ENA primary metagenome ERZ507954 (study PRJEB26167, sample SAMN06115478) | human gut metagenome | host: Homo sapiens | place: China:Sichuan | collected 2015-01-21... | reverse complement strand
AGAAAAGGTGTTTTAGTACTTGAAAAGGTATATGATGAAGATAAACTTATGGAAGATATTCTTTCTTTAGATATACTTGATTTTATGTTTTATCTGAATATATCGGACAGACAGAGGTCCGCATTGTTTTATAAGAAAGGGGAATTATCATGTTATCAACAGATATTGGTATAGATTTAGGTACTGCAAGTATTCTTGTGTACATCAGAGGCAAAGGTGTTGTTCTTAAAGAGCCTTCAGTTGTTGCATTTGACAGGGATACTAATAAGATTAAGGCTATCGGTGAGGAAGCAAGACTGATGCTTGGTAGAACACCAGGTAACATCGTTGCTGTAAGACCTCTTCGTCAGGGTGTTATCTCTGATTACACTGTAACTGAGAAGATGCTTAAGTACTTTATCCAGAAGGCTATCGGCAAGAGAATGCTTAAGAAGCCTAGAATCAGTGTATGCGTACCTTCAGGTGTTACTGAGGTTGAGAAGAAGGCGGTTGAGGATGCTACTCTTCAGGCAGGCGCAAGAGAGGTTGCTATTATTGAAGAGCCTATCGCAGCAGCTATCGGTGCAGGTATTGATATTTCAAGACCATGCGGTAATATGATTGTTGATATCGGTGGTGGTACAACTGATATCGCTGTTATCTCTTTAGGAGGAACTGTTGTAAGTACTTCTATTAAGATTGCCGGTGATGATTTTGATGAAGCTATCGTAAGATACATGAGAAAGAAGCATAATCTTCTTATCGGTGAAAGAACCGCAGAAGATATTAAGATAAAGGTTGGTTCTGCTTATCCTAAGGCAGAAGTCACAACTATGAATGTACGAGGAAGAAACCTTGTAACAGGTCTTCCTAAGACTGTAGAGGTAAGCTCAGAGGAGACAGAGGAAGCTTTAAGAGAGGCAACTTCACAGATTGTTGAAGCTGTTCACAGCGTTCTTGAGAAGACTCCACCAGAACTTGCATCTGATATTGCAGACAGAGGAATCGTCCTTACAGGAGGCGGAAGTCTTCTTTCAGGACTTGAGGATTTAATTGAAGCCAAGACAGGAATTAATACTATGACAGCCGAAGATCCAATGACATGTGTTGCTATTGGTACAGGTAAGTTTATTGAGTTCCTTGCAGGCTACAGAGACGAAGTTAAGTAACCTGGAACATTTTTAATAAGATTATTACAAATGTTTCTTAACATTCTGGCAGAATGGACAATTTTTATGCCGGAAGAATATATTATCAAGAAAGAGGCGGGCTATGGTAAAAGGGCTTTATACAGCGTACTCTGGCTTGACAGTTCAGCAGAAGAGACTGGATGTAGTGTCTAATAATCTGGCTAATGCAACTACCACAGGTTATAAGAAAGAAGGCCTTACGACACAGTCGTTTAAAGATGTTTATGGCATCAAAGTTAAAGATGAAACTGTGGGCTATATTAATCAGAATATTGGAACTCTGAATCTTGGAGCGAAGGTAGGAGAATCCTTCAGAAGCTGGGATCAGGGCTCTTTCCAGAATACTGGCAATACATTTGACTTTGCGTTGAGTGGAAGTGGATTGTTTTCGATTTCATTCACTAACAAAGCTGGAGAAACTTCAACGCTTTATACCAGGGACGGATCTTTCCAGATGAACCGTGAAGGTTATCTGGTAACCAAGGATGGTGATTATGTATTGGGCGAGAGTGGTCCGATACAGTTACCTACAGATTTTGAGAGCCTTACTGTAGAGGAGAGTGGCGAGATATATGCCGACGGACAGTATGTTGACAGGCTTGCGCTTGTAGATTTTGAGGATTATGACTATGTTGAGGCATACGGCGAGAATCTTTACAGAGCTGTAGATGGCGCAACACAGACAGAAGCTGCAGCAAAGGTTAATCAGGGATATTTGGAGGCTTCCAATATTAATGTGGTAACAGAGATGGTAGATATGATATCTATCGCAAGAGATTTTGAAAGTAATCAGAAGATTATGAATACTATCGATGAGATGTTAGGAAAGATGGTATCTATTTCTGAAATTTAGTGACAACTGTTAGACATTTACATATGGAGGACTAACGATATGATGAGATCATTGTGGACTGCTGCATCAGGAATGATGAGCCAGCAGACAAGCGTAGATACTATTGCCAATAATCTGGCAAATGTTAATACAATCGGATATAAGCAGGAGCAGACTCAGTTTAAGTCTCTGCTTTATCAGAATCTTCAGGCAAAGACTACTTCAGCTAACGGAGATGATAAACCTGTTGGAGCACAGGTAGGACTTGGCTCAAGAGTTTCAGCAGTAACATCAATATATACACAGGGTGCTCTTAATGCAACTGACAGTTTAACTGATTTTGCTATTGATGGAAATGGTTTTTTTGCAGTGAGGGATACTAACACAGGTGATACTGTTTATACAAGAAATGGACATTTTACATGGGCAACAGCTACAGAAGGCGTAATGCTCAGTACTTCTGAAGGATATCCTGTGCTAAGCGCAGATGGCGCAGAGATTGTTCTTGGGCAGGATGCTAATGGGAAAGATTATAAGACGAATCTTATAACTATTGATGCGGATGGCAATCTTTTATACCCAGATGAGTCTAACAATCCGGCACCTATTGGAATTAAGGTTGGTCTATATCAGTTTTCTAACCCGGCAGGACTTGATAAGCTTGGAAGCAGCTATCTTGGCGAGACAGAAGCTTCAGGTGTTCCGCTTAATGAGGATTATGATGAAGTTGGGAAGAAGAGTTCCTTAAGACAATCATATCTTGAGGCATCTAATGTTCAGGTTGCAACTGAGATGGTTAATCTTATTACAGCACAGAGAGCGTATGAGTTATGCTCTAAGGCTATAACAACCTCTGATACAATGATGGAGCAGGCTAATAACCTTAAGAGATAAGTGGGGTGCAGTGTATGAGTGATTCTATCACAGGACTTGGCAGTATGAATTATTCAGATGTGTATGATTCTAAGGCGGGTTCTTTAACTAATAAACTTACCGGTACTGATTATTCTAAGGCATCAGACGATGAACTTATGTCTGTATGCAAGGATTTTGAAAGTTATTTTGTTGAACAGGTTCTTAAGTCAATGGAGAAGATGGCTAAGATTGATTCGGATGACGAAGATAGCAATCTGTTCTCTTCTATGGCTGGAATTGGCGGAACAGAGGATACTTCACTTAATACTTTGGGGAGTTACTTTGGAGATGAGATGGTGTCATCTTATGCCAAGCTTATGACTGATTCTAATCATGGCAAAGGACTTGGAATAGCACAGACGCTTTATGAACAGATGAAGAGAAATTATTCTACAGAGTCTATTCCTAAGGCAGATGAGCAGAAATAATATTTAACATAAAGGAGATAACAGATTGGATTACGAGTCTGTGAAATATGTAGAGGGCTTTGTGGAGAATATTATCTTCAGGAATGAAGACAATGGATATACGGTTTTTAATATTGTATATGATGATGAAGAAATCACCTGTGTTGGAGTGTTAAGCTATATCAACACAGGTGAATTTATTACCGCACAAGGCGAATTTGTTAAGCATGCAGTTTACTACATGCAATTTAAAGTCACATCTTATGAGTTCAGGGCGCCGGATGATGCTGCATCCGTAAGGCGTTATCTAAGCTCCGGGGCAATCAAGGGTATCGGCGAGAAGATGGCTGAACGAATAGTTAAGACATTTGGCGATGATACATTCAGGATTATGGAAGAAGAACCGGAGCGTCTGGCTGAGATTAAAGGAATAAGCATGTCTAAAGCTATGGATATAGCAAACCAGCTTATTGACAAGAAAGACATCAGAAAAGCAATGATGTTTCTTCAGCGATATGGAATCCAGATGAATCTTGCCAACAAAATATTTAAGCGTTATGGAAACGACATTTATAACATTCTTGAACAGAATCCGTACAGGCTTGCTGATGACATAGAGGGTGTCGGTTTTAGGACGGCTGATGAGATTGCTTCGCGTGCCGGAATCAAGATTGATTCTGAATTCAGGATTAAGAGCGGAATATTTTATGTGCTTAACCAGGCGACAATGCAGGGACACACATATCTTCCGTATGATAAGCTTGTGCGTCAGGTCAACGAACTGCTTTTGATTGATGTCCAGGACTATGACAAATATCTTATGGACCTGACAATGGATAAGAAGATAGTTGTCAAGGTTAAGGACAATGTAAAATGTGTCTATGCCCGCATGTATTACAACATGGAAGCAAATGTTGCAGCTATGCTTAATAATCTTGATGTCCAGATTGAGGAAGACCAGAAATTCATAGATGACAGGATTGCAAGGATTGAGGATAAAGAAGGAATAACTCTTGACGATATCCAGAAAGAGGCTGTTGCGAAAGCAGTCAGAAACGGGCTTGTTATTGTTACTGGTGGCCCGGGAACCGGTAAGACTACAACTATTAATACAATAATCAAATATTTTGAGCTGGAAGGTCTGGAAATCAGGCTGGCAGCGCCTACGGGACGTGCAGCCAAGAGAATGACTGAGGCGTGCGGTTATGAAGCACAGACAATCCACAGAATGTTAGAGATAAGCGGCGGTGTGCCGGATGGTGACAGAAAGCCGGTAGCAGGTCTGTCTATGTTCTTTGAGAGAAATGAAGATAATCCGCTTGAGGCTGATGTTATTATTGTTGATGAGATGTCGATGGTAGACATTAGTATTATGAATTCACTTCTTAAAGCTGTTTCGATTGGAACGAAACTGATTCTTGTAGGTGATGTGGACCAGCTTCCAAGTGTCGGTCCGGGAAATGTGCTTAAAGACATCATAGAATCCGGCTGTTTTCCGGTTGTTAAGCTGGAGAGAATATTCAGACAGGCGGCACAGAGTGAGATTATTATTAATGCCCATAAGATAAACAGGGGTGAGGAGGTTGTACTTAACAAGTACAGCAAGGATTTTCTCTTTGTTCACAGAAACGGTGCAGACAATATTATAAATGCAATGAAAACGCTTATTAAGGACAAACTCCCGGACTATGTAGGTGCCGATGTGTATGACCTTCAGATTCTTACTCCATCACGAAAATCCAACGTCGGAGTTGAGCGCCTTAATAAGATTATGCAGGATTTTCTTAATCCGGCTGATGCTATCAAGCAGGAAAGACAGGTCGGTGATGTTACTTTCCGTGAAGGTGATAAGGTTATGCAGATTAAGAATGATTATCAGCTTGCATGGGAAAAACGAAGCAGATACGGTATTCCAACAGAACAGGGAACGGGCGCATTTAACGGGGATACCGGAGTTATAGAGAGAATAAGCACATTTGATGAGAATGTAACTGTGAAATTCGAAGATGGCAGATTCGTTACTTATGAATTCTCTCAGCTTGATGAGCTTGAACTTGCGTATGCGATTACAGTTCACAAATCACAGGGAAGTGAGTACCCGGCGGTTATTATTCCGATGTCGCAGGGACCAAGAATGCTGATGAACAGGAATATTCTGTATACGGCAGTTACAAGAGCAAGAAAATGTGTGTGCCTCGTTGGGGAAGAGGAGATATTCAGGCTTATGGCTGACAATGTATCAGAGTCAAAACGATATTCTTCACTCACAGACAGGATTGAAGAAATCAGACATATTGAAGATTTCGGACAATGATAATTGATATGTTTATATGTGATAATGATGACAATAATGGGGGATTATGGATTATAAGAAGGTATTAATGGAGGCAGTTAATGCGGTACTTCCGCCAGCGTGTCCTATGTGTGGAAAGCCGGCACCTTTTGCTGGGGGCAGCAGGGTTGATATATGCCCGGACTGTATGCGCAAGGTGAGCTATGTCAGTGAGCCGGTCTGCCTTAAATGTGGCAAACCGGTTGAAAATGATGAAGTGGAATATTGCAGTGATTGCAGCAGGAAAGAACATGTTTATGACCAGGCATGCGCTGTGTATGAATATTCTAAGTGCATCAAGGATTCAATATACAGATTCAAGTATCACAATAAAAGGGAATATGCAGGTATCTATGCAAAACAGATTTCAGACAAGTGTGGCAGCATGATTCATGCCTGGGCGCCAGATGCACTGATTCCTGTGCCTATTCACAGTTCAAGACTTAAGGAAAGAGGGTTTAACCAGGCAGAGCTGATTGCAGGAGAATTGGAACAGCTTATGGGAATCCCTATGGATTGTGAAGCTCTTGTGAGAGTTGTTAAAACAGTTCCTATGAAAGAACTGGATAATGCACATAGGGTTAAAAATCTGCAAAATGCTTTTCAAGCAGGAGAAAAAGTTGTAAGATATAGTAAAGTTTTAATTGTGGACGATATATATACAACAGGAGCAACATTTGATGCATGTGCTGCAGTACTCAAGCATGCTGGCGTTCAGGAAGTGTATGGGGTAAGTCTGTGCATTGGCGACGGATTCTAGTGCGGATGCGATTTTGTTTTGCAAAACAATGAAGCTTAACAAGGAGGATTTATGGAAGTTAGAAATTGTAAGAATTGTGGAAGATTATATAATTATATCGGGGGCGCATACAGACTCTGCCCTGACTGTATGAAGAAACTTGAAGAAAAGTTTCAGGAGGTTAAGCAATATATAGAAGATAATCCAAGATCTGATATGAGAGATATATCAGTGAACTGTGATGTAAGTACAAGACAGATTGAGCAGTGGATAAGAGAAGAAAGACTGTCGTTCAGTGATGATTCACCTATTGGCATTGCATGCGAAGTATGCGGAGCTACCATAAAAACAGGAAGATACTGTGAAAGATGCAAGTATGACATGGCTAACAGGCTTGGCAGCATGTATGGAAGTGCTGCATCGGCCGTAGGCAATGTTGACAAGGAAAGAGCGAGAAGAGAAAAGGCAAGAATGAGATTCCTTGATAAGTAATTAAAGGGTGAAACTTACCCGGATAATTAATTAGCATTTTTTCAAAAGAGGTATAAAGTATTTTGAAAAACCGTCCGATATCTTACACATAAAGCAGGAGTTATCTGTTTTAATTAATAGAAAGTGAGGCGGTTAATATGCGTATAGATGCTTATAATGCTGTTAATCAGATATATCAGACCAGCCAGATTTCTAAAGCTAAGGCTACAGCAAAGACATCATCGGCTAGTGATAAGTTTGAAATTTCTGACACAGCCAGGACATATCAGACAGCCAGAACAGCAGTGAGCGCGGCTTCCGATGTTCGGGAAGATAAGATTGCCGATATCAAGGCACGCATGGCAGCAGGAACATATAATATCAGTTCAGAAGCTGTTGCAGATAAGATTTTGAACAACATTTCTACATTAACATTTTAGTGGGGTTTTATTAGATGGCAAGTTTGATTGATTCTTTGATTAATATAATGGATGATGAAAACAGACAGTATACAGCACTGCTGGACTTGTCTAATAATAAGACTGTTGCTATTGTTAATGGCAATGTTGAGCAGCTTCAGGAAATATTTGGGAAAGAGCAGAAGCTGATTGATGTAATCACAAGACTTGAGACGGAACGAGAGGCGTGTGTTACAGACATATGTAAGATTTTGCATCTGTCACCTTCAGAGGTTAAAGTCAGAGAGATTGTAAGACTTTTGGAGAAGAAGCCTAAAGAACATGATGCACTTGAACAGTCGTATCTTAATCTTAAGAATACTGTTAAACAGCTGACAGAAGTTAATGATAATAATAAGCAGCTTCTTAAGCAGTCTATGGATATGATAGAATTCGAGATTAATCTGGCTAGGAATGCAAGCATGGCACCACAGACAGCTAACTATGGAAAGGGAGCTTATGAGGAGAACAGCGGCTTAGGCGGTGGCAGTTTTGATGCAAAGCAGTAATGGCTGCATGAATGATTTTACATTTATAATTGGATATTATCACGGATGATGTATATGTGCTTATCCGTGTTCGGGAATGAGCCACATTTTCACAATGAGAATGTGGCTTTTTTAAGCCCTGAGGGGTGTTTTATCAGAAAAATGTGTCGATATACATATCAGATGATTTTAAATTTTAAGAAAGAGGTGACCTTATGGCTAACGGAATGGCGGGGCTGTTTATTGGAACAACAGGACTTAAGACAGCGCAGACAGCACTTAATACAACAGCACACAATCTGTCCAATATTAATACATCAGGATATACAAGACAGCAGGTCACATTTTCAGATACACAGTATGTAAGAGTGAATACCAGTGATAAGGTGAGTTCACCGGATTATGGACTTGGCGTTGCGGTTTCTGAAGTGAGAAGAATAAGAGACCAGTTTATAGATCAGGCATACAGAAATGAAAATTCCAGACTTGGATTTTATGAGAGCCAGTATAAGGCGATTGAAGAGATAGAAGACCAGTTTGGCGAGATGCAGGGCGTTACATATGAATCATATCTTATTAATCTTTATAATTCTGTTAATGAGCTGGCCAAGAATCCTACAAGTACAGTAGCGAGGTCATCGCTTATCCAGAATGCAACAGCTTTTATTGAAAAGTCTGAAAATGTATATAAAGGACTGAAGGATTACCAGACAACACTTAATACACAAGTTAAGAATATGGTTGATTCAATTAATAAGCTTGGAGACAAAATCTATACACTGAATAAGAAAATATCAAAGATTGAGTCTACAGGAATTGAGGATGCCAATGACTTAAGAGATGAAAGAGATGCGGCAATAGACGAACTCAGCAAGTATATTGATATTACATATTACGAGAATGACAGCAAGGAAGTTATTATATCTGCGGAAGGAATTCCATTTGTAACAATGGGAGAACTTGCGAAGATGGATACAAGAGTTGTTGAAGGCACGAACCTTGTTATTCCTACATGGCCGGGATATGAAAGAGATGTGTATGATTTAAGTACAGAGGCATCTAATGTAGATGAAACAGACAAGGGTGAACTTAAGGGACTTCTTATTGCAAGAGGCAATATGGTTGTTGATTATACGGTTGTTCCTGAAGCACCAAGCAGTTCGGATTATGATATGAGTACTGCTGATGGAAGGGCAGCATATCAGGAAGCATATAACAAATATTCCAAGGCACAGGAATATTACAATACTTATATTGAGCCATCTGCAATTCTTAGTGCTATGGCTGGATTCGATAAGCTTGTCAATGGCATTGTTGAGAAGATTAATAATATACTTTGTCCGGAAAAGTCAGAGGTAAGGAATAATCCTTATATGGCGCCAGACGGAACAGAGATTCAGGCAGATATATATACATACAATTCTGTCAGCCAACAGGTGCTTTTCGACAGATATGGACGCGAGGTTACCGGAACTGATAATGGAGATGGAACATACAGCTTTTCTTCCGGAGAAAAGTTATATATGAGCTTCGGGGGCGCAGAAGTGCCGGTTGATTCATATACATATTCAATGCTTGATAAGGACAAGACCGGATATGGAATGTATGATGATAAGACGGTAGGAACAGAGCTATTTTCAAGAAAAGGCACTGACAGATATATTAAGACAACAGATGATTCAGGAAAAACAATTTATATAAGAAATAATCTTAATGAAACAGATTATGAATCGCTTTATAAGCTTGGCAATCTACAGATTAATCCGGAAGCAACCCAGAATGTTGGAAAGATTCCACTTTCTACAGTTCAGGGAAAAGAAGATTTTGACAGGGCTAAGGAACTGGTAGATGCATGGGATGAAAAGTTTGCGTCACTTAATCCTGATACATATGCCAAATCAGATTTCATGACATTTTATAATAACTTTATTGGAGAGTATGCGACACTAGGAAAAGCGCTTGGCAATTATGTAAGCAATCAGACGACTATGGTTGATGGATATGATAACCAGAGACTTCAGTCTGAGGGCGTTTCTTCCGATGAAGAATTAGAGAAAATGATTAAATACCAGCAGGCATACAATGCAGCATCACGATATGTCAATGTTGTAAATCAGATGTTAGAGCATCTTGTAACATCGCTTGGTAATGCATAAAACAGTCGCAGCTGCTTCACAAATAAGGAGGATTTATGGCATCAACATTTTTTGGATTAACAATTGCATATACAGGATTGCAGGCAGCACAGACTTCAATCAATGTTACATCACATAATCTTGCCAATATTAATACTAAAGGATACACAAGGGAATCTGCATCAACCAAAGCAGCTGATGCGCTGAGAACTTATGCAAGATATGGAACACTCGGTTCAGGAGTTGTTGTTGATGCAATCAACCAGACAAGAGATTCCTACTATGATGAGAAGTACAGAAATAATAATACTAATTATGGACAGTATAATGTTAAGAACAGTTATATGTCACAGATAGAGAATTATCTTAATGAATTTACTTTAAAGGGATATTCCACAGAGTATGAAAATTTCTTTTCAGCACTTAACCAGCTTGACCGTACTCCGGCTGACACATCTGCAAAGAACCAGCTTATTAATAATGCAAAGAGTCTTACAGATTATTTTAATACTTTATCAACTAACTTAAGAAATGTTCAGGTTGATGCCAATAATGAGATTAAAGATGCTGTACAGCAGATTAATTCCCTGGCACAGAATATTTCATCGCTTAATAAGCAGATTAACCAGATTCAGGCAAATTACGGCAACGCCAATGATCTGAAGGATCAGAGAAATGCCTTGATTGATGATCTGTCACAAATTGTTAATATAACAGTAAGCGAAAGCGATATGGGTAACAATCTTACTAATCTTCAGATAACAATCAATGGTAACAGTCTTGTTGATGGGTATAACTACCATACTCTCCAGACTGTTGCAAGGGAGAATCCAAGAAATGTATCTGATGCAGCAGGACTTTATGATATACAGTGGGAGAATGGGCAGGAGTTTTATATTTACAGTGATTCTTTAAGTGGTGAGTTAAAAGGACTTATTGATATAAGAGATGGCTGTAACGGAGAAATTGAGAAATACGCATCTACAACAGATGCTGCCGGTAATTCTACATATAAGACGGATGCAGATGGTAATATTCTTACAGAAACTGAAAGCCAGAAGGATAAGAACACACAATATAAAGGCGTTCCATATTATCAGTCACAGCTGAATCAGTTTATACAGACATTTGCAGCATCTGTTAATGAGATACTTAAAAAAGGTGTTACTTCTGATGGTTCAGCACAGGGAATTTCACTTTTTGTTATGAAGGAAAATTCACAGGCACTTACTGCAAGCACTGTTACAGTTAATCAGGCATTGCTTGATAACGCAGACCTTCTTGCAACCAAGTACAATGTAAGTGATGGTGAAGCAAATGTTGATCTGATTGTAGATCTTATTAATACTAAGGATGCAAAGATATATGATGGCGGTACAGGATCATTTTTCCTTGAAAGTATCGTCAGTGATATGTCAATAGATTCAAGTAAGGCAATCAATTTTACAAAGAATTATATGAATCTTCAGACAAC